>ULTB01045905.1_pt1 | contig 13504 bp, 9 predicted proteins | sample 1957251 | NCBI WGS metagenome assembly ULTB01 (sample SAMEA4835724, study PRJEB28245) | human gut metagenome | biome: gut microbiome; material: fecal sample | place: Denmark | collected 2008
AAGTCAACTGCTGCCTTGATCGCAGGATTCTTCTCATAGAAATCTCTTGCGACATAATCAGCCTTTGCATAATGCTCGATTACTTCATCACTGGATGCACCGAATACAAAAATGTTATCGTTTCCAACGAGTTCATGAATCTCAACATTTGCTCCATCCTCTGTTCCGAGTGTTACAGCTCCGTTCAGCATGAATTTCATATTACCTGTTCCACTGGCTTCTTTAGATGCAAGTGAAATCTGCTCGGAAATATCACAAGCCGGAATTAATTTTTCAGCCTTTGTTACGTTATAATTCTCAACCATAACAACCTTCAGGTATGGACTTACCTCTGGATCATTGTTGATGATCTCCTGCAGACAAAGAATCAAATGAATGATATCTTTTGCGATCACATAAGCCGGTGCTGCCTTTGCTCCAAAGATAGCTGTCACCGGTGCAGCCGGAATCTTTCCTGCTTTGATCTCAAGATATTTATCAATGATATATAATGCATTCAGCTGTTGACGTTTGTACTCATGCAGACGTTTGATCTGAATATCAAAGATTGTATCAGGGCTTACTTTTACTCCCTGTGTCTCTTCCAGATATTTGCAGAGTGCTTCTTTATTTGCATGTTTAATCTCTACTAATCTGTCAAGAACCTTCTCATCATCCTTAAATGCAAGAAGTTTCTCAAGTTCAGCTGCATCTTTCTTGTATCCCTCTCCGATCAGTTCATCAAGAAGCTCTGTGAGAGCCGGATTACAATGCAGTAACCAGCGACGGAACGTAATACCATTTGTCTTATTGTTAAACTTCTCCGGATAAATCTTGTAGAAATTATTCAGTTCTGTCTCTTTCAGAATCTCTGTATGAAGAGAAGCAACACCGTTTACACTGAATCCGTAATGGATATCAATGTGTGCCATATGAACTGTATCATTTCTGTCAATAATAGAAACGCTTTCATCTTCATATTTTCTTCTTACTTTATCATCTAACACTTCGATGATCGGCATCAGCTGCGGAACTACCTTCTTCAGGTAATATACAGGCCATTTTTCCAGTGCCTCTGCAAGGATTGTATGATTTGTGTATGCACATGTCTTAGAAACAACTTCGATTGCCTCATCCATGTCTAATCCTCTCTCTACAAGAAGACGGATCAGTTCCGGAATTACCATTGTCGGGTGAGTATCATTGATCTGGATCACTGCATAATCAGCAAGATCATGAAGGTTGCATCCCTTTGCTGTACATTCATCAAGAATCAACTGTGCTCCTGCACTTACCATGAAATACTGCTGATAGATTCGAAGCAGTCTTCCGTTCTCATCACTGTCATCTGGATATAAGAAAAGTGTCAGGTTCTTCTCGATGTCTTCTTTATTAAAAGCAATTCCATCCTCTACGATTGTCTCATCTACAGAGTCAATATCAAAGAGATGTAATTTATTTGTCTTATTGTTATATCCTGTTACTTCAATATCATACATTCTCGCATTTACATTAAGTCCTTTGAAAGATACCGGATAAACAACATCTGTCTTTTTCAGCCAGGATTTTTCTTCAATCCATGGATTCGGAGTTTCTCTTTGAAGGTTATTTTTAAACTCCTGTTTGAAAAGTCCAAGATGATAGTTCAGTCCGACACCGTCTCCTGCAAGTCCAAGTGTTGCGATTGAATCAAGGAAACATGCTGCCAGTCGTCCAAGTCCACCATTACCAAGTGACGGCTCTGGCTCTACTTCTTCGATCTCTGCAATATTCTTACCGTTCTGTGCAAGTACATCTTTTACTTCATTAAAGATACCAAGGTTGATCATGTTGTTAGAAAGCAGTTTTCCGATCAAGAACTCTGCGGAAATATAGTAAAGTTTTTTCTTACTATCTGTACGTTCCTTTTCTCCTGCCATTTCCTGCACCATACTAAGAAGTGCTCCGTAGATTTCTTCATTGGAAGCCTGTGCAATCTCTTTACCAAGTTTCTGCTGTAATGTTTCCTGAATGTTCATTTGAATAATCTCCCTTCAAATCTGATTCTGTTTTTATGTTACATACTTTGTTTTTTTGTTTTTAACTTATGATTGTATTTTAATACGATTATCTTCAAATATCTTGCAATATACTTGCACTTTATTGTACAATACTATCATTCTTATAATTCAATCTAGTTTGACCAGCAGGTGTGTCAGATATCATTTTATTGAAAGGATCTCATTTTTATATGAACATTAACGAATATCAGAATTACCATGAAACAAAAGCGCATACATCCGCAGAATTTCCTTATAATACTTATCTCTGCTCGATCCCTCTCGATTTCCCTGGAGTACCACTGCACTGGCACGATGAGTTGGAACTTGTTGTCATCAAAAGAGGGCAAGGTTTTGTTTCTGTGGACTTTGATAAGCGTCTGGTTCACAGTGGAGATATTATTATTATTCCCCCTAGATGTCTCCATGCCATCGAACAGGATGATACTTTTAAAATGGAATATGAAAATATTATTTTCAAACCAGATTTACTTTCTTCCGGAGCAAACGATCTGTGCATGATTCAATACATCATTCCGCTTCTTGACGGTTCTCTTCCTATTGAATATTTTCTCACTCCGGCTCTCGGATCTTTTGAAGCCTTAAGCAATTGTATCCGACAGATTGACCTTGTCTGTGCTGATCAGACACCTGGATGGCAGCTTGCTGTGAAAAGTTCTCTGTTTAACTTTTTCTTTCTTCTGATCTCTGAACGTCAGAAAAAAACAGTCTCCACTTCCTCCAATTCCAAATCTTTGGAGAAAATGAAAACTGTTTTAAAATACGTAGAAAATCATTATACAGAAAAACTAACGATTGATGACATGGCTGAACTTACTTATTATAGTAAATCCCATTTCATGAAGTTCTTCAAAGCCCACATGGGAATCGGATTCACTGAATACTTAAATGATTACCGGCTTACAATGGCTGCCAGACTTCTCAAATCATCCGATGACTCTATTCTGATGATTGCTGATGCCAGTGGTTTTGACAACCTGTCCTACTTTAACCGCATTTTCAAGAGAAAATATGGTGTTTCACCTGGTACTTACAGGAAAGCATAGTAACTATCTAGAAACAATTATGAGTGATAATACAGTTCGATTGGATCAATCGGATCAAATGGATGTTCTTCTTCCATTTTCTTATTCCGCCCACGACGTTTCATCAGCTCGCCACTCTTGTTGTATACCCAAAAGGAATATACAAGGAGCTTATTTACCTTCCCAATCTTCTCTTTTGTCGTCTTATTATAATAGACACCGCCTGTCTTGAATGCAGTCTTCTTATGGATCAAAGAGATCAGCTCTGTCTCTGTTTTGACCGGTTCAGGTAAGATTGTATATGCCCGTCCGACACAGTCTGTCTTGTGGGAATCACTTCCACCGGTCATCACCTTACCGTATTTCTCTGCCAGCTTTAAGGCACCAGCATTAGAATCCTTCGGTTCACAACAATTGAATGTCTCAATAAAATCGAATCGTTTAATAATCTCAGGTGAGAGGTAGTATCTTCTCGCATGAGTGAAGCTCATGTACTTTTCTCCGCATGGATGTGCCGGTCCCAAAACTCCACCATTGCGGTGAACCAAATCGATCAGAAGTGCTAGTGGCATTCCACGCATCTCAAGTAGACGCATCTTTACACCCTCCGGCATAATTACAAGAATATGCCCTGCATCTCTCGTATCATATTCAATTCCTTTGAGTACCACAAAATCTGTATGTTTCTTTCCTTTTAAATTCTTTTTCCAGTAGCGGTAGCCATTATATGTGTCGTGATCCGTGATCACCATTCCCTGAAATCCGTGTTCCTTGAGTATCGTGATATATTCCTCAATACCTACCCTGCTGTCTATGGACCCCTCTTTCACGTGACAGTGCATGTCTATCTTCATATTTGAGTCCTCCTTTTCCGCAGTCCTGATTTTATCAAAAAGTACTATGTGAAATAACTTTATTTTCGTTCTTTAAAAAGACTGCTTATTGATAAATTCATTATACCTCGTTTATATAGGAGTGACAAGCTGTCTTAATCATAGTATTTATTTTTCAAAAATGAAATTTCAAATTACTTTTCATCTGTACTTTCATAGCCAAATCAGGAGTTTGACAGTTAAAATCTAGATATCATCTATGTTGTTAATTGTATCTATTATTATTACTGCGGAGCTTTATTCTACATTCAAATACCATATGAAAATCGGGGAGACTACTAGGTGTTGTTCATTTTTTCTAAAAACACATGTAAAAATTTCCTCTAAGATTTCGATAATTGAGTTTAATATTCAAATTAAATGATGTATAATAGTGACTCCTTCGCGCGAAGCTGAGAAAGACTATCAAGGATATTTCAATTCACCTCCCCACAAGAAGAACCATATTGCTACAACGATGATTAACACCGTATTCTTCAAGATTTCAACTCACATCCTCACGAAGAGGATGACTATCATACATTCTTTCGCCGCCCCAGCGATTTATATTTCAACTCACATCCTCACGAAGAGGATGACTGATGGATTCCCCACCTTTTGCATTCTCTGCGTCATTTCAACTCACATCCTCACGAAGAGGATGACCACGAATCCAACGATCACGTTTAAGGCAGGAACATTTCAACTCACATCCTCACGAAGAGGATGACGATATGGAAGAATTGAAAGTTTCATGTTTGAAACAATTTCAACTCACATCCTCACGAAGAGGATGACAGGGTTGGGAGCTGATACAATTAATACATTCAATATTTCAACTCACATCCTCACGAAGAGGATGACACTATCCTGTACTGTTACACTATTTGTTTTAACATTTCAACTCACATCCTCACGAAGAGGATGACGTATTCCCTCTTCCGCAAATCTTATGGCTCTGTTATTTCAACTCACATCCTCACGAAGAGGATGACACATTTCTTGGAACATAGTATTCACCTTTGTATATTTCAACTCACATCCTCACGAAGAGGATGACTACTCGATGTAGGGTAGTCTGCCCAGTCAAAATATTTCAACTCACATCCTCACGAAGAGGATGACAGCACCATCTTTTACCGCAAACTGTGAATACTTATTTCAACTCACATCCTCACGAAGAGGATGACTATTTGAGGGTATGAAGTACAATAGTGGAAAACCATTTCAACTCACATCCTCACGAAGAGGATGACCAATTCCCACTGTCTTTCCTTCTGTGTTTCTCACATTTCAACTCACATCCTCACGAAGAGGATGACCTGCCAGAACGGATATTTTATAATCCCGGGAGTAATTTCAACTCACATCCTCACGAAGAGGATGACATTTCCCCCACGTCTTTCTTATCAGCTGGATAATCATTTCAACTCACATCCTCACGAAGAGGATGACTTTGCTGAAGCAGGGAAGAGATACCGATATCTTATTTCAACTCACATCCTCACGAAGAGGATGACAAAGTTCTTCATCAAGGAAGGGCGTGGAAATGGTATTTCAACTCACATCCTCACGAAGAGGATGACGAAAGAATCGGTTAACAATATAGCAAATGTTATATTTCAACTCACATCCTCACGAAGAGGATGACTTACTTTCATATATTTATTCCTCCGTTTACTTTATTTCAACTCACATCCTCACGAAGAGGATGACTTCTATTTCGTTCATACTTTCTTCAACATCAATATTTCAACTCACATCCTCACGAAGAGGATGACGACCGTTATCTGAAACTGCGGTCTTATGATCTACATATTTCAACTCACATCCTCACGAAGAGGATGACTAAGGTTATCCAACATTGTGTAATTCTGCTTTGCATTTCAACTCACATCCTCACGAAGAGGATGACTCTCACAGTTGGTGTTGGAAGAATTACTATAGGTATTTCAACTCACATCCTCACGAAGAGGATGACTGAAAAGAAAATGGTTATAAATATGGTACACATTATTTCAACTCACATCCTCACGAAGAGGATGACTGCCACACTCATTTTTGCATGGCAGAAACCAGGAATTTCAACTCACATCCTCACGAAGAGGATGACCATGAATTTGTATTCATCCATTGTTTCTGTCCAATTATTTCAACTCACATCCTCACGAAGAGGATGACACAATAGGAACTATAATTACAGTTGTTAAAACAGCATTTCAACTCACATCCTCACGAAGAGGATGACGTAAATCATTCAACTCTGGATGTGCTTTCATAACATTTCAACTCACATCCTCACGAAGAGGATGACTGCAATATCGGTGAAAACAAATAGGCTACCATCTATTTCAACTCACATCCTCACGAAGAGGATGACTTCCGGCCGACTGGATTCTCCGCAGTTCGTACAGACATTTCAACTCACATCCTCACGAAGAGGATGACAATATTCAACTTTCTTTCTCCCTGCTATGTACTCTATTTCAACTCACATCCTCACGAAGAGGATGACAGTAATAACAGGGAAAGGAAAAGAACATGGAAGCATTTCAACTCACATCCTCACGAAGAGGATGACTATTTTGGTGGTGCTGTTGGTCTTGCATCTAAATATTTCAACTCACATCCTCACGAAGAGGATGACACGTCCTGTATTCGGATATGGAAAGGTTGTCCTGTTATTTCAACTCACATCCTCACGAAGAGGATGACCGAATGAAGGGAAGATCTCAATCAATGCAGTAGGAATTTCAACTCACATCCTCACGAAGAGGATGACGAAGTTATGTTTGGATTTAAACGTGATGAAGATATTTCAACTCACATCCTCACGAAGAGGATGACATCCTCTTTGAATATTTCTTTGAACCTATCCAATATTTCAACTCACATCCTCACGAAGAGGATGACAGCAATTTTAAACAAAAATAATCTGTTTAAAATCGCATATTATATCAACAATAAACATTTTATATCTATTGTTGATATCTTTTTTCATTTTCACATATATTTTTAAGCCTAGTTTTCTCCTTTTTTTGGTGCGAATGTCCTAGGAAATTTATGTGCACTTATCATTCGCACTAGAATATCAACGTATCCTTAACATCAAAACCAGGCTTAGCACCAATATGCTCTACTTTATTTTTATATTTTTCACCCAGATAATAAAATCTAAGGCTATCTACCTCTTTATCTATAATGTTCTCTAAAATATTTTTTACTTGTCTACATTTGGTTGCATCCATTTGACATTCAAATACCGAATTCTGTACTCTCTGTCCATAATTAGTACATTCTTTTGCAACTTTTCTCAATCGTTTTCTTCCCGCTGCTGTTTGAGTATTTACATCATATGTAATCAGAACTAACATCTTTCCACCTACTTCCAGAAAAACGGAGGGTATTCATCTAAATCTCCTCTTAAATACCTGGCTAATAACATACTCTGCACATAAGGAGCCATTCCCCACTCTATTTTTTCATCTAAAAATGGATGTTTAATGGTTTCCTGCTTCTTAGATTGCCACGCTGATAAGAAAGCCTTTCTTCCTTCATCTGTCATAATAACCGCACCATTTTCTTTTTTTATGAAATATTTTTCTTTCATAATCTTTTTATTAATCAGTGTCAGTACAAATCTATCTACCATAACGCTTCGGAATTCTTCCATAAGATCTAGTGCCAATGACATTCGACCGGGACGATCTGTATGGAAAAAACCTACATATGAGTCCAATCCTACTGCTTCCAATGCACCTCCGCACATTCCAGCCAATAGAGAATATCCGAATGATAGCATCGCATTTACATTATCCAATGGCGGTCTTTTATTTCTCCCATGGAAATAAAAATTGTCTTTTTGCTGCAAAATCAAATCGTCAAATACCGAAAAATATACTGAAGCTACTTCTCCTTCTAGTCCAAGTAGTTCCTCTGCATTTTCACATTTTCTTATTTTTCCCATGCTCTGAGCTAAAAACACTGACTTTTTCTTTATCGTTTCCACATCTAAACGCAGCGCATAATCTCTTGCAGCCCTCTCCAGAATCCACCTTGAATTATATACTTTTCCAAGAATAAAATTTCTTGCTATATGTACACTTTCATCCCGATTATCACTGATTCTATATTGTTGTTTTCTTAATGTAACATTCCCTTTTACTTCACCTGTAACTCGGGCTAGAAATCTTCCATTTCCAGACATAAAAGACAAATCAATATTCCTCTGTGCACATACTCCCATAAGCGCCGGACTCGCTCCTGTATAGCCAAATGTAATTATCGCTTGTAAATTATGTAATGGAATTCTCCCGATTTCTTTTTGATCTTCCAATACCACAACATTTTCTCCATCTAAGGACAAATATTTATTTCCAGATGTCACATACAACGTATTTAAAAGTCTTTTCATTCTTTTTCCTCTTCTGAAATAATTTTATCAATATATCCGGAAACTGACTTTTTCTTATTTAGAACAGGTAGACAAATGTCTTTTAATGAGCATGCATTGCATTTTTTACTTATTTTCACTTTTGGAGTATAACATTGCGCGTAATACTTATGCATTTCCGCAAATATTTTTCTGACTTTATCGCGTATTTCATCCGTAAATTCTACTTTTGCACGATGCTTTGTCTCTCCATAATAAATATAGCCATATGGTATTGTGCAACACAACATTTCTTCTAAACATAATGCCTGTGCCGTTACTTGAAGGATATCGGAATCATCCGTTTTTGGTTTTCCTCTTTTATATTCTATCGGAACTACTTTATAAAATCCTTCTTTTCCGGACAAATTGATTCCATCCTTTGCTTTATGAAATTCTACTACATCACATTCACCGCTCACTCCCATTTCCCGGGAGTGAATCGGCATTGCTCTCACAACTATTAAATCTCCTCTTTTTTCTTTAATACTTGTATCGTGAGCATTTTCATGAAGAATCTTACCTTCCACTGTTCTGACATTTTCTTGCCACTGTAGTTCTATATACGCTAGTGCCCATTGTCTCCTGCAAAATTCAAAATGCTGAATTCCAGATAATTGAAGAAATTCTTCTTCCTTATACAAATTAAAATTCCTCCGGTTGTTTGCATCCTTCTACATTCCATGAAATCTCGTAATCCTCGAATTCTCTCGGATGTTCTTTTTTAGCTTTAATAGTGAATCCTCTTTGAATTTTACCACTGGAAACTGCTGGTGTTTTTTCATCATGCTGCCACCAGTACATTTTGCAAACTTCCATACTTCCTTCTGGTCTTGCAGAAGACGCATCATTCTCAAATAATGTCTTCAATGCTTCTTTTAATACTTCCGCATCTTCCTGACTAAAACCTGTTTTTTCAGCAAGCTGCACATTTACGCTTCCCATCACCTTATATACAGCAAATCCAACTCTGTGTTTTGTTCCCATCGTATCAGAAGCTTTACTTTCTTTTCCGGATTCACTATTCACACTTTTTGTAATCTGCATACTGATAATATCGATTGGTGATAAACTTACTGCCTGATGAATAGAAACAGGACCTCGTACTCCGAAAGACACTGGAATTCCTTTAAATGCAAAAACTTGTCCAAAAGCTCTTACATCTAACCATTCTTTGCATGCAATTGCTGCACAAGCATCACGATTTGCATTTTTCTTATTTCCCATCTCTGCTTTTAATTCCGCACAGCTATCCGCTCTGTCTTTTAAACTGGTATAAGCATCATCTGTTCTATCATCTGACTGAACAAAAATCTTTTGTCCTAAATCCTGAAAACGATTTCTAATTTTTCTCTTAATACATACATCTGAAATTTCTCCAAAACCATCCATATTAATTCGCGGACGGTTTCCGTTTAATGGATCTCCGTTTGGGTTGGCATTGTTTGCACTGATAAATAATGTGAAATCAATTTTTCCTTTTAATTCGCTCATGGTCTACTCCTCCTCTTTTTACTCTTCTGAACTTTCTTCTTTTTCTTCAGACTTCTCTTTCTTTAATTTCAAATCATATGCCTGATTATGGAAACCAAGTAGATATAAACCTTCTAATCTACTGTTATCAGTAAATGTGTTTTTATCAAACAGCTCATCAATTTCATGCAATAGATTTTCGTAAAATGTCCTTTTTGCAATATCTAGCTTGTTCAAATATGGTCGAATATTTTCCTCTATAACTTTCCACGTTTCATATGGTCTTTGAGAGAAAGTACTCATATATCTTTTTGCATTTGTAACTCTTCCATTATCTTTCTCGTCATATGTCAAATATTCAATTCGATCTGCAACTGCCAGCAGTCTTCCATACAGATAATTTCTATCTGTTTCCTTTTTGTCTAATGCCACGTTCCATTCCTCCTTATATCTATCCTTTTTATCCTTTTTTACAAACGAACATGCTAATGTCAAAACTCTTTCCCAATTTCTTCGTTCCTTATATGCTAATGGATTGGATGCCTTTGATACTGCAAGCATCACGTAATCATACGGAACCCTAGTACCATTCCATATACATGGAAGCAATCTTTGAGCTACTTGTGCATAGAGTTTTTTACCATTGGCATCCACTATAGACACCGTTCCCTTATTCTCAATACCATATAAAATATCTGCAATATCTTTAACACCAATCATTCCCGCAAATTGTATTCTTTCTCCATCTTTCCATTTTGTATGAATCCAGTTACAATCGTTATGCCATTTTTCTATATTTTTCAGATATCTGACAGAATTCAGCTCTTGATTTTCAATCAACGCTAATCTTCCCGGTGTTGCTGCATCAAAAGCAAGCAAAATCATATTCGAGGTATTATCTATCTTTTTACCATAGCCTCTTAGTGCCTTATAGAACTTATCGGCGGTGATTGGATTTCCATCGGATACAATCTCCTCTGTAGACCAGTCATCTTCCCAATCATCCTCAGCATTTCCAACATATTCCCTTTCATACTCAGATACAATTGCCTCTGTATCCCTCTCCCATTTTGGCATGCTTAATTGATTTGACTCCCATGTCACAATTGTCATAGTATCGAAAAAAGTGCCTTGTTTTCGAATAATCCACTTCAAAGCATTGTGCGCTTTTTGCGAGGTCTCATTTCCTACTGCAAATGCCTCTTCCTTACTTGTAAAACGTCCTCGATAGGTGAAATTTTGACTGTCATTTGCAGAAATCAACTTTGCTCCATCACCTTCATTTCTGATTTTCTTTGAATGAAGATAAGAAATAGATTCCATATTTCCTGTCAAATAACATATACCTTTTTCTTTTTCCTGTGATCTGACATATTCTATATAACATTCCTGCAAAGTTCTGTCTTTCCAACATTCATCCGGAGTTTCTTGATATATTTTCTCATCAAATGACCGTATAATAAATCGTACAAAAGCTTTTGGTTGGGAAATCCCTTGAATATTTTCTTTCTCATCTATTTGATTTTCTTCATTAAGTTTTATAATTTTATGTGCAACTAAATCTTGAATTAATGTCGATTTTTTCAAATACTCATAAATTGCTCTGACCTTTTCATGACAATAATCGGATTCTACCCATTTTTCAAGCTGTGAAATATATAGCTCGCTACATACTCCATCGTCTTTATAATATTTTTTATAGTCACTGGCAAGATATCTCAAATTATCACATAATGGATGTGGCTCTTTTCCGGCTGTACGACTTCCCGATTTTTCTGTAACTGGTATAATCGTCAATTTGTCATTCTGATCCACCTGTTCTGCACGAACAAAATTACCGTCTTGGTCTATCGTTACCGTTATCTGTGCCGTTACAGTTGTATGAAATGGTGGAAGAAGTACATAAGGGATATCTCTTCGATATTCGATAACTCCAATCTTATCGCTATTTTTCTCATACAAATCAATCAGTTCGTTTATCCAACTCAATCTTCCACCTCCTCATCTGTAAACTCTTCTAATCCTATAAAATTATTCACTTCTTTTCCAAATACTTTTCTTTCCATTGGACGTATATGTCTTTTCTCCGTACAATCCTCCGGTCTGGTAAATTCTATAATTCCGCCCTTTTTCATTACCGGCCTCCAGAAACGCACTGTCATCTGATCTTTATCCTCTTCCAGAATCGCCTCTTCCGCATAAGTAATCCCATGATACATAAATCCATAACCCACTTCCCCAGGCATCGTATCATAATAACTCTTGTCTTCGCCAAATACACACGGTTCCACAAATGCCTGACATTCTCTTGTTCCTAAGAAAATATCTCTGCGACCACCTCGTTTTACCATCCTTTTCGCAATATTATGATGCTTGTTTTCATTTCTATCCTGCTCCAGCTCCAGATGATTGAGATTCATCTCAAAATGTGCCCGCACCTGATATCTCACATCTTTTAAATAAGTATAATATGCCAGTTCATTTCCACCATTGTATGCAATCGGTCGAATTCCTTTAGTCTCAGTCTGAATTGGATTCATTACTCTTACCGCGTCAATGATCCAAATAATCGTAGGCTTCCAGTAAATACTTTCCGTAATTCCTTTTAATGCTTCATAAGTCGGAATATGATAACTTGTCTTTTCTCCTCCCACTCTCATAACCGGATCTGAAAAAAGCGCATATGTTCCATACACTTCAAACTCTATTGTATTTCTGTATCTTTCCAAAAATCTCACCTCCTCTATAACATTTGCAATTCCATATTAGGTTCATTCACAACACCTACTTCCTTGTCATAATATCCATCACACAATACCAATATCTCTCCATTGCAAATTTCATATATAGCATTTCCGAGTTTTTCTTTTCTTTTTTCAGAAATTCCAACTGTATATCTCTGCAATTTTTTTAAAATCTTTTTCTGCTCTTCTATCTCGAGATAATCCTGCGATAATTTATCCAATAGTTCTCTCGCTTCATCATTGTATGGAACCACAACACTAACTTTATAATCATTAGAAATAACTTCAAACGCCTGTCCTGCGGTCAAAAAAGCCTGCGGTAATTTTGTCTTTACTTTTTCTCCATTTCTTCTGATATATTGTAATTGTCCTACTTTATTTTCTCCCAATAACTCTATAATCGTGGTTGTTTGTTTATCTATCAGAAATTTCGTTTCATTTGTTCTAAGTTGGGAATAGTAATTTAAATAATATGCTTTTATTGCCTCTTCTGAATCCAATGTATCTCTGAATTTTAAAGAATTATTTTTATAATCTTCCAATACTTTTTGTAATGCTGCCTGCGCATTTCTAATTTCCTGCAAATGGCTTAATTTCTCTGCTTTTTCGGACATCTGTACAATGAAAACAGTTCCCATTCTTCCTAATTCCTTATGTCTATTGCATCGTCCTGCTGCCTGAATTATATTATCCAAACCTGCTTTAGACCTCACAACACACCCGAATGAAAAATTCACTCCTGCTTCAACAACCTGTGTACTTACACATATAATCTTTTTCGATTGTTCATTCAAAATTTGTTTTATAGATTTTAATGTATCTAATTTATGTTTTGGACACATATTATTACTCAAATGAAAAAGTTCATATTCTTGTGGACATATCGCTTTTAATTGTTGAAATGTATTCATTGCACAAG
>ULTB01027238.1_pt1 | contig 13487 bp, 6 predicted proteins | sample 1957251 | NCBI WGS metagenome assembly ULTB01 (sample SAMEA4835724, study PRJEB28245) | human gut metagenome | biome: gut microbiome; material: fecal sample | place: Denmark | collected 2008
TCCGATCCTGAGGTCGGGCCACGTGCGGGATGGCCGGTGCACAGGAGCGTGGAGGAAAGCCTTGATGTGATCAGGAATATATTCTCAAATGATCATACATGGGCAATCGAACTTAACGAGACCGGAGAGGCGATCGGCTGCATGGGGTATTATACGAGTGCGGAAAGCAACATAGGCATCGGAACGGATGACGCTGAAATTGGCTACTGGGTAGGGAAACCATACTGGAACAAAGGAATATGTACGGAGGCCCTTCGCCTGATGATCGACTACTGCTTCAATGTTAAAGGTTTCCATGCTCTCTGGTGTGATTATTTCGTTGATAACCCCGCTTCCGGCCGAGTCATGGAGAAATGCGGCTTCCAAGACACCGGCAAGATCAACTGGTGCAGCCAACTCTACCAGGGCGATGAGAGGCCAGTGAAAGTGATGCGGCTGGATCCGTGATTTATAATCGATTGATAGACAAGGAATAAAGTCGTTATCTTTAGTTGGCTCTAACTAAGGGTGATGAACTAACGGGTTGATTTACAGTTTATTGTGCATTACGGCGCTTTAAGCGGGTTAAAGAGCGTATAAAAAGAAACGACAGCGAAAAAATCAAAAGTCAAATTTTGCACGTTACCAAAATTTGACTTTTGCCTTTTTTTCGCTGTCGCCTGCACATAATGCCGCTACTCGTAGCGGATGGCCTCGATCGGGTCGAGGTTGGAGGCCTTCCGGGCAGGGTACCAGCCGAAGAAGATGCCGATGACCGTGCAGACCAGGAAGGAGACCACGATGCTCCAAGGCTGGATGAGGATTGGGTAGGAGAGGACGGCCTTGACTATGTACGAGGCCGCCACACCTAAAATTACCCCCAAAAGTCCGCCCGTTATGCTGATCAGCGTCGCTTCGATCAGGAACTGGGCGAGGATGTCACGGCCTTTGGCTCCGATGCTCATTCGTAGGCCTATCTCCTTTGTCCGCTCGGTGACGGAGACGTACATGATGTTCATGATCCCGATGCCGCCTACGAGGAGGGATATTCCCGCGACAGCCGCAAGCAGGGTGGACATCATGTCGCTCGTGCTGGTCATCATCGAGGAAAGCTCCTGCTGCGAGCGGATGTTGAAATCGTCGTCGTCGGACTCCTTTAGCTTGTGGTTGCGCCGGAGGACGGACGACACCTCCTCGATGGCCTTGTCGGTATATTCCTCACTCAGCGCGGAGCAGACAATCTCCTGGAGGTAGGTGATTGCGAGGATCCTTTTCATCACGGTGGTGTACGGCGTGATGATGAGGTTGTCCTGATCCATGCCCATGCTGTTGTAGCCCTTGCTCTCCAGCTGTGCTACATCGACCTTGCTGAGCTCCCCGGCGTTTTTCAGTTCTACGGCTCTGTCCAGCTGCGCCTTTGAGGCTTCGGCGGTGCTTTCGCTTACTTTCACTGCCTCCGAAGCATAGAGGCACTGTATATAGGCCTTCACGATGGAGATCACGACATCATTAGTGTTCTCTTCCACGGACAGCGAATCGACGGAGTTCTGAAGGCGGCTTTGCTTCAGTGCCGTGCGAAGGCTTCCGCCGCTGTAAAGCGTCATCCCTGCGTTCAATCCGTAGTTTCCCGACCAGCTTGTGGCCTTGGACGTGCTATAGACATCTGAGCCGACTACCGTGCTGTTGCCGCTTTCGGAGAACGGCCTGTTTGTTATTCCTTGACTCGTGGAAGCGCTTAAAGTCGGGAACATGGCCGCCTTGGCCTGATACGTATCCTCAAGTCCGGCCAGATGGGCGTTCCTGCTCTGGCGCAGGGCGATGCTGTTCTCCACGGCATAGTCGATGCATTCCTGCAACGACCATTTCTTTGTCTGAGCTCCGGCGGTCAGGGAGAAGACCGTCAGGGCTGTGATAATGATGATAACGTACTTTTTCATATTCATTGATGATCAAAATCCGGTGGCGAAAGTAGTCGAGCATCGTATTTTATTCAACTCAAATCGACGAACACCCTGTTTTCATCGACGAAAATTAGTATATTTGTCATTCAGCCTTGACGCATGGAGCAGTTTCGTCAGGTCAAGGCTATGTGATTCGCTGGCGGTGCCGGCCACTGAACGCGAAAACAATAATCAATGAATATGACAATGAAACTTTCAAATCTGATCAAAAAGACCGTCCTCGCCGCGGCCTTGACCCTTGCTTCGGCCTCATTCGCCGGCGCGGAGTCCCGTTCCGACTGGAAGGCCCATTGGATCACTCATCCTTGGGTCCAGAGTACCACTAACACCTGGATTTCCTACCGCAAGGAAGTCAATGTGACCAAACGTCCGGACAAACTTGTCGCCAAGATCGCGGTGGACTCAAAGTACTGGATGTGGATCAATGGCGAACTCGCTGTCTTCGAGGGTGGGCTCAAGCGTGGACCGTTCCCGAACGGAACCTATTACGACAAGGTTGACATCGCACCTTTCCTCAAGGAGGGCAACAACACGATCGCCATCCTGCTCTGGCACTTCGGAAAGCAGGGGTTCAGCCACAACAGCAGCGGTCAGGCGGCGCTGATCTTCGAGGCCATATCTCCTGAACTGAAGATCCTTTCCGACAAATCCTGGCTCTGCGTTCCTAACCCAGCCTACAGCAGCACGGACGCCCCGCATCCGAACTACCGTCTCCCGGAAAGCAACATCCGCTTCGACGCGCGCAAAGAGATGCAAGGTTGGAATATGCCTGGCTTTGACGTCCGCCGCAAGATGCATGGGGCCGACAATGTGGATGAGATGGCGTGGCCGGCGATGGGCGAGCTTGTTGAGCGCCCGATCCCGATGTGGAAGGATTACGGACTCAAGGAATATGTCTCTGTACGTCAATCCAATGACACCGTCTATTGCAAGCTGCCTTACAACGCCCAGATAACTCCATATCTCAAGGTCGAGGCGAACGGTGGCGAGATGGTCAGGATAATGACCGACAACTATCGTGGCGGCAGCGAGAACAATGTCCGCGCTGAGTACATTGCCCGCAAAGGTGTTCAGGAATATGAGAACCTCGGCTGGATGAACGGCCACGAGGTTTGGTACATCGTACCCTCGGGAGTGAAAGTCATTGATCTTAAGTACCGTGAGACTGGTTATGACACCGAGTTCTCCGGCTCGTTCGAGTGTGAGGATCCGTTCCTTAATGAACTTTGGAAACGCGCGGCGAGGACGCTTTACATCACAATGCGTGACACCTATATGGATTGTCCGGACCGTGAGCGCGCCCAGTGGTGGGGAGATGAGGTAAACGAACTGGGAGAGGCGTTCTACGCGTTGTCTCCGTCAGGCCAGCTGCTTGCCAGAAAGGGGATCCTTGAGCTTGTGAACTGGCAGGAGGCGAATGGGGTGGTCTATTCTCCGGTGCCGGCCGGCAACCGTGTGATAGAACTCCCGCTCCAGATGCTCGCTTCCGTGGGCTGGTACGGTTTCCACACCCAGTACTGGTTCAGCGGTGACAGCACCTTCGTGGCCGAGGTCTATCCTAAGGTGCAGCGCTATCTGCTTGGAACCGGTCTTTGGGAATTCAAGGACAATGGTCTTCTGAACGTCCGTCAGGGCGACTGGAACTGGGGCGACTGGGGCGATGACATCGACACTGAAGTCTTGACAAACTGCTGGTATTACCTTGCCCTCAGGTCTCAAAAGGAGTTCGCCCGCATTCTCGGCAAGCAGAGGGATGCGGAGACTATCGAAGCTTTGATGAAAAGAATCTCCGATGCGTTTGACGCGCAGTATTGGACCGGTTCCGCCTACCGTGACCCGAACTACAAGAAACAGACAGACGACCGCGCTCAGGCTATGGCCGTTGTCTCCGGTCTTGCCTCACCGGACAAGTATCCGGCTCTGTTCGAGACCCTTAAAAAGGAATATCACGCCAGCCCTTATATGGAGAAATATGTCCTTGAGGCTCTCTTCAAGATGGGACACGCCGACTTCGCCATCGAAAGGATGAAGTCCCGCTACGCCAAGATGCTTAAGTATGACTATACGACCTTGTTCGAGGGTTGGGGAATCGGCAGCGAAGGCTTTGGCGGCGGCACGATCAACCACGCCTGGAGTGGAGGCCCGCTTACGATCCTGAGCCAGAAACTCTGCGGGATCGAGCCGACGGCTCCAGGCTTCCAGACTTTCGATGTCAAGCCTCAGCTGGGAACTTTGAAGACCGCTTCCGCCGCTCTTGATACCCATTACGGAATGATCCGCGTCTCAATCAGCCGCAAGTCTGTCAAGTCTCATGTCGCCTCGCTCGCAATTGAGGTTCCGGAAGGCACAACTGCCACTGTCACGGCTTCAAACGGCAAGCCGAAGACGATGACCGCAGGAAAATATTCGTTGAAGATCAAGGTTGACTGATGTCTGCACATCGTGATTTTGGTGCGGCCGTGAGCGATGATGCTTGCGGCCGCATCTGGTTTCAAGGCTGGCTTTTGGCCGCATTGTTGACCAGAAAAATTCCTTTGTCATTCTCTTTGAGAACGGCCACGGTCCAGTAGCAGCCCTCGGCGGCATCGTAGGACACGGAGATGTTCTGATTTACAGTCATTCCCTCTGAAAGTGTCCCGCCGCCGTCATCGGCGGGCAAAGGGTCACCGTTCGGGGATGTCGCTATGGCTCTGACCACCTTGTTGAAGGTGTAGTCGGAGCCTTGTCCGACCTGGAAGCCTTTGATCCCGTCCTGCATCAAGGCGGCGAAGATCCTGTACTTTCCGCTTTCGGCGATCTTTACGGTCACCAGAGCCTTTGCCGGAGAGTCTGCGTCAGGTGTGATTGTGATGGCACACGGCTTCTTCACCGAATCCAGATGTCGGCTGGCGGCCTCGTAGAGGATGTCCTCGTTGTTGCCGAACACGGTCGGCTCAAAGTTGATGATCGCGGACGGAAAACTGTTGATGGAGTACCGTTTGCATAAGTCATTCTCAAAGCCGACACTGAAGTTGTCGCCTTTGTGGACACTGACCGTGACGAGCCGTCCGGACAGCCTCTCGTTGACCTTGACCAGACTCTTGGACATGTCCGGACAGTAGGTACACCACGATCCCGTGAAATAAAAGACAAAGGCTCGGCTTTCTACTGCCTCGGGTTCGGGCTCGGGCTTTGGCTCCGTTTCAGGTTCTTTTTGATATTCCTCCCAGTCGGAATGAATCCCTTGGCAGGAGTCCAGAGCGGCCGGCAGAGCCAAAGCCGCGACACAGAGAATTAATGAATAGAGTCGTTTCATCAGAAAACAATTGAGATTGAAAGGCTTCCGCCTGTGAAGCCTGGCTGCCAGCGGCAGACTCCGCCAGAGCAGACCATCCCCTTACGGTTCCGGCCGAATGATGCGCTGACCCGGTAACGTCCACGGCTGTAGCCCGCTCCGGCCTGGTAGTAGTGAACCTTGCTTGATCCGTGATTGTACATGTCCTTGGCGAAGACTGACCAGCCTGATGTGAGATTCGCCTCGACAAGAGCGGCGCACCAGTCCTTTTCGGACTCCGCGCTGTAGAGATACTGAAGTTCCAATCGCATCGAGAAACTGTCCGTGAATCGGTAAGCCACATCAGCGACGGCAGTGTTCCGGACCTCGGTCATTCTGTGCACTCCGTGCGATGGGGATCTCTCCTGAATATTCAGAAACAGCACAGATTTAAGGCGACGGTTCCATTTCCGTTCGTACTTGACGCTGATGTCCCTGAAAAGCAGTGCCCTCTTGCCTAGTTCGTGGTACTTTTTCAGACTGTGCGCTTCGCTGTAGTTGAAATGGAGCCGATCCTTTTTGCTTGCCTTGTAGAGCAGGTCGGCTTGCCAGGCATCCTCTCCGTCGGAGTTCGGGTAGTACGGTTCCAGGGAGCAGAGCATGTAGGTGTGCTGAAGGGAAAGGGCCGGGATGTAGTTCAGAGTGTTGGAGATGTATGTCTCGTTGGTTCTGAAAACCTTGTTGGTCATGTTCTGAAGATGCCTGAACGTGGCCACGGCACTTATACTGCCGACAGCCAGTCCTGTTTCGAGCGACAGGGCATCCCCTTGGTGAAGATTTTCCACCCCGCTGACCGAAAAGTCGTGCCAGTCCTTCTGCTTCCCGCAATATTCACCTTTAATGTAGAATCCCCCTATTGCGTAGTTCGCCCCGAGAGACCATGATGCGTTGTTTTTTGGCACGCTGACCTTGATCCAATCATCATTAAGGTAATAGGGAAGTTCTTTCTCGAACCGTTCCAAGAACGAAAACTCCAGTCCGAGGTCGCCTCCGAACAGGCTTATATGCGAGAGCGTGATGTCCGCTCCAAGAATCCGCGTGTCTGAATATCCCCGCAGATGTCTCGGAAGACCCCACACGAGTTTGATGCCAAGCCGGTCTTTGGAATATTCCATCCTCACTCCTCCGACCGAGTTGTTCATCCCCAGCGCCCTATCCTCCCACGAGCGGAACAGCAGTCCGGAGCCGAACTGGTCATACCAGTCGCCGAGGGTGATGTTGAAGTCCTTGGCGTTGTAGCGGATGAACTTTTCAGGCAGGGCGAACCCTTTGATTCCCTCATCGTAGCCGAGAAGCGGCTGCGGATGCCACTCGGCCTGCACACCGGCCTGAAAGCGTTTTCTGGACCAGTCCAGTTTCAGATAGTTGTTGGAGCCGTAGTCATCCCTGTCCGTGTACCAGACATCATTTGACTCAAAGCTCCAGTGCCAGGAACTCTTGTCCTGGGCGCTGGAGATTGAACTTAGTCCCAGTGCAAGCGCCAGGAGTGTGGATATTCTTGACTTTGACATCATTTGTCAACCATGACCATCACCGGCGGGGCGAGAGGGATGAAGTTGGCCTTGTCAACGGCGGCGCATTGAGCGGCGGCTCTGGTGACGGCCTCGGCGCTTCTTGCCGGAGCGTCGAACGCCACGAATGTCTCGTAGTCGTAAGTCCATGCATCACCCTCGGAGAACTTCATGATTTTCTTGTAGATGGCCTCACGTGACGGGGCGTTGAAACCTCCCGTGTTGTACCGCATGATGCTGTTATCGGTCGGTCTATAGACTCCGTAAGGGTAGGTATAGCCACCTTCATAGACGCCAACCTTACCTGAATATCTTGAGTCGGAGATGAATCGAGCCCAAGCGATTGTATTCGGATCCGATGTCAGATCCACGTTCTCGTAGAATCCATAGGAGAGTACTTTCCATTGTTTGAGTTCAGTGACCTTGTCATCAGGAATTCTGCCCATGGAGTCATAGAAGTATTCATCCGCCAGTTTGCCGAACCCGTGGCCGCAGCCTTCGTGTCTGAGTGTCTGGGCGTAGTCGGTCTCGTCGCGGCAGAGAGGAACATAGCAGACAGCCTTGTTGTCGCTGAACATCCAGCATGTGCCGGCGTACTTTGCCTTGTTGACAATCACGAAGACGATTGTCTTCTTGAGGTTCACTGACGGCATCTTGTCCTGGACAAATCGGAACACAGCATCATGGTCGCCGCTGATGTAAGTGCCATCTCCGAATTGTGCCGAGAACTTGGTGTCGCCGCCTTCCTGAGTGATGATTCCGTTCTTCGAGACTGAACCGATCCGGTAGATGTTGAACCTGTCCTCCGTGCTCCTGAACGGCTCCTCGGTGAAGAAAGCCTCCTTGCCAAGCTCGACGTACTTGTTGAAAAGATCCTGATCCTTGTCCGCGAACGCGTCTCCGACAAACACCACGTCGATTCCCTTGCCGACAGTCGCCGAATGAATCCTGGTCACCTGTCCGTCCTGACTGTAGTCAGATGATGTGTAGGTTTGGATTCCCTGCTTGACCCTCACCGTCAGAAATGAGTTGTTGGCATTCTTGAATATGATTTCACCGCTTCTTGCGGAAGAAGTCGTGTTCGCGCTGACCGTGAATGTGTACACGCCTGAGTTATCGGACTTTTTGCTGATCCATTCTGGCTGCGAGTCAATCGAATAGCTCATGTTCGCCGTCACTGTCATCGTGATGTCCTGCTCGTAGCCGTCAATGTCGAACAGTGTCGGGGTGACGGAGAACACCTCGTCCTCGCCCGGCTCGGAGCCGACAATGATGTTGGTTGAGGCTGGAATGGATCTACCCTGCAACCCATCAATCTGTCCGCTGAAGATGTACAAGGTCTTCAAAGGATTGCCGGTACAGTAGAACCGCTGCAGTTCTGTTAATCCGGAGATATCAAGAGTCTCGATCAAGTTGTTCCTCACATCCAGAATTGAGATTTTCGGACAGCAATTGACCTTGAGTGTTTTGATTTTGTTGTCCCGGCAATACAGATTCACAAGGTCGGGGCAAGGCCTGAGATTCAGTTCTGAAATGCTGTTCAACTCACAGTCAAGATGCTTTAGTTTGTTGTTATAACTGAGATCCAGTTCCTTGATGTTGTTGCCGTAGCAGTACAGGTTTGTCAATGACGGGTTGTTGCTCAGGTCAATCTTTGAGATTTCGTTGTAATAACAGCCCAGAATCTCCAGTTTGTTGTTCTTGCTGACATCAATTGAAGACAACTTCATGTTTGAGCAATAAAGGGAGACAAGTTCCGGATTGCCGCTTACATCAACGGATGCAATCGCATTAGAGCCGATGTAGAGGGCGCGGAGTCTGGAATTGCCGCTTACATCAATGGATGTCAACTGGTTGCTCTCGCATGTCAGATTGTCAAGCAAAGGATTGTTGCTGACATCAATCGAGGTCAGTTTGTTTCCAGAGACGTTGATGAACGACAGTTTCGGGTTGTTTCTTACGTTGATTGACTCAAGAAGATTGTCGTTGGCCTTGAAACTATAGAGCGACGCGTTCTTGCTTATGTCGATGGATCGTAGCTCATTGCCGTCGCAATATAACAGGCCTAAAGACGTGTTGTTGGTCACGTCAAGTTCCGTGAGTTCGTTGAAGCCGCAGTACAGACGCTGAAGTTTTGTGTTTTTGGTCACATCCAGACTCTTCAGGATTCCGCCGTCGTCATACTTGGCTGTGGCGTTGTTCCAGACATGAGAGCCGTTGCAGTTCAGATATGTCAGATTGGTCATGTACTCAATGCCCACCATAGAGGCGATCGTGTCGGTGCAGACCACGATTCTGTTGACAGACAACGCTTCGTCATAACTGATCTCGCCGTCTTTGTCCTTGTCGAAGTTGGCGATCATGTAGGCCTTGAAACTTGCGTCCTCGAAGATGATGTTCTTGTTGCCCTCGTCGATCTTGCACTCGAACGGCGTGATGCGGTATAACTCGGAACGCTTGAGCGTGACATCTGACTTGATGGTCTTGAGCACCTTGCCTTTGTCCGTGTCGATAGTGACCGAGAAGCCTCCGGTGTATTTTTGCGCCGGGACGACAATGTGGAAATCTGTCGCCGTGCCGGAAAGTGACACTCCGCCGCAAATCAGGGCGACTCTTGAGCCGGCGTCTTTCGTCATTGTGAGTGTGGTGTTCCCAGGGTCGATTGTGGCGTCTCCGGACACTTTGATCCCCGAGTTGTTAGGCGTGAACACAATCGAGTTCACAGTAAGGCTTCCGGTCATGGAAATCTTCAGGACGGAGCATAGGTTCTTGAAATTCAGTTCGTATCCATCCGTGACCGCGACCATTGGGTAAGCCTCCTCCGCAATGTTTCCTACCTTGTAGATCTGCTCTGCCGGAAGGCTCACGCTTATTGTAGAGCCACTTTTTTCTTTGACAATTCCATAAGGATAGACAGCTGTCTTGCTCATGGACATTCCGTTCAAATCCTTGAATGCCCCTTGAAACTCACCTCTGGTGGTCCCGTCTCCCTTTTTCAACTTGAACTCCGAGGCCTCATTATCTCCGACGAACACTCCTATGGCGTCATTCTCGGACCAGATGGTTTTATAGATTCCAGATGTCGGGCCGGACAAAGATGTTTTTGTCGCGGCAGGTTGCTCAATGCCGGCGAACAATGTTGTGACGGCATTCTCGTTTGCGAGTTCCTCTTGCGTACAGGCCGCCAAAAGGGCGAGCGATTGCAGAAGGAATATATTCAATAATTTGTTCACTTTCATATTCAAGTCTTATTTTAGTGTTATCTCTCCTCCGTCCTTTGTGTCTTCGTTGCCGCCATAGATCGTGCCGTCCGAGAAGACAAGGTCTTGTGTCGTTCCGACCGCCGCGCTGATAGCGTTGTCAACGTAGTAGTCGCCGTAGTCGGCGGTTCTGATGATGGTCTGTGAGCCGTACTGTCTGAGCACATAGACGAGAACCCTGAGGTTGTTCTTGTCGCATGAGCTTGGAATAGTGGCGGTGTAGTTTTTGCTGACGGTCTTGTTGTCTTCGGAAGTGGAGACCTCATCGCCTGTTATGTCGGTGAACGCCACTCTGGCTATGCCGCTGTGGTTGTAGCTGTTTCCGCCTCCATTCTGGTAGCCGATGATGTTGTCCTCAAGGAGTACCGCCGTGACCTTGTAGTCACCCTTTTCCTTGATGTAGAGTTTGACGTTCAGATTCAGCGTGTTGCCAGAAACGGATGAGGAGAATGAGATCCCTGTCTTTACAGGGTAGTTGCTTTCAGTTTCCTTAACCGCATTGAGTATAACTTTTGTCGTATAATTACTGTTTGAGTAATTGGCGATTGAACTTCTATAGTCAATCATTCCTGTTGGGAAGCTGGTTATTTTGAATATGTTTTCTAGCTTGCTTGTCCCATTGAACCCTAAGTTGGAAGAAGTCGGGTGCAGGTTCAGTAACTCGATTCTGTTTGGGTATTGACTTATTGCGCTGGCAAAGCTTGTTGCCATCATCGGGCAGAACCCGCACCAAGTCGCCGTGAACCTCATCCCAAGAGACTTGTGCCAGAACTCCTTGCCAGCCCAATCCTCTGGATCGTCAGGATCTTCCGAGCCTTTCACCACGATCTTTGTGTTCGATGGAATATTTATCTCCGTGAGGGCATCAATCTGTCCTTCAAAGATGTACAGAGTCTCCAGTGGATTTCTGATACAATCGAAATATTTCAGGGCAATCAATTCGGAGATGTCCATCTCTTTGATAAGGTTGTTATTTGCGTTCAATATTTCGATTTCCGGACAACAATTCACCGTAAGGGATGAGAGACTGTTGTCGTTGACGGTCAATTGCCTCAGTTTTGTGTTGTTGCTTAGATCGAGTTCGGAAATCTTGTTTTTCTCACAGAATAAATGAGTCAGCTCAGAATTGTTTCTGAGATCAATCTGAGGTATGCTGTTGCCTATAATAACCAATTTAGCAAGCTTTTGGTTCTTGCGGACATTGATCGAAGACAAGTTGTTATTTGAACAGTAAATGTTTGTGAGTTTCTGGTTATTGCTTGGATCTAGTTCTGTCAGCAGGTTGTCGTCACAATTGAACGTGGCCAGCGACTCGTTCTTGCTTATGTCAATTGACTTGATCTGGTTGTTGGACAGATCGATAACCTCCAGTTTTGTGTTGTTGCTTACATCAATCGATGAAAGATGATTGTTATAGGCAGTTAGACGCGTCAATTCTGTGTTCTTGCTGACATCAAGGTTGTTAAGATCATTGCCGGCGCAACGTAGTCTCTCAAGCAGGACGTTGCTTGTCAAGTCCAGCGATGAAAACTGGTTGAAACCGCAGTATAATTTTGTCAATTTCGTGTTTTTCGACACATCCAGAGTTTTTAGTTTTCCTCTGCCTTCCTCTGGTTCATAGCCACTCATCACAAAAGATCCCTCGCAGTTGAGTTCCGTAAGGTTCGCCATGTGCTCAATGCCGGCCAGAGACTCGATGTTGTCGGTATCGACATCTATCATCGTGATTGCCAGCGCTTCCTCATAACTGATCTCGCCATCGCCATCCGTGTCGAAGTTCTTGATCATGTAGGCCTTGAAGTTCGCGTCCTCGAAGACGATGTTGTCCTTGCTTTGTTCTATCTTGCATTCGAAGGCTTTGATAGGGTAGAGGACGGAGCGGGATAAGGTCACATCGGACTTCACGGCCTTTACCACTGCTCCTTGGTCTGTGCTTATGGTGATCGTGAATCCGCCTGTGTACTTCTGGGCAGGGACAACCATGAGGAAATCCGTGCTTGTTCTTGTCAGCTTCACGCCGTTCGCGCAGTTGAGTCTGACGGTGGATTTGGCGTCACCTGACATGGTCAGCATTTTGTCACCTGCGTTCACGGTGGCGTTGCCGGATGTCTTTACGGTGGCATCGTTCGGGGTGAATGTGATTGAGTTGACAGTCAAGTCTCCGAACATTCTGAGCCGAAGGACGGAGCAGAGATTGTAGAACGGAAGGACAGCTCCATCGCTGACTGCCGCCATAGGATAGGCGCCTTGCGGAATATTCCCGCTGACATATTCCTGAACCTCGGGGAGTGTGACGGAAATTGTTGATCCGGTTCTTCCTTTCACGATGGAATATGGGTAGATGGCTACCATATTGTCTGATGCCGCGTTTCCCTCAAACTCGGCGGTGTTGGTGTTCGCACCGGATGTAAGCTTGAATTCGCTGGCGGCGTTGCTGCCGGAGAAGACTGCGATCGCGTCGTCCGATGACCAGATTGTCTTGTAAACTCCGTCAGCGTCCGGGCCGTCAAGAGCTGTCCTAGTGGATGACTGCTCGATGGTCGCCATGATTGTCCGGACTGTTTGACCATGCTGCTCTTCCTCGTTGCAGGACACAGCCAAGAAAAGTGAGGCAAGAGACAGGATATTGATAAATATTGTTGGTGCTTTCATTTTCAATAAGTTTTATTCGATGGTTATTTCCCCGCCGGTCGTGGTGTTCTCGTTGCCGCCTTTTGGCTTGCCGGCGGCTTGGATGACCAAGATTTCAAGTTCGCACTCATTTTCAGCAAGACCGCGAATGACAATGATGCCACCTCTTTCCGAGGTTGATGTGTTCGGGAGGACTTTTAGTTTGTACCAGGTGGCTCCGTTGTAGGTTTGCATGTTATCCAGAATGACCCATTCAGGATTTTTTTTCAGGTAGCACTCGATATTGTGTATCACAGAAAATTGTATTTCACCTCCTTCCGCTTCAACCTTATATTCTCTGTTATCACCATCGATTCTGAATATTATGTCGGCGCCATTCTGGCTTAACTTGACGGTCGCTGTAGTCTTGCCATCTTTAGTTTTTAATGTGATCGTGGCGATCCGCTGTTTGGTTGCCGTGTTCTCTTCGGCGGTGACGGTTACCTGTGCGTTGCCGCTGCCGTCGGTGGCGCTCAGCTTAACCCAAGCCGCATCGGAAGTCATCGTCCAATCGGTGTTGGAGGTGACGGTGAATGTCTTGGATTCAGACTTGGCTGTGAAGGTCATGCTGGCAGGGGAGACAGAAAGCGTTGCATTGGCACCGGTCTGCTTGACGGTCACCGGGACGCACTCGTTGTTGTCGTTGCAGAAAACGATGACTCCCTCGCGGGCTTCGGTGGAGGTATTTGCCTCGGCATTGAACGTGTAGGTGTCCACGTTTCCGCTGCTTGCCTTGCCCGTCTGTTTCACCCAGTCCGGCTGCGAGTTGATCTTGTAGCCGATGTTGTGCGTG
>ULTB01002552.1_pt1 | contig 13470 bp, 8 predicted proteins | sample 1957251 | NCBI WGS metagenome assembly ULTB01 (sample SAMEA4835724, study PRJEB28245) | human gut metagenome | biome: gut microbiome; material: fecal sample | place: Denmark | collected 2008
GTGGACTCATTGTCTGAAATGTTCTTTGAGGTGAAAAAATCTTCAAACAAACATTCAAAACAGCTTCCAAGTTTCCGCAAAACCCTAATAAAACCTTAATGGAAAACAGACATTCATAGGAATCATGAATATGTCCGCACACTTAGGAGAGGGCAGCACCCATAGAACACGCGCACTGTTCATCGCTATCGTCTTGTAATTGGCAGGAACGGCCATAGTCACCCGAAGGCCATGCAGCCAAGATGCTTGTTCCACATTATAGGTTTCTTCATTGCGTAAGGAGCAGCGAACAGCGCCACAGACACCTACATAGCCGATAACCGTTCCCGACAATTGCAACAGTCCAACACTCAAATCTCGAATATCAGCCAATCCCAATATACGTTCCCATCGTTTTGCAACCTTGACGGTCACAAAACCCATCTTGCCGCCTTGCGCGCTGGCTGCCCATAGGATCTGTTCCCGCTGCCGGTATGTTAATAAAAAGAAAATTAATCGAAGAGGAGTTTTGTAATCCTCATCGGAGGGTCTTCACCATACACGGAAAGGCCGGATAAGATGACTGGGTAAAACCATTCATACTCATCCGGCTTTATTTGCGCTATGGCAGACAGCGCGCCCTGCTATTATTAAACCCGGCGGTTTGTGAAATACGTCATAATAAACAATGAACCCACTTGAAAAAGTACCATTTGCCACTTTTTCCCCTTACAGAAGTATCTGCGAGGCACATGTTTTTTCAAAAATGACTTTTTCAAGTGGACTCATTGTCTGAAATGTTCTTTGAGGTGAAAAAAAACTTCAGACAAACAATTCAAAACAGTTTCTTAGTAACATGAAAAAAATAAGTTGCCTCAGATTAAGAGAATATTTTCGAGGATAGATCTATTTTCGAAGAAGGAGTGTGCCGGTGGCACATGACTGATGAGAAAAGAGACATAAACCGAAAAGATTCCTTAAGATGATGCAGGTTATTTTTTGAAGGTTACTTAGCATTACCTCCGTGAGCATCAGTTTTTACACTCCTGGCGATACTGTTTAAACAAACACGATGCAGACGGGTTTGTCAAGGACGATGGTGCGCCCGGTGTCAGAAAGAAGACCCGTTCTGAGGTCGCGTCTGAAAATCTGGATGCAGCCACTGTCACGACAGGCGACCAGAAGGAACTTTCCGTTCGGAGTGATGTTGAAGTTCCTTGGGTGGACACCTGTGCTCTGGTAGCAGGCATAAGTCAATGTTCCTTCAGCATTGACCTTAAATATCGCGATTCCGTCATTCTGAAGTCTGTTGCTGGCATAGAGGTATTTCCCGTCGGGAGAAAGATGAATGTCAGCGCTGCCTCTGGCGTGGACAGTGTCAGCGCACACGGTCTGGATGACACTATCGGATTCTGTGTCAATGACAGCGATACTCCCCGACAATTCCCCTAAGACATATGCTTTGTCTTCACCATAATTAAGGATTATGTGCCTTGGACCGAAATCCGATGGCAGTTGAATGCGTTTGCACTGCCTGGTAGCCACATCGTATCTTGCCACGACATCCGCGCTGAACTCTGAAACATACAGTTCTGTTCCTGCGGCGTTGAACAGTGCGCAATGTGCATGAGGAAGACCCTGGCGTGTGCTGTCCGGGCCACCTAAACCTGTCTCGTAAAGGAAATCGTGAGGCCGCAGGACACCGTCATCGCCGACAGGGAACTCTGTGACGCTCCCGGACGAGTAGTTGGCGGTCATCACGACCTTGCCATTTGTCGAAATGTAGCACGGATCCTTTCCGTCAGTCAGTTCACTGCCCAACAACTGCATCGCACCGGTTTTCCTGTCAAGCCGTAACGTGACAGCCGAAGCTGAACTGTCGCCGACCTCACTCACCGCATAGACATAATTCCCCTCAGCGGACAACGTCAGATAAGACGGATTCCTCATCTCGACCAGACCTAATGCACCCGGAGCCTCCACAAACCTATCTTCACCTCTATCGCCAACCGGGATACCTTTCTCCTGATCAAAAAAGTAGCTGTAAACACCTCTGCTCGCACAATCGTCAGTGTACGTACCTACAATCATCGTCAAAGGCCTTCTGTGGCACCCTGCCAGCATCAGTGACATCAATGCCGCCACCACGCAAGTCAACAAATCAGATCTTCTCATGTACATACTCCTCTATTTTTCACCAAATATATCTCTTTTTTCACATTCAGCATAATTATTTCCTGCGCCGCCAGACATGTGTTTCTCAAACTTACATAAAAATCTGCGATTTTTACGCCCGTCACATAAGAAAGAAACTGTTTTTTAGAGGAAATATCCGAGGTTATCTGGCCAATTCTGAAGACCTCTAAAATAATTAAGTGAAATGTAAAAAATAACCTGCATCACTTTAAATTTGCAATATATAGATGTTCTGGGTGATTCAATTTTATCGATTGACGCAACTTATTTTTTTTCAACATTACTTAAGGGCATTATCCGCAAAGAATGCCAATCATTTACAAACCACGGACACGATAAAACGCCACCAGCGGTATTCAATCCACTATCACCGTGGCTGACCCTCCTTCGGGATATGGGGGTCAGCCACACACTATGGCCTCCCAGCATTACCAGAGCCATTCTTGCGTGCCTGTGGTTTGCACAATATGATGTTCAGGGTGATTCTATGTATTCAATTTTATCGATTGACGCAACTTATTTTTCAACATTACTAAAACATCCGGTCATCTGTAATGATAATGACAAAACGGCGCTATGCCGGCGGAAAGACATTCCTTGGCGCAGGCTTCATATTTAAGGATTACTTAGTACTTACTATTGGGAAATTTTCCGTAATTTCGTACCCGTTATGGAAAAGAAAGAAAGCGCTATTTTTGAAGGGCTGAACGCCGAGCAGAAGAAGGCGGTCGGCAGTGTGGACGGACCGGTGCTTATTGTGGCTGGTGCGGGATCCGGGAAGACAAGGGTGTTGACGAGCAGGATCGCCTACATTCTTGAGAGGGGATGTGATCCGGCGAGGATCATGGCATTGACCTTCACGAAGAAGGCGGCCAGCGAGATGAAGGAAAGAATCGCCGTGATGGTCGGGGAAAGGAAGGCCAGAAGGCTCTACATGGGAACTTTCCACTCCATATTCATAAGATTTCTAAGGGAATATGCCGCCTTGCTCGGCTACCCTTCCACTTTCACCATCTACGATACCAGCGATTCGGTGAGCGGCATAAAGGCCTGCATAAAGGAACTCGGGCTGGATGACAAGGTTTACAAGCCGAAGGATGTCCTTTCAAGAATATCCATGGCCAAGAACAACCTCATCACCGCCGCCGCCTATCGGAACAACCAGCAGGCGATCATCAACGACACCCACGCACGCAAGCCAAGAATATGCGACATCTACTCCCGCTACGCCGAGAAGTGCAAGAACTCCGGCGTGATGGACTTCGACGACATATTACTGAACATGAACATCCTGCTTCGGGACTTTCCCGAGGCGAAGGAGTCCATCGCCGCCCGCTTTGACTACATTCTCGTGGACGAGTATCAGGACACGAACTTCGCCCAGTACCTGATCCTGAAGAAGTTGACCGAGAAGCACCGGAACCTCTGTGTGGTGGGTGACGACTCGCAGTCCATCTACGCCTTCCGCGGGGCCAAGATCGAGAATATTCTTAATTTCAAAAAGGACTTCCCCGAGAGTCAGATCTTCCGACTTGAGAGGAACTATCGCTCGACGGCCAACATCGTGAACGCCGCCAACTCATTGATAGCCAAAAACGAGAACAGAATTCCAAAAACATGTGTGGCCGTCGGCGAGGAAGGTGAGAAGATCCGACTGCTGAAAAGCTGGTCGGAGCAGGACGAGGCCGTCGCCATCGCCTCCGGGATTGTGGAGAGGATGCAGTCCGACCATGCTCGGTACCAGGATTTCGCCATCCTCTACAGGACGAACTCCCAGTCAAGGGCCTTGGAGGAGGCTTTGAGGAAGAGGAACCTTCCCTACATGATCTACTCCGGCAACTCCTTCTTCGACAGAGCCGAGGTCAAGGACATGATGGCCTACCTGAAACTGGTCGTGAACGTCAACGACGACGAGTCCTTCAAGAGGATAGTGAACACCCCGTCCAGGGGCATCGGCGAGACATCGCTCAACGCCCTGGGAGCCTTGGCTTACGATCTGAAATGCTCGCTGTTCAAGGCGGCATATTCAGAAAGGTTCGCCGAGTTCGGCCTAAAGCAGGCCGCCGTCGCGAAGATCCGCTCATTCTGTGAGATGATCGACGGATTCGCGTCGAAGGTGGCCTCGACCAACGCCGACGAGCTTGCCACGGGCATCTCCAACGCCTGCGGCCTGTACGCCTTCCACAAGAACGACCCGTCCATCGAGGCTCAGTCCAGGGCCTCCAACATCGAGGAACTCATCAACAGTGTCACCCATTTCATCGAGGAAAGGAGGGATGAATATCTCCGCGACCTCATCGTCGAGGGAGAGGCCGAGGAGGACACGGAGGTCAGTTACCCTGTGTTCACGTTGGGAGATTTCCTGGAGAACATCTCCCTGCTTTCCAATGTGGACGTGGAGGACGAGGAGGACACCAACAACAAGATCGCCCTTATGACTGTGCACTCGGCCAAAGGTCTTGAGTTCCCCTATGTCTATGTGGCCGGCCTGGAGGAGAATCTGTTCCCGACCGGAGGCATGCTGGCCTCCCCTGCCGACATCGAGGAGGAGCGCCGCCTTTTCTACGTTGCGATGACGCGCGCCAAGAAGGCCGTCTGCCTCTCGTTCGCCAACACCAGGATGCGCAACGGCAAGCACGAGTCCAACTCCCCGAGCCGCTTCATCAAGGAAATTGATTCTGAATATGTCGCCAATCCTCTGAGGAACGACGACTTCGCGGATTCCACCACCGATGACAACCTCCCTGGCTTCGGTGGCTTCGGCTCGCGCGGATTCGGTTCCGGTCATGGCTCCGACCGCTTCTCTGGCGGTGGTTCAGGCAGGTACTCCGGCGGCAATTACGGCGGAGGTTCAGGCAGGCTCGGCGGCAGCCATGGCACAGGCTCAGGCAGGTTCAGCGGCGATTACGGCGGAGGCTCAGGCAGGATCGGCGGCAGCCATGGCACAGGCTCAGGCAGGTACTCCGGAGGCAATGGCCGCCCTGCCAACAGATTCGGAATGGGCGGAGGCAATCCCTACGGTTCTTCCGGCAGTGTCAGGTACGAGAGCAAGCAGACCTCTGCGGCCAGCCCGACAGCCTCCAGGATCGAGGCCCTGCGCAACCGTCCTCTCCCTCCGAAGATCTCCGACGCCGACTTTGTCCCGGCTCCGATGACCGACTTCAAGACCGGCCAGCGGATCGAGCACAACCGTTTCGGCCCAGGCAAGATCCTTGAGATCACCGGCGCCGCCCCCGACCTCAAGGCCAGGATCGCCTTCGACTCCTACGGCGAGAAACTCCTGCTCCTGAAATACGCCAAGATGCGCGTGATCTAAACCTTCCGCGGTTCGGTACTTCGACAACAGACTCTCTGACCCAGCCAGCCGCCGAGCCTGCTCCTTCCAGGAGCCTGTCGGCTACTGGGTTCGCCGATAACTGAGCCCGCCGAAGCGCCGGGAGCGGGATCCGGGATATTCAAAAAAGAGCACAAAAAAAGGGAAAGCTTAGCACATCGCACCGCTACGACCTCCTACCCTTGCTGCCTTCCGGCCCTGGGGGAATTCAGAGGGAGCTGGTCGTGTACGACTTTCCCTGACTGCAAATATACTACTTTTCGTTGAAACTGTCAAAAATGAATGGCAGAATGTCGTCCACTTTGTCAAATTTCCACGTTTTCTTCGTTCCGTACATGATCACACTCATCGCATGGCCGGACAAAGTCTGGTACTCGGCCATCACCTGACGGCATGCGCCGCAAGGCGAGCATGGAGTCTCGCTCAGCGTGCCGTTGAAGCCACCGACAATGGCGAGTGAAAGCATAGCCTTGCCCGGGTTGTTGGCGCTGGCGGCGAACATCGCGGTCCTCTCGGCGCAAAGTCCCGACGGATAGGCCGCGTTCTCCTGATTGGCACCCTTCACGATTGTGCCGTCTTCCAGACGAAGAGCGGCTCCGACATTGAATGTGGAATACGGTGCGTAAGAACCCTTTCGCGCCTCGATCGCGGCATTCACGAGTTCTATGTCTTGAGGTTCCATCTCATCGATGGAGGAATATTCAGTATAGTTGATGTCCAGTTTTACTGTTCTCATATTCAGTGGTCTTTATACATAAGTTTTCAAAGTTAGCAAAAATTGTGCATATTCAAGCATTTGAGTAAATTTGCACTCACCTTTGCGCGAGGGCATTCCACCGCTTGCTGCGAAGGCATCGCAGGTGACCCATGGCGGGCAGTCACTTTTTTTTAACGGGCAAGCGTTTATTGGCAAGCGGCCGCCGGCTTGCCGGAGATGAGGTTACTTTATGAAAATCTGTGTAGGCCTCTCGGGAGGAGTTGACTCCAGTGTCGCCGCCCTGCTGCTGAAGCGGCAGGGTTATGACGTGTTTGCCATGTTCATGCAGAACTGGCACGACGCGGACGCGACGCTGCACGGCGACTGCGAATGGGAGGAGGATCGCTTCGTGGCGGAATTGGTCGCGCGGAAGATCGGCATCCCGTTCTATTTTGTCGATCTCTCAAAGGAGTACCGCCAGAGGGTGGTGGACTACATGTTCAATGAATATTCCGCCGGCCGCACCCCGAACCCGGACGTGCTGTGCAACCGCGAGATCAAGTTCGACGCTTTCCTCAAGGCCGCTCAGAAACTCGGAGCCGACATGGTGGCGACAGGGCACTATTGCCGCAGGGCTCCGCTGATGGACGCCGAGGGAAAGCAGGTTGTGATTGACGGACTGCCTCAGTGGAGGATTCTGGAAGGAGTGGATCCGAACAAGGATCAGAGTTATTTCCTTTGCCAGCTCACTCAGGAGCAGCTCGGCAAGGCGCTCTTCCCTATCGGGAACCTTACCAAGCCGGAGGTCAGAGAGATCGCTCGTGAGGCGGATCTGCCGTCAGCCGACAAGAAGGATTCCCAAGGAATATGCTTCGTCGGCAAGGTTGACCTTCCTACATTCCTCCAGCAGAAACTCAAGCCCGCGGAGGGGAACGTGGTGGAGGTTTATGATGCCTACTACGCTCAAAGTGAGCAGTATCGCTTCGTCCACGACACCCTCGCATCACTGCTGGAGACTCCCGGCGAGCCGATGATGATCACTGAATATACCTCCGAGGATTCCGGCGGGAAACCGTTCAACAACCGGCGGGTCGCTGACAATAACAGTCCGGTCACTGAACCTGCTACGCCTCGACACTCCGACAAACTCAGTCCCCCGCAAGTTCAGCAACCACAATCTCTTTCGGTCACTGAACCTGTCGAAGTGACCAAATCTACGGGAAAGACCGATTGGAGTGAATATGGCTCCGAAGCTTCCGCGCTTCCCTCTCAATCCCGTCTCGCCTGCGGCGATACACACGTTCACGAGGCCACGGGCGGCCACGGGTCCGGAGCCACTTCCACTCCAACCGAACGGTTATCACATCGGAATGAGTTCGATGTGAACAAGATCGCGGAATTGAGCGATGAGGATCTGATGAGATTGTCGGAGCCAATCTGGTACGACGACATCAAGTTCGAGACCGAAACCTACAGAGCCGGGAAAAAGCACATCAAGAAGACCCGGTACAAGGAGAATCCGTTCGGAAAGATTGTCGGACGGCACGACGGCGCGCAGTTCTACACGATCGGCCAGCGGAAAGGCCTCAACATCGGAGGACACAAGGACTCCATCTTTGTGATCGCCACGGATGTTCCGCGGAACATCATCTACGTCGGGGAGAGCCACACTCACAAGGGACTGTCACGCTGCTGCCTACGGATCGCGCCACAAGATATTCATTGGATCAGGACAGACCTTGCGATGGCGGACGGTGAGATCCGCCGCTACCGGGTCCGCATCCGTTACCGCCAGCCTCTCCAGGACGCGTTCCTGATCAAGAGGCCCGCCGGCATATTCATACTCTTCGACACTCCTCAGCGCGGCATCTCAGACGGCCAGTTCGCCGCCTGGTACTCCTCAGATGACGAGATGCTCGGCTCCGGAGTTTATTAGCCGTGGAGACAAGACTGCCTGACATACAGGCTCTGTGTGTAAGGTATTTTTGCCGCCGGCGAGGGAGACTGTCTTAAAAGTAAAAGTACCCCCAGTGAGGATTGAAAATTAGTTGTCGCCCCTGTATAGGGGTACAGACTTTTCTACTCTCGCCGAGACTTTTCAGACAGTCTGGGAAAAGGGGAGCTGGGCCAACGGCATGGAGGATAATGTATTTATTATCAAATATATAGCACACCCTCCTCCTGTCCGTTCCAACGGGGAGGAGATTATGGTTTTTAACTGATTAATAAGAAGTTAGCCTCCACGGCGAAAAAATTAGGGGAACGCACTATCATCGGGACCTAATACTGTCCAAGAATATTCAGAGACTTGGCCGCGGACTCGCCGGCAAGGTAGCCGGTGGAGAAGGCGCACTGGAGATTGTAGCCGCCGGTGTCGCAGTCCATGTCAAGAACCTCACCGCAAAGGTAGAGGCCAGGTTTGAGACGTGACTCCATCGTCTTCGGCATCACCTCGTCGGTCGAGATGCCACCGGCAGTGATGACACAACGCTCGTAACCCACAAAACCGATTATCTCGAACTTCCAGTCCTTCAATGTCTTGGCCAACAGATCAAGATCAATGTCGTAATAACGTCTTGGCTGACGGTTGGAACGATGGTTCGGGCCTTTCGACCAACTCTGCGACCTGTCATAACGATTCGACAGATTGGCATAACGGGACACCGGACCCGTAGAAGCGCCGGAGCGCCCGTCAGCATATTCAGACTTCTTAAGATCAATCTTCATGATGTCAGGATTCCACGCCTGAAATCCCGGGATCAGTTCCCACGGCATCAGTTTGCCGAGCAGGATTCTATACATCTCCTTGCCGTTCAGCCCGCGTCCATCCTTCCATTGGCGGGTGCGGGGGTCGTTCTTGATCTCGTTCCACAGAGTCTTGATCCTGTCTGTCAGTTCTTCCAGTGAGACACCTGGCTTCAGATCAAGCGAAAACGCCACCTTACCACCATTCATCAAGGCTTTCACGCACTTGCGGCTGACCTGAAATCCGATCGGTCCCTCAATTCCTCCGTCAGTGAAGTCCACGTCTCCGAACTCCGTCTCGGACTTCGAGCCGTCAAACGTGACGGTAAGGCTGACATTCTTCAACTTGGCGCCCTTCAGCGCCTCTCCACTTCCAGTCATCGGAGTCTCCCTGTGAATATGTCCCTTCAGGCCTGTCTCCGGTCTGTCGATAATTTTATAACCTTTAGGAACGAGGGCTGTCAGAGACGGAAAACAAGGTGTGACATTGTGGCCGAAAAACTTAGCCCATTTGTAACCGTCACCGGTCGAGCCGGTTCCAGGATAGGAAAGCCCTCCGGTCGCGATGATCAGCTTCGAGCATTCAAACGTCTCACCATCAGCGCATCGGATCGAAAATCCCGGCAGGATGTCTGTCACCTCACGATCCGTAAGCAGTGTCACCCCATGGCGCAGCACCACCTCAACGATGGTGTCCAGCACATCGGATGCCCTGTGTGAATATGGGAAGGCCCTGTCTCCCCTCTCGACAACGGTCTCCAAACCGTTGCTTTCAAGGAAATCAATGGTATTTTCCGGAGTGAAGTTATAGAACGCCGGCTTCACGAAATTAGGATTAGTGCGAATATGCTGCGAGAACTCGTTCCAGTCCTTGAGGTTCGTGAAGTTGCAGCGTCCCTTGCCCGTGAACAATATCTTCCTGCCCGGACGTGGCATCTTCTCCAGAACCGTAATGCGTGCCGAACTTCCAAGCGGAAGAGCCTTCGTGGCACCGTAAGCGGCCATAAGTCCTGCCGCTCCGCCACCAATGATGATAATGTCTGAATACATGGTGCAAAGTTAAAAATTTTTACTTATCTTTGCAGTCCATTTCCACGAGAAATGCAGCAAGCCACTTTAGCTCAGTCGGTAGAGCAGCGCATTCGTAACGCGCAGGTCGTCAGTTCGAGCCTGATGAGTGGCTCAAAAAAAGGGAAGTACATACGGTACTTCCCTTTTTTTTGAGCATGTACTTCCCTTTTTTGAGCCACTCTCGAGACATTATTGCCAAATATCTCATTATTAATAAATTACAAAATCCTGCCCTCTAATTCGAGATAGCAGGATACCACAATTCCCTGATAATCAATCAATAGGACTCCAGCCCTCCCAGACTGTCTGAAAAGTCTCGGCGAGAGTTGAAAAGTCTGTACCCCACTACAGGGGCGACAACGAATTCTCAATCCTCGCAGGGGGTACTTTTACTTTTAAGACAGTCTCCTCCAATCAATCAATAGGACTCCACCCCTCCGGCAATCATCAATTGCCAACCACCATTCATTTCTCAGTCTAACTCCTTGATCATCCGGTCATAAAGATGGCCGAGAAAGAGGATTTCTCCGTCGGGGCGGAAGCCAAGGGCGGAATAGTAGGTGAAGAGGCGGGGCTTGGACTTGTCAACGATCAGGCTGATGCGTGGAAAGCCTTTCCTGCGGCCTTCCTCAATGCCGTCGAGCATCAGCAGGTGGCCTATGCGGTCGGTCGCGCCGGCATATTCAAAGGCCATCCGGCGGAACTCGGGGAGTACAGCCATACTGTCGAGATAGAACTCGCCGGGCAGACACTCCGGCTCCGTAACAAGGATGTCCTCCCTCGCGCTTTCATGATCACGCGTACCATTTGAGACTTCTACGGACGGAAAACAAGCCGCAGACCGCGTCGGATCTTCATCCTCTGACGGAGCGGCACCCTCGAACATAGAGTTCAGGAGTCCCCACGTCAGCACGCGCAGCGACAGATAGTCATCTCCTGAATATGCCGTCAGCGATCCCACTGCATTGCCTTCCACGCATGCGATCCTCGTTCTGGCGTATGAATATAACGTGTCGGGTCTGGCGCAAATCTCTCCGACGAGCTTGACGGCATCCTTGACATTCAAAGATGTGAAGCCGAACTCGATCGCAGAGTCGGCATCCACATTGAAAACCTCATACCCCATCGCCGCAAGGACATTTCTTGCGATGAACTCGCCGTCTGACGGCCGGGCATCACGGATTGTGAATTTTCCCGTGGCAGATAAATTATTGAGCATAAAATCTTTACGTTATCACCTATGATTCATTTCCACTATAGGTAAACATCTATTCACACCATTATCAAGACAATAGGTGCCACGACTTTTCAAGGTCTCATTCTGGCACGCTCAGTGACCGGGCTGGCATATCGCCAAAAAAGTCGCCTAACTGATGAACTGAGCCTCAAGAGCCTTAAGTTTTGCATCAGCGTCCGGCCCCTTGGCTCCGAAGTAGAACTTGATCTTCGGCTCGGTTCCGGAAGGACGGACAGAGACGATGTCGCCGGCCTCGTTGAAGAACTGGAGTACGTTCGACTTCTGAAGTCCGGTCTTCTCCGGCTCGTTGTAGTCGATGACCTTGATGACCTTCGAGCCGACAATCTCTGCCGGAGGGTTCTGCCTCAAGTCTGCCATGATCTTCTGGATCTCCTCAGCGCCGGTCTTACCCTTGCGCACCAAAGAGACAAGCGATTCCTTGCGGTAGCCATATTCAGAATAAATCCTCTGGAGCAGCTGGTAGAGGGTCAGTCCCTGATCGGCGGCCCAGGCGGCGCACTCGGCGACCATTATGCAGGCAACCGGAGCATCCTTGTCGCGGACAAACTCGCCGACATTGAACCCGTAGCTCTCCTCGCCGCCGCAGATGAACTCGCCCTTGCCCTCGTTCTCACGCACGATTTCCTCGATGTACTTGAAACCGGTCAGCACGTCGTAGCACTTCACGCCGAAACTGCGGCCGATCTCGGCGATCAGCTCAGTCGTGACGATGGTCTTGGCGATGTACTTTGTGGAATCCAGCTTGCCGAGTTCCTTCCAACGGGTAAGAATGTAATATGTCAGAATGGAGCCCGTCTGGTTGCCGTTCAGCTGAACCATCTTGCCTTCGTTGTCACGAACAGCGATTCCAAGGCGGTCAGCGTCAGGGTCAGAGGCCATCACGATGTCCGCACCCTTCTTGTCGGCCATCTCAAGAGCCATTTTCATTGCAGCCGGCTCCTCAGGATTCGGAGAGACAACTGTCGGGAAGTCGCCATCACTCACATCCTGATCCGGCACGTGGATAACATTCTCGAAGCCAAGGCGTTTCAAAGCCTCAGGCACGATGCGGACCCCGGCTCCGTGAAGCGGGGTATAGACAATCTTCAAGTCCTTGTGCTTCTCGCGGGCTTCAGGGCTGAGGGTAAGAGAAAGAATGTCAGAGATGTAAGCATCGTCCATAGCCTTGCCCATCAGCTCTACCTCTCCGCAATGCTCCCTTTTCTCGAACATCACTTGGGAAGGGTCAGTGATCCTGTTTACCTCGTCGATGATCTCCCGGTCCACCGGCGCGGTGATCTGCGCCCCGTCAGACCAATAGACCTTGTACCCGTTATATTCCTTAGGATTGTGCGAGGCCGTGACCATCACACCAGCGACCGCGCCCATCTTGCGGATGGAGTAGCTCAACTCCGGCGTAGGGCGCAGGTTATCGAATATGAACACGTGCAATCCGTTGGCGCTGAATATGTCAGCGGCGATCTTGGCGAACATTTTGGAGTTGTTGCGGCTGTCGTAGGAAATGCAGACGCGGATGTCATCCCCGGACACCTTCTTAAGAATATAGTTGGCCAGCCCTTGGGTAGCCATCCCGACGGTATATTTGTTCATCCTGTTGGTCCCGACCCCCATGATACCCCTCAGGCCACCGGTGCCGAATTCCAAAGTCTTGTAGAAAGCGTCCTCGAACCCTGCCGGATCATTGTTCCGCAGTTCCAGCACCTTCATCTTGGTTTCCTGATCGAAATCCCCTTCCAGCCATTTCCTGGCGTTCTCGTTGTAATCCTGTGCCATAATATCTTAATTTATTTATATTTCCATTGTCTTTTCATTGCCGTACAGTCCGTCCGCTCAACAAACCGAACAACCCGTCCGCCCAACGAACCGTACAACCTACAAATTTACTCAAATTATTCGGCATCCCGAATGCCCCATACGGCAATCTTACACATGCCACAAATCGGCATCCCGAATGCCCCATACGGCAATCCTACACATGCCACAAATCGGCATCCCGAATGCCCCATACGACAATCCTACACATGACACAAAAAGGTTAGAAGCGGTTTTGATTTGTTTGTCAGAAAATGTGAGAGTGAAAAACTTCAGGTTCGACCGCTTCTTCCAAGAAAGATAGCGGTGAAGTCTGACTGAAGAAGCGGGAAGGAAATGAAGATTATTTCACCTCAAAGAACATTTCAAACAAATCAA
>ULTB01018389.1_pt1 | contig 13462 bp, 4 predicted proteins | sample 1957251 | NCBI WGS metagenome assembly ULTB01 (sample SAMEA4835724, study PRJEB28245) | human gut metagenome | biome: gut microbiome; material: fecal sample | place: Denmark | collected 2008
AAATAAGGACTCCATCAAGATCATCGGCGACCACACCGACAAATACGTTCAGGCTTACTTCCAGTATGACTCCAAGAAGACCGGCGGTATCACCATCTCCCATCTTCGTTTCGGCGACAGCCCGATAAAGAGCCCCTACTATATCAATAAGGCCGACTTCGTTGCCTGCCACAACCCCTCCTATGTTGAGAAAGGCTACAAGATGGTCAACGATGTTAAGCCCGGTGGTGTATTCCTCATCAACTGCCAGTGGGATGCCGACGAACTGAGCGCAAAGATGCCCGCAGAGGCAAAGCGCTACATTGCAAAGAACAACATCCAGCTCTACACCGTTAACGCTATCGACCTTGCCGCCAAGATCGGCCTCGGCAAGCGTACCAATACCGTCCTTCAGTCAGCATTCTTCTCACTCTCCAAGGTTCTGCCCGAGGCTGAGGCTATCGGCTACATGAAGGAGAAGGCCCAGAAGTTCATGAAGAAGGGCAAAGAGATAGTCGAGATGAACGAGAAGGCTATCGACGCCGGCGCTACCGCATATGTCAAGATCGACGTTCCCGCCGACTGGGCAGACGCAGTTGACGCCCCCGTATCCGTCACCGAGAACGGCCCCGCAAAGCTCGTTAAGATGGTTGACAGCATCATGAAGCCGGTCGGCCTCATGAACGGCGATTCGCTGCCCGTATCCGCATTCGTTGACCATGCAGACGGCACCTTCGAGCAGGGCGCATCAGCCTTCGAGAAGAGAGGCGTTGCAGTCATGGTTCCCGAGTGGGACGGCGCAACCTGCGCTCAGTGTAACCAGTGCTCCTATGTCTGCCCGCACGCCACCATCAGACCTTATGCTCTGACCGAGGAAGAGGCTGCCAACGCCCCCGCCAACGCTATCATCGTTGACAAGAAGGGCAAGGGCAAGGGCGTTTACAAGTACACCCTCGCTGTTTCTCCCCTCGATTGTATGGGATGCGGCGTTTGTATCGGCGTTTGTAAGACCAACTCCCTCAAGATGGTTCCCAGAGAGAGCCAGGACGCTATGCAGCCCGTATTCGACTACATGGTTGAGAACGTCTCCGTCAAGGAAGACCTCGCTGACAACACCGTTATCGGCAGCCAGTTCAAGACTCCGCTGCTTGAGTTCTCCGGCTCCTGCGCCGGCTGCGCCGAGACTTCATATGCTCGCCTTATCACCCAGCTCTTCGGCGACAGAATGTATATCTCCAACGCTACCGGATGCTCCTCCATTTGGGGCGGCCCCGCAGCAACTTCACCCTACACCACCGACAAGAACGGCCACGGCCCCGCATGGGCAAACTCCCTCTTCGAGGATAACGCAGAGCACGGCTTCGGCATGTATCTCGGCCAGAACGCTATCCGCAACAGCCTGATAGCCAAGGTCAAGACCGTCTCCGAGGCAGAGTGCGCCCCCGAGGAGCTCAAGGCTGCCGCTAAGGCATACCTTGACACCGTCAACGACGGCGAAGCAAACGGCGCAGCCACCAAGGCTCTTGTCGCTGCTCTTGAAGGCGTTGACTGCGACACCTGCAAGTCCATCCTTGAGAATAAAGAATACCTTGCCAAGAAGTCCGTATGGATCTTCGGCGGCGACGGCTGGGCATACGATATCGGCTTCGGCGGCGTTGACCACGTCCTCGCTTCCGGTGAAGATGTCAACATCATGGTCTTCGACACCGAGGTTTACTCCAACACCGGCGGACAGGCATCCAAGGCTTCCAACATCGGCCAGGTCGCTCAGTTTGCGGCAGCCGGAAAGTCCGTTGCCAAGAAGAGCCTTGCAGAGATAGCAATGAGCTACGGCTATGTCTATGTTGCTCAGATCGCTATGGGCGCCAACATGAACCAGACCATCAAGGCTTTGACCGAGGCTGAGGCTTATCACGGCCCGTCGATCGTCATCGCTTACGCACCCTGCGAGATGCACTCCATCAAGGGCGGCATGACCAACTGCCAGAACGAGATGAAGAAGGCTGTTGACAGCGGCTACTGGAATATGTTCCGCTTCAACCCCGCGCTCAAGGCAAAGGGCGAGAATCCCTTCACCATCGACAGCAAGCCCGCCACCGCGAGCTACAGAGACTTCATCATGAACGAAGCACGTTACTCATCACTCACTCGCTCCTTCCCCGAGAGAGCCGAGAAGCTCTTCACCCTCGCGGAGAAGACCTCAGTTGAGAGATATGAGCACCTGCTCCGCCTCAAGGATCTCTATGCCCCCAAGGCTGACTGATCCCCTGCTGAGTAATCAATAAATAACGCATCCCCTGCCGTCAGCAATGGCGGTAGGGGATGTTTCATTATATAATATGTATTTATCTTTTAAGGCTGTCGATCATTTTGATAAGGTCGATATAAAACGCCTGAGTCTGCGCCGCGTCGGCGTTGAGCCCTATCACCGTGCCGTGGTCGCCGCTCCTTGTGGGCGCGACCTGCCACACTCCCCGCTTGATATCCTTTGGCTGCCGCGGGAATTCGGTGTATTCGGCATAAGGATCGCCGGTCGGGTATTTTGCCGACACCACGCTCACCAAGCCGTCATTCGGCCGCCACGATTCGTCGATGACTATGCCGCCTGCGGTCGTACCCTTGTATGCGCCCATCGCAAGCGCAAACGGGTAAAGTATCGGCAGTGTGCCGGAAACGGGCACCTGGATATTTATCAGCGAGCTGTCAACGGTCGTGCAGTAGGAATACGAGAAATAATAGATATCGTCAACGGTGCGGATGCGTTTATTCAGCTCGGCTGCGCCGTCGGGCGAGAGGTCGTAGGCGGCGTGATCTCTGCCTGACTCCGTGACAGCCTTGATGGCGCTCTCGGCCTCCTTTTCGCTGCCCGCAGCGGAGTTGATGCCGAATTGGTCGAGCTTGAAGTCATAGATTCCGTCAACGGGCGAGCTGATGTCCGCAGCCCCGAAGCAAAGGCGGGCAAGCATCTCGGTGGTATCCGTTATGCCCACAACGCCGCCGACCGAATCGAGCACCTCGGTGAGCGAGGAGCCGTTATGCGGGGCGCAGAGGGTTATGACGCTGTTGACCCAATCGCCCTTTCCGCCGGTGAAAAGCGGCGAAGTCTCGCTGCCGCTCGCCGCCCGCTCAGCCTCGTCGCCGTAGGCAAGCAGCGAAGCCAAAAGCCGAACCGTTGCTCCGCCGAAGCTGTGACCGACAAGATTTATCTTAATGCGCTGACCGCCGTTTTTCTTGTCGCCCCAGCCCTCAAACATTGCGCTGTATGATCTGCCGTAGCGGGCGTGGTTATGCTCCGCCGAATGCGCCGCGCCGTAATCGACCGTTGAGCCTGTCAGCATGGCGTACAGCTCGCAGGCTCTGTCCCAAGCGCTCGATATCGGGCCGACGCTCGGCATATAGACCTCATAGCCTTGAGCGGTCAGGTACTGCTTCAGGTCAAAGGTGCCGCCGCCCCAATACTGGACGGTCTTGTTTATCCCCTCGCCCTCGCCCCAGCCGCCGAGACCGTGGACAAAAACATAGGGGTACTCCACCTTGCCGCCGTTCAGCGCCCACCACGTCTCACGGAACCCGCCGTAATGCACGGGCACCGCAACGGCGGTTATAACGATGCATATCGTAAGCACGAGGGCGATAATGCGGGCTGCCTTCTTCGGTTTCTTTTTGCTCTCCTGCGGCGGGGCGGCGGCTCCGTCTGCGGGAGCGGTCACCGGGGCGAAATCGCCCTTGAGCAGGAAATCGGTCGAAATGCCGAAAAGCTCGCTCATCGCTATTATCTTATCGGTATCGGGCAGCACAGCACCCGACTCCCACTTTGAAACGGACTGCCTCGAAACGCCGAGCGCCTCGGCAAGAGCCTCCTGCGACAGACCCTTTTCTCTTCTTAATTTCTGAATTTTTTCTCCTATATCCATATCTTCTCCTCCTTGGCGATTTTTTGAATACAATCGCATTATATCCCGCTTGAGCCGCCGAAGCAACCAACTTTAATATACATTTTGAAAATTATCGCCGATGTAAACCCGAGTTTACATCGTTTTGCGGCGAAAATTGCCGTTTATATTATAATAATAGCATTTTTCAGCCGTGCAGTCAATGGAATTATATCAAAAAAGCGATCGGGAGCATATCCCGACCGCAATGTGACTGTTTACTTTTCGCCTTTTTTCATCACCATGTTGTGCGTGAATGAGAATGTGCCTCTGATGCGGGCGATGGGCGAGGGATTCCACTCCTGCGGCGGGGCGGGCTTGATGCCAAGCCGCTCAAGGTGCGGGGCGTAGATCCTGAATCGGCGCATAAAATCCGCCGCGCTCTTATTCTCCCTGTCCGTCCAGCCCGTCTCGGCGACGGCGGCAAGCCTCGGGAAGAATAATTCACAGAGCCTGTCAAAGTTGTTGATAAACTCCGTCCATATGGGCGTTTCAACGCCGATTATATTCTCGGGCTTCTTCAGCTTCTTGGGCGCAGGCTCATAATTATAGGTCTTGATCAGCGGAGTCATGGCGTAGGGGTAGTCGCAGTAGTAGTGGAAGAAGTCGGAGGCTATGACCTTGCCGCCCTTGTCGGCAAAGGCATAGGAGCGCTTCTTTTTATCCATCCACATCTGCACGGTGACGCTGCCGTCGACTATGCCGCTGTTGAGGCTCTCGTTCCAAACTATCGCCTTCCTGCCCTTGGAGGCGAGGAACTCAACGATCTGATTTGTGAACCAGCCCTGCAGCTCCTCCTCGTTTTTGAGTGAATTCTCTTTGATGCGCCTTTGGCAATCGGGGCAGCTCTGCCAATGCTTCTTGGGCGCTTCGTCGCCGCCGATATGGATATATTCGGAGGGGAAGATATCAATGATCTCTGAGAGAATGTCAAACACGACCTGCAAGGTCTCATCCTTGCCGGCGCAGAGGATATCCTCAAAAATGCCCTGGTGGGTCTTGACCTCGACCTCGCCGCCGGAGCATGAGAGCTGCGGGCAGGCATGGAGCAGGGCGGAGCAATGGCCGGGCACGTCGAATTCGGGAATGACGGTGATGAAACGCTCGGCGCAGTAATCGACTATCTCGCGCAGCTCGTCCTTGGTGAAGCAGCCGCCGTATTCGCCGTGCTCATTAAGGCTGCCGAAGGCGGAGTCGGGTCTGACAGAGGCTTTCTCGGTTATCTCGGGGTGGGAGTCGAGCGTCAGGCGGAAGCCCTGATCGTCCGTCAGGTGCCAATGCATCCTGTTCATCTTGACCTCTGCGGCAGCGTCGATTATCTTCTTCGTCTGCTCGATGGTGAAGATATGGCGCACGGTGTCAAGCATAAAGCCCCTGTATTTATAAGCGGGTCTGTCCTCAATACGGACTCTGGGGCAGCTTTCGCCGAGCTGAGCGAGGGTCTGCTCGCCGTAGAATTTTCCGCTCGGCGAGCCGTAGCGCAGCTCGATGCCGCTCTTTACGACAGTGAGCACATACGCCTCGTCCGCAAGGGACTTGTCCTCGATATAGGTTATCTCAAGCTCCGACGGATCGACTTCGCCGCCGAGGAACTCGACCTTGTTAGGCTTGGGTATTACGTCAAGTCTTTTCATAATATATACCTCTTTAAAAACAAACTATATATTCTAATTTAAAAAGCGGGCTGCATGGGAACAGCCCGCCTAAGTATTAGTCTTTGTCCTTGTCCTTGCCTTTATCCTTATCCTTGTCTTTTGGCTTGGATTCGCTGTCCTCGTCCTCGTTCTCCTCTTTCGGGAGGATCTCGACCTTGATCTCGCCTATACGGCGATCCTCAAAGTTGAGGACGGTGAAGCGGAGATTATCATATTCGGCGACGGCGGGCTCCGGGTCGCTCTCGGACGGGAGATAACCGAGCAGGCTGATGACGAAGCCGCCGAGAGTGTCGTAATCGCCCTCCGGGAGCTTGGTGCCGACCAGCTCGTCGACCTCGTCGAGGTCGGTGATACCGTCAATGGTAAATGTAGTCTCGTTTATCTGGACTATTTCTTCGTCCTCGTCGTCGTATTCGTCCTGGATATTGCCTACGATGGATTCGAGCACGTCCTCAAGGGTAACTATGCCGGCGGTGCCGCCGTATTCATCGACCACCACCGCGAACTGCGTGTGGCTGTCGTTCATCGCCTTGAAGAGATCGCCGCAGCTCTGAGTTTCGGGCACATAGAGCGCCTTACGCATGACCTTGGATATAGTCAAATCTGCTGGAATGTTGTGACCGACGTATTTTAACAGATCCTTGGCATAGAGCACGCCGACGATGCTGTCTGGGTCGTCCTCATACACGGGGATCCTGGAGTAACCGTTTTCAATGGCAAGCTCGGCGACCTCCTCGAGCGAGCGGGAGACTTCGATCGCCGTCATGTCGGTGCGGTGGGTCATTATATCGCCTGCGTCAAGGTCGTCGAATTCAAAGATGTTGTCTATCATCTCTTTTTGCGAGTCCTCGATAACGCCTTTTTCGCCGCCGACATCGACCATCATACGGATCTCCTCCTCGGTGACGTTTTCTTCGTCAGCGTTGGGGTCAAATCCGAACAGACGGACCACGCCGTTGGTCGACACGGAGAGCACCTTGACAAATGGCTTGGCTATCTTCGCAATAAACAGCAGGATACCTACCACCTTGAACGACACTTTTTCGGGCACCTGCATCGCGATCCTCTTGGGGGCAAGCTCGCCCAAAACGAGCGAGAAATAAGATGTGATGATGGTGATAAGCACGACGGAAATGCCGTTTATGACGCTCTCGGGTATGACGTTGACTATCGCGGTGTGTTTAAGTGCATTCATGATCAGGTCGGCGAAATTCTGTGACGCCGAAGCCGATGCAAGGAAGCCCGCGAGGGTAACGCCTATCTGAATAGTGGAGAGGAACCTGTTGGGGTTCTCGGTGAGCTTAACGATCTGCTTTGCTTTTTTATTGCCCTCCTCGGCGAGCTTCTGCATCTTGGTGTCGTTGAGGGAGATTATCGCTATCTCGCTCATCGCAAAGAATGCGTTGAAGAAGATGAGGACAAAAAGCAGGACTAATTTAAGAATGATATCGAGCGCAGGGCCGGGGTCATCCATGTGGGATTTTCTCCTTTCGGTTTTTGCGGGAATGTAATAATCCCCGAGTATTACTGATTATTTTATCATATGGAACTTTTGTTGTCAACATTCCGTTTTGCATTCTACGGTCTCTCACGCCGAGCAAGACCGCCGCAAAGGGAAAAATCCGCTTGAAACGGGCTTTTACGGTCAAAAATGACTAAAAACCGAAAAATTCGGCTCTGTACCGAAAAGCGGACACAAAGTTGCTGACAAAACGATTAATATATGATATAATTTATTATAATATTTTATCAATAAGGTGAAAGCTATGCTGTATCTGATACTCGCCCGTGCCGGCGGGGGCAAAACCACCCATATCACCGAGCTGATAGACGGCTTCTCCGCCGCAGGCAAAAAAATAACTCTCATCGTGCCCGAGCAGTTCTCATTTATGAGCGAAAAGACAATGCTCGGCAGGATGGGAGCGGAGCGCTTTGCCGGCATCGACGTGCTCAGCTTCACGAGCCTTGCCGAGAAGCTGGTCGGCAAGCCCGCCTTCCACGAGCGCAGGCGGCTCGACGAGCCCGCGAAGGCGGCGCTGATGAGCTTTGCACTTGAGGCAGTCAAAGATAAGCTCAACCTTTACTCCGAGCATACCGAGAGAAGCTCCGTGATAGAGGAATTCGTGTCGCTTGCCTCCGAATTCAAGCAGAGCGCCGTGCCGCCCGAGCAGCTGGCTCTCGCCGCGGCGGAGATGGAGGACTGCCTGCTGAAAAGCAAGCTCGCCGATATCTCGCTCACCCTCGAAGCATATAACGCCTTGGTCGGCAGCAGCTATTTTGACCCCGACGATCTGCTCGGCGAGCTGAACGAGCTGCTGCCCGAGAGCGATTATTTCGCCGACAGGCTCGTATTCATCGACAGCTTCAGGGGCTTCACCGCTCAAGAGCACAAGGTCATCGAGCATATGCTCAGGCGCTCGCCCGCCGTCTATGTCACCCTCTGCACCGAGGATCTGAGCAACATGGGCGATGAGACGGATCTCTTTGCCCACACCAAGCGCACCGCCGCAAAGCTCATTGAATCGGCAAAGAGAAATTCCGTGGCGGTAGCAAAGCCGCAGTATCTTTCAAAAAGAAGCAAATTCAATAATTTCCCGCCGCATTTCCGCCGATACGCCGCGCCGGAGCTTGCAGCCCTCGAGCAGGAGCTTTTCTCCCCGTCGCCGAATGTGTATGAGGACGACTGCCCCGGGATCACCCTCTGCCGAGCCGAGGATATCTACGCCGAGTGCGAATTCATCGCCTGCACGGCAAAGAAGCTCATGCGTGAAAACGGGCTTCGCAGCAGGGATATAGCCGTTATCGCAGCCGACAGCACCGCCTATGAAGCGCCTCTCAGAAGCGCCCTTCGCAAATGCGGCATCTCCGTCTTTGAGGACAGCCGCCGCCCCGTGGACGCTTCGCCGATAGTCGCCCTCGTGCTCAGCGCGGCTCAGATAGCCTGCAAGGGCTTCGACACCGAGGCCGTCATGCGCTACCTTAAAACGGAGCTTGCGGGGCTGAGCGTCGACGAGACCGCCGAGGTCGAGAACTACTGCTACCTCTGGCAGATAAATTACGGCGACTGGCTGCACGAATGGGATAAGAATCCCTCGGGCTTCGGCGAATTCACAGACTCCGACGCCGAGGAATTACAACGCCTCAACGAATTGCGTTTAAGAATAATCTCACCTCTTTGCAGGCTGCGCGATAGGCTCGCCGAGGGTCTGACAGGCGGTGAAGCGGCACAAGCGCTGCTTGATTTGTTGGAGGGCATAAATGCGCCCGAGAATATCCGCCTGCTTGCCCGCAGGCTCGCCGAGCAGGGCGAGGAGGGCATGGCGCTGGAGCTTGACCGCATCTGGGAGCTGCTCATGGATATGCTCGACAGCCTTGAGACCGTCTCACGCGACCGAGTGCTCTCGCCGAAAAAATTCTTTGACCTGCTCAAGCTGATGCTGAATATCCGCACCGTCGGCAGCCTGCCGCAGGGGCTTGACGAGGTGACCATCGGCTCCGCGGACAGGATAAGGGTGGCTTCGCCCAAGGCCGTATTCATAGCGGGCGCAAATGCGGGCGTTTTCCCCGCCGGCGCTGCCTCGGGCTCCGCTCTGACGGATAACGACCGCCGCAGACTGCTTGAAATGGGCATTGAGCTTGCGAGCTTCGGCGAATATCAGCTCGCCGAGAGCAAGCTGATAGCCTACAGCGCCCTTTGCTGCGCCGGCGAGAGGCTCTATATCTGCTGCCCCGAGTGCGGCTCACAGGGCGAGCAGCTTGCGCCCTCCGAGCTATATGTTAAGATAAAAACGCTCTTCCCCGCCTGCCGTGAAATCAAAACGGACGGAGCGGACGACCTGTATTATATCGAGGGCAGGGAGCTTGCGTTCGAGCGCCTTGCCAAGACATCCGACCCCCGCCTGCGTGCGTCTCTGCTCGAATACTTCGGCAATGACGGCGAATATGCGGGCAGGATATCCGCTCTCGAGAGGGCGGGCGGCATGAGGAACTTCGCCGTCGCCGACCGCTCCGCCGCCGAGGCGCTTTTCGGCAGAGACATGAACATCTCCGCCTCACGGGTCGAGAGCTACTATAAATGCCCGTTCTCCTACTTCTGCCGCTACGGGCTCAAAGCCATGCCGCGCAAAATTGCGGAGCTTGACCCGATGCAGAGGGGCAACGTCATCCACCATGTGCTCGAGGAGCTGCTGCGCTCCTATCCTCAATCGGCGCTCTCGGCAATGGGCAGAGACGAGCTTTACAGCATTATATATACCATAATGGAAGAATACCTTATGCGTGTACTCGACGGCAAGGGCAGGAGCGAGAGATTCCTTTATCTCTATAAAAAGCTCGCCTCCGCCGTATGCGACGTTGCGGAGCGGCTGATAAAGGAGCTGTCACAGAGCGACTTCCGCCCCGTTGAATTCGAGATGAAGATAGGCCCCGACGGCAAGCTGCCCTCCTATGAGCTGTCCGATCCCGAGGGCAGGATAAGGGTTTTCGGCGCCGTTGACAGGGTCGATATCGCCGAGATAGACGGCAAGAGGTATTTCAGAATTATCGACTACAAATCCTCGGGCAAGGATTTCCGCCTGAGCGACGTGATGCAGGGCCTCAATATGCAGATGTTCATCTATCTGTTCGCTATCTGGCAGTCGGGCAGAGGTGAGCTGAGCGGCGCTATGCCCGCGGGCGTGCTCTATTACCCCGCAAATTCGCCGATGATATCTGCCCCGAGAGACGAGGACGAGGAGAAAACCGCACTCGATATACAGAAAAAATGCCGTATGCAGGGCATAGTGCTCAGCGACTGCGACGTGGTCATAGCCATGGACAGGAGCGCAAGCGGGCTGTATATCCCCGTGGATTTCAAAAAGGGCGAGATGTCCGGCTCGCTAATCGGGCTTAGCCAGCTTGCAAAGCTCAAGGAGAAAGCGGACGGGCTGCTGCTGCAAATGGCGGAGCAGCTCAGGGGCGGCGAGATTTCCGCCCTGCCCGCCGAAGGCAGGAGCTACAAGGAGGTCTGCAAATACTGCGACTACAAAACGGTTTGCGCCTACGAGGACGGCATACCCGTGAGGGCTCTCAGTGACGACAAGCTCGCGGATGTGCTCGCGGCGCTTTCAAAGGGGGATGAAAACGATGAAGTGGACTGAGGATCAGCAAAAAGCGATAGAGGCCCGTAAAGGCACTTTACTTGTCAGCGCCGCCGCAGGCTCGGGCAAGACCGCCGTGCTCGTCGAGCGTGTTATTCAGCGGCTTTGCGACAGCGAGGATCCCTGCGGAGTGGAGCAGCTGCTCATCGTGACCTTCACAAACGCCGCCGCGGCGCAGATGAAAGAGAAGATATCCGCCGCGATAGGCGCAAGGATCGCGCTCGACCCGTCAAACAAACGCCTGCGCCGCCAGCAGCTGATGCTGCCGTGTGCAAGCATATGCACGATAGATTCATTCTGCATCGGCCTTGTGCGTGAGAATTTCCACGCGCTCGGCATTTCGCCCGACTTTGAGCTGCTCGACGAGGGCAAGCGCACGATTTTGAGGAATCAGGCGGCGGAGACCGTCGTTGAGGCGAAATACGAGAACGCTTCACCCGATTTCCTGCGCCTTTGCGCCCTGATAAGCAGTGCAAGGGACGATCAGCCGCTCGTCGACGCGGTGCTGAAATTATACGAGCTGTCTCAGGCATACCCGTTCCCAGAGCGGTGGCTGAATTCACTATGCGACGAATTCGAGGCCGAGCGACCGATAGAGAAAACGCCCTGGGGCAGGCTGCTGACGGGTGAGGCCGCCCGCTTCCTGAGAAGCGCCTGCGGCGACATCGACCGCTGCCTTGGAATGCTTGCCGAGGAGCCTGAGCTTGAGGCAAAATACGCCCCGACCTTCCTTGACGACAGAGCCATGCTCTCATCGCTGCTCGAAACCGCGGAGGGCGGCGAATGGGACGAGCTTTGCCGCCGCTATGCCGCCGCCGCATTCGGCAAAATGGGCACCGCGCCGAGAGGCTACGTCTCCTATATCAAGGAGGCCTGCGGCGTTATCCGCAAAAAATACAAGGCGGATTTCGAGAAGCTCGGCGAATTCCTCACCATCAGCGCCGAGGAGCACGCCGCCGACGTTGCCGCCCTTGCGCCCGTCGTGAGGGAGCTTATCGGCACGGTCAACGACTTTGCCGCCGAATTCGCCCGCCTGAAGCTCGAGGAGAACTCCGCGGATTTCTCCGACACGCTGCATTTCGCACTGAAGCTGCTCGTGCGCGAAACCACCGACGGATATGAGAGAACTCCTCTCGCCGCCGCTCTCTCTGAGAATTACGCCGAGATACTCGTTGACGAATATCAGGATGTCAACAAGGCGCAGGATATGATATTCTCCGCCCTCTCGAGGGATGAAAGCAATCTTTTCATGGTCGGCGACGTGAAGCAGAGCATCTACCGCTTCCGCCAGGCGATGCCCGAGATATTCCTCGCAAGACGCGACAGATACGCCGAATACGAGGGAGGCAGCTACCCCGCAAGGGTCACTCTGGGCAAAAATTTCAGAAGCCGCAGCGGAGTGACCGACATTGTCAACTACATCTTCTCCGCCGTCATGAGCCGCGAGGCGGGCGGGCTTGAATACGATAAGGGCGAGCATCTCGAGGCAGCCGCCTCTTACCCCGAGAGGGAGGGCGCGGACGCCGAGCTTTGCCTTATCGAGAGCGAGGATAACGCCCTGCACGATCAGGCGGTATTCGCCGCTAACTACATTGAGCACGCCGTTGCAGGCGGGCTGCAGGTGACCGAGGGCGGCGCTCTCCGCACGGCTCGGTATAAGGACTTCTGCCTGCTCTTCGCAAGCACCAAAAACAGCGCGGGCGAATTCATCGCCGAGCTGAACCGCCGGGGGATACCCGTGAACTGCGAATCGGGCGGCGGATTCCTGACCTCGCCCGAGATATCGTTTATGATATCGCTGCTGAAGGTCATCGACAACCCCGTTGACGATATCCCGCTCACCGCCGTGCTGCTCTCGCCCGTGTTCGGCTTCCTGCCGGACGATCTGGCGCTGATGCGGGCGGCTCATCGTGACGGCTCAATCTATCACTGCCTTGTGAACGCTGCTGAGAGCGGCGACGCGAGGGCTGCTGCGTTCCTTGAGCGCCTCGGCGGATTCCGCAGGATCGCCTGCACCGTCAAGGCGGGCGAGCTGGTACGTCGGCTCGTGGAGGAGACAGGCTATGCGGCGATAGTCTGCGCCATGAAGGAGCCCGACACCCGCAGGGCAAACCTCAACCGCTTCATCGACCTTGCCAACAGATTTGAGAGCATGGGCAGCGTTGCGGGGCTGATAAGATATATAGATAAAATAATCAAAAGCGGCGGCGACATTGCCGGCTCGGATTCCTCGGGTGCGGCGGACGCCGTGAGCATAATGACGATACATAAGAGCAAGGGGCTTGAATTCCCCGTCTGCATTCTCGGCGACTGCCAAAAGGCATACAGCGACCGCAGCCTGAGGGACGACCTGATAATAGCCCCCGAGAGCGGGATAGGCATCAAGAATAACAAGGGCAGGGTGAAATTCGACACGCTCCCCCGCCTCGCCGCAAAGCTCGAGACGAAGCGCGCCGAGCGCTCCGAGGCTCTCCGAGTGCTCTATGTGGCTCTGACGAGGGCAAAGGAGAAGCTGATAATGCTCTCCTCCGCCAAGGATTGGGGCAAGAGCCTCGCGGCGATAGCTGCAAAGAGCGGCTGCTCCGAACGCATCGACCCCTACACCGTCGGCGGGTTCACGAGCTACAGCGAGGCGATAATCTCCGCGCTTTTACGCCACCCGGATGCCAACGCCCTGCGTATGGCGGCGGACGTGCCGTCGGGCTTCACCGTGCCGTGCGACACGCCGCTGAAAGCCTCGATAATCAAGGCGGGCGAA
>ULTB01046964.1_pt1 | contig 13460 bp, 15 predicted proteins | sample 1957251 | NCBI WGS metagenome assembly ULTB01 (sample SAMEA4835724, study PRJEB28245) | human gut metagenome | biome: gut microbiome; material: fecal sample | place: Denmark | collected 2008
AAAAACATTAATAATAATATTTTTAATAATACAAATATTACAAATTATATCAAGTGCATTTAATACAGTACAAGCAAATATAAAAGAAGGTGACAATATTGAATTAAAAGGAGACCATGAATGTGATTCATTATTAGAATATTGGATGAAAGATTATAATAAATGGAGTTACAAAATAGTATGGTATGTTTATTATAATGATCCAGAAACAAAAGAAAAATATCCAGCATTTTGCATTGAACCACAAAAAGAAGGTGTTGGAACAGGATATAATTCATATGTTACATCAATATCTAGAGAAAATGATAATAGAATTTGGCGTATATTAAATAAAGGGTATATGGGGTCGACATATAAAGATTGGAGTTTAGAATGTGATGACGACTTTTATACTGCAAATAAAGTAGCACTTCATAGTTTAGCAGAAGGAATATCACCAAAAGATAAGTATATTTTAGGAAATCGTAGTGTTGATGGAAATACAGTAGAAGAAATCCAAAGAAGAGGAGCGAAAGTATTAGAAGTAGCTCAAACACTATATGAATATGGAATAAATGGTACAGAAATATATAAATCTCCAGTTGTAAATATTAAAAAAAGTGGAGAAACTAAAATTCAAGAAATAAAAGGAATAAATTATTATATTCAAAATTATTTAATATCATCAAATAAATATTTAAAATCATATAATATTAGTATTGAGAATTTTCCGAATGAAACCAAAATTTTAAATTCAAAAAATGAAGAAATAAATAATTCATGTGAAAAAAATATAAAAATAGCAATCCCAACAAATAAAATAAAACAAGATATAGATGGAACAATAAAAGTAGAAAATGCATTAATAAAAACAAATCCGATATATTACTGTAAAAGTTCTATAGATAAAGCTCAAAGTTATATTACATATACAAGCGGATATGAGAAAGCATCTGCTAAAATAAATATGCAAGTAAAAGCCAATAACTGTAATTTACAAATAAAAAAAGTAGATAAAGAAACAAATAAACCAGTAGCAAATGTCACTTTTGAAATAAAAAATAAAGAAGGTAAAAAAATAGGAGAAGCAGTAACAGACAAAGATGGAATTGCTAGAATAAACGATATTACCCCTCAAATAGTAAAAATAAAAGAAATAAAAGTTCCAGAAGAATATGTTTTATCAAAAGATGAAAAAGAAATAATGTTAGAATGGGGAAAAACGGCACAAGTATTTTTTGAAAATAGAAAGAAAAAAGGTCAAATTGAAATTTACAAAGTGGATAAAGAAAATAATAAAATAAAGTTAGAAGGAGTGGAATTTAATGTATTAGATAACAAAAATAATATTGTAGATACATTAAAAACAAATGATGAAGGCTATGCAATAACTAAAAAATTGCCAATAGGAGAATATACAATAGTGGAAACAAAAACAAAGGATGAGTATATATTAAATGAAGAAAAGCAAACAATTGAAATAATAGAAGATGGTGAGGTAGTTAAATTAATTATTACGAACCTATTAAAAGAACAACAGGAAGAGCCAGAACAACCAAAGGAACCAGAACCACTAAAACCTACATTACCAAGAACAGGATTTTAGATATACTAATAAAATAGTAAATACAAAATTAACTATATAGTTGAAAAATAAAAAATAGTATGATATTATAAGGAGGACGGAACGTGCCAATTATATCTAAGTTTTATGGAATAATTGTAAGAATGTATTTTATAGATAATAAGCAACATAATTTACCACACATACATGTAAATTATAATGAGTATAGATCTATATTTGATTTAGATGGAAATATAATAGAAGGCTATATACCTAAAAGTCAGCAAAAAATATTACAAGCATGGATAGAAATTCATAATATAGAATTAAAAAAATTATGGGATGTTTTATTACAAGGAAAAGAAGGTTATAAGATAGAGCCATTAAAATAATATAGTTGTTTTCATAGATAGGAGAGATAAAAATGTTAATGCCAATAATAAAAAATGTAGAAGTATTAGATAATTATCAAATTAAGGTAACATATGAAAATGAAAAAGTTAAAATATATGATATGAAAAAGAATTTAGATTATGAAGCATTTAAAAAGTTAAAAGATTATGAATTATTTAAAAAAGTACATCCAGCTGGTGAAACAATAGAGTGGGATACAGGAGAAGATATAGACCCAGAAGAATTATATTATAATAGTATAGAAGTTAACTAAAAATAACCTCTCATATGTTTAAACATATAATATTTGTAAATAATATTATAAAAAATATATGGGAGGCTTTTTATGAAATTAGGAATTGCTTTGTCAGGTGGAGGAATAAGAGGAATAGCACATGCAGGAGTATTAAAAGCATTAGAGGATAATGATATAAAAATAGATATTATAGGAGGATGCAGTAGTGGAAGTATGGTTGCATCTTTATATGCAATGGGATATACACCGCATTATATATATTTACTATTTAAAAGATATGCAAAAGATATAGCAGATCTTAATACGAAGCCTATTATTTCAGGATTAGGTCATTTCTTTAAATGTAAGAAAGTCTTTTCAAGTCTAAAAGATGGTGAAATAATAGAAACAGTATATAATAAATTAGCAATAAGAAGAGGAATAAAAAATATAAGTCAAATACAAATGCCTCTTGTAATACCAACTGTAGATATAACAAAGTCAAAAGAATATGTATTTACAAATAACATTCCACAAAATGTAGAAGATACATCACAATATATTACAGATATAACAATAGGAAAAGCAGTAAGAGCTAGCAGTAGTTTCCCAGCAGTATTTAACCCTTGCTTAATGGGAGAACACGCCTTTATGGATGGAGGAGCATTAGATAATATTCCTGTAAATGAGGTAAAAAAACAGGGAGTGGATAAAGTAATAGCGGTTAAATTTGACGCAGATCCAGTAGATGAGAATAGTAATATAATGGATATTGTAATGAAAACTATAGATATAATGGGAAGCAAAATATCAGAAGAAAGTTTAGAAATGAGTGATTTAGTTTTAAATGTGTATACAGATAAAGTAGGTCTTTTAGATGTAGAAAAATTAGATAGTTGTTATAAATATGGATATGAATGTGTAGTACAAAATATTGATAAAATAAAAGAAATGTTAGATTCCTAAATTTTAAGGACTGGCTTAAAAATTAACCTTGTTATAAAAAGAAAAATGTGTTATTATTAATAATAGTAAAAATATGAGTTATAGATATAAGGAGCAAAAAAATGTCAAATGAAATTATAGATATATTATTAGATACAGGAATTGATGCATTAAAATTATTACCATTTTTATTTATCACGTATCTAATAATGGAATATATAGAACACAAAACAGGAAATAAGACAAAGAGTATAATAAAAAAATCAGGAAAGTGGGGACCTGTTCTAGGAGCATTATTAGGAGTTGTTCCACAATGTGGATTTTCAGCTGCAGCAGCAAATCTATATGCAGGTAAAGTAATAACTCTAGGTACATTAATTGCAATATTTTTGTCAACATCAGATGAAATGTTACCTATATTAATATCAGAAGCGGCACCAGTAGATGTTATTTTAAAGATATTAGCTACAAAGTTAGTAATAGGGATGATAGCAGGAGTAGTAATAGATTTTGTAGGACAAGTATTTAGAAAGAAAAAAGAAAGTCAAGAAAAAGAAGAAACTAGTGAAGAAATAGGGCATATGTGCGAGCACGAACATTGCCATTGTGAAAAAGAAGGAATATTTAAATCTTCTATAAAACATACATTAAATATTTTTGTGTTTATTACAATAATATCATTAATTATGAATATTATTATACATTTTATAGGAGAGGAAAATATATCAAATTTAATATTAAATATGCCAATAGTTGGACCATTAATAGCTGGAATTGTAGGGTTAATTCCAAATTGTGCATCATCTGTTATATTAACACAGTTATATTTACAAAATGTAATTTCAGTAGGCTCAATGATAGGTGGACTACTAGTAGGTTCAGGAATAGGTATTCTAGTATTGTTTAGAGTAAATGAAAATTTAAAAGAAAATTTTAAAATATTAGGATTACTTTATTTCATAGGTGTATTTTGCGGAATTATAATTGATTTTATAGTAAACTAATAGGGACGGGGCAATTTAGTTTAGTAAATTAAACTAAAATACCACGTCCCTATTCTATTAAGCTACTTTATTTTTAAAATTTCTTTTGCTCTTTTTACATCATCATTGTTTGCAGTTCTAACCTTTTCTAAAGGATAAACTTCGCCAAGTTGTTCCCATTTAAACTTTCCTAAATCATGATAAGGAAGAACTTCTACTTTTTCCACAGATTTTAAAGTAGAAATAAATTCTCTTAATTTAATCAAATCTTGTTCATTATCAGTATAGCCAGGAACTAAAACTTGTCTAATCCACATAGTTTTATTAATATTACTTAAGTATCTGGCAAATTCTAATTCTTTTTTGTTAGAAACACCAGTTAAATTAATAGCCTTTTCATCATTTATACATTTTATATCTAATAAAAATAAGTCAGTTAAATTAATCAATTCTTTTATTTCATCTGTTAAAACTACACTTCCAGATGTATCTATACATGTATGAATATTATATTTCTTTAACTTAGTAAAAAGTTCAATTAAAAATTTAGCTTGAAGCAAAGGTTCTCCGCCACTTATAGTAACACCACCATTTGGCATAATATAATTTTTATATCTTAAAATTTTTTCTACAATTTCATCACTAGAATAGGTAGTACCACCTTTTAAATTCCAAGTATCTCTATTTTGACAATATTTGCACTTTAAGTTACAGCCTTGCATAAAGACTACGAATCGAACACCCGGACCATCGACTGCTCCTAAACTCTCAAATGAGTGAATTCTTCCTTCCATGTAAATCCTCCATATGTTTAATATAATAATATCTTAACCATTTTACTATAAAAAATTATAAAATACAACAAAAAATGGAATCAATATCTTGTAGAAGATAAAAAAGTAAAAACACTTGATACAACAAAACAAATGTTTTATAATAAACGAAACTTTGAAATAGGATGTGATAATTATGAATGAAAAAATAATATTGCACCAATAACCGAAGAATTAAACGTAGTAAATAATGAAACAGAAAATATTAAAAATTTAATTTATAACATAAGAGGAAAACAAGTGATGCTAGATAGTGATGTGGCTATGATATATCATTATGAAACCAAAAATGTTAATAAAGCTATGAAAAGAAATGTTGAGAGATTTCCAGAAGATTTTTGTTTTCAATTAACGATGGCGGAACTAAAATAAATGTGGTTCCAAAATAGAACCACATTAGAAAAAGATAATATAAAGTATAGAAGTGAAAAATATTTACCATATGTTTATATTGAACAGGGAATTTCTATATTAGCTGGAATTTTAAAAAATGGTTTCAGTTAAAAGAGAAAGAATTTCAAAACTATGGAGGAAGAAGGTATCTGCCATATGTATTCACAGAACAAGGAATTGAAAAGTCCTTAATTGAAATTATAAAAAATCAAAAAATAAAAACTTGAATAAATTATGTAAATATGATAAAATGTTAATATATTAAAGTTGTAATGAAGATTAATAACAATAGGAGGTATGAAGCATGAAGAAAAATCGGAAACAATTACCTTATAAAGGAACATTAGTCCATAATATGCCAAAAGATGTTTGTTTTACATGTGAACATTATGGATGTACAGATTCTATAGAATGTCAATGCATGGGACTTGAAAAGGCAGGAAGAATAAGGATGAAGGTTATTAACAGGTAACAAACTTAAAGAGAGCCATTAATTGGCTCTCTTTAGTTTTAAAATTTCTCATGTATTGTTCTATGAATTACATCTAATTGTTGTTCTCTTGTTAATTTAATGAAGTTTACTGCATATCCAGATACACGAATTGTAAGTTGTGGATATTTTTCAGGATGTTCCATTGCATCTTCTAATAGTGCTCTGTCAAATACATTAACATTAATGTGATGTCCTGTTTGTTTAAAATAACCATCAAGTAAGCTTACTAAGTTATTTACTTGTGTATCTAATTCTTTTCCTAAAGTTCTTGGTGTAATAGAGAATGTATACGAAATACCATCTTCTGAGTATTCGTAAGGTAATTTTGCAATAGTATTCATAACTGCTACTGCACCATTTGTATCTCTACCATGTAATGGGTTTGCACCTGGTCCAAAAGGTTCTCCAGCACGTCTTCCGTCTGGTGTATTTCCTGTTGCTTTTCCATATACTACGTTTGATGTAATAGTTAAAATAGATAATGTATGTTTTGAATTTCTATAAGTATGATGTTTTTGTAGTTTTCCTAAGAAAGTTTTTACTATATCTACAGCTATACTATCTACTCTATCATCATCGTTTCCATATTTAGGAAAGTCTCCTTCAATTTCATAATCTACAGCTAGTCCAGTTTCGTCTCTTAAAACTTTTACTTTTGCATATTTAATTGCAGATAAAGAATCAGCAACTACTGAAAGCCCTGCAATTCCACATGCCATAGTTCTTAAAATTTCTTTATCATGTAAAGCCATTTCTAATGCTTCATATGAATATTTGTCATGCATATAATGAATAGCATTTAATGCTTTAATGTATATTTTTGCAACATAGTCCATCATAACATCAAATTTTTCCATGACTTCATCATAATTTAAATATTCAGAAGTAATTGGTTCATATTTAGGAGCAACTTGTTTTCCTGTTTTTTCATCTCTACCACCATTAATAGCATAAAGAAGAGTTTTAGCTAAGTTTGCTCTAGCACCAAAGAATTGCATTTGTTTACCAATTTTCATTGCAGATACGCAACATGCAATACCATAGTCATCTCCTAATGTTACTCTCATTAAGTCATCATTTTCATATTGAATAGAAGATGTTTTTACTGAAATTTTAGCAGTATATTTTTTGAAATTTTCTGGCAATCTTTCAGACCATAAAACTGTTAAGTTTGGTTCTGGGGCAGGACCTAAGTTTGTTAATGTGTGTAAAACTCTGAAAGAGTTTTTAGTAACTAAAGTTCTACCATCAACACCCATACCACCAACACTTTCAGTTACCCAAACAGGGTCTCCACTAAATAGTTCGTTATATTCTGGTGCACGTAAGAAACGAATCATACGTAATTTCATAATAAAATGATCCATTAATTCTTGAGCTTCTTCTTCAGTTAAACTTCCATTTTCTAAATCTCTTTGAATGTAGATATCTAAGAAAGTAGAAGTTCTACCTAAACTCATAGCAGCGCCGTTTTGATCTTTAGTTGCAGCTAAATATCCAAAATATAACCATTGAATAGCTTCTTTAGCATTTGAAGCTGGAACTGAAATATCAAATCCATATTTTGCAGCCATTTTCTTTAAATCTTCTAAAGCTTTTATTTGGTCATGAATTTCTTCACGTTCACGAATAACGTCTTCTGTAAATTCATCTACATCTAATATTTCTAATTCGTGTTTTTTCTCTTCGATTAAAACATCTACACCATAAAGTGCAACACGTCTATAATCTCCAATAATTCTTCCACGTCCATATCCATCTGGAAGACCAGTAATTAAGTGTGAGCTTCTTGCAGCTCTAATATCTGGAGTATATACACTAAATACACCATCATTATGAGTTCTTCTTAAATTATTGTAGATGTAGTCTGTTTCTTCATCTACTTTGTATCCATAAGCATCACAAGATTTTTCTACTATTTTAATACCACCAGCTGGCATAATGGCTCTTTTTAAAGGTGCGTCTGTTTGTAAACCTACAATTTGCTCTAATTCCTTATTTATATAACCAGCATCATATGCATTTACTGCAGATGGAGTTTTTGTATCTACATCAAGAACTCCGTTTTCTCTTTCTTTTTTATAAAGTTCTAAAACTTCATTCCATAATTTTTTAGTTCTTTTAGTTGGTTCTTTTAAGAAAGAATCATCTCCATCATATGGAGTATAATTTGCTTGAATGAATCCCCTTACGTCAATTTCTTTTGTCCATTCTCCAAGAGTATTAAATCCTTCCCATTGTTTGAATTTCATAAATAAATCCTCCTTTTTATTTTAGTGTCTAATTAACATTAATATACTCTTCTATAATAACATAGGTAAACTATTTTTTCAACAAAATTAGACTAAAAATAATATGTAAAATAAACCAAAAACTTTCATAAAAATTTGAATTTTTATGAAAGTTTTTACTTTTTTAATTATTTTTGTTCTGCAATAACTTTAGCTAAATCGTAAATTAATTTTTGTTTATCAGAAGAACAGTCTTTTAATAAACTTGAAAATTCATTATTTAAGTATTTTGAAGAATTGTTAGAAACACCGTTTAATATTTCACCTTCAGTTACACCTAGAATTTCACAAATTTGATTTAATCTTTTTAAATTTATTTGAGAATTGCCTCTTTCAATTCTACTTAAAAATGCTATTGAAACGTCTATTTTTTCTGCTAATTGTTCTTGAGTTAAAGATTTTGCTTTTCTTGCTTTCTTTATTCTTTGTCCTATTATACTATAATCAATTGCCATATTTTCACATCCTTTCTTACTATAATCTAAGTGTAAAATTTTATCTATTTGGACTATAGCATTTATAAAATAAAGCATAAAGAAACATAAGAGTAAAATTGAATTTATAACTTTAAATATAAAGATATTTTTTACAAAATAATAAAGAATATACCAAAAAAGAAACTATTCAGTTGAATAGTTTCTTTTGAGATTGGCAATTAGTGTTTTGATTTTTCTTTATAAGTTTTTGCTTTAGTATAACATTTCATTACTTTGCTTTTAGCTTCTTCTTCATCTGATGAAGTATCTAAGAAAAATTTATAAAAATTTTTCAAGCCTTCTACACCAGCTCCTTCTTCTTTAATATCACTTTTGTACTGTTTCAAAAGGAATGTTAAAAAACCACAGGTATTTAATTTTTCTTTTTTAGAATTGTAAATTGGAAGAGTTTCCTTTATAGCTTGAGTAAAATCAAAATTTTTTAAGTTACGTTTCATAGGTATAAAACTCTCATATGGGAGAATTGCTGATAAGTAACGATTGAAAAATTTGGTATATGCTTTACTCAAAGGAATTGTGTACTGGTATAATCTACATTCTGTAGTTATTGCTAATACTTCGATAGATGTTTTAGAAAGACTAATAATTTTGAAGTTATAAAGATGATTGATAAAATCCTTTACAAAAGGTTCAACAGCTTTATGAACTTCATCATAAGAAAAGTTCTCAATGCTAACGTTAAATTCAGATGAAACACTTTTATCAAGTTTGTCAATATTGTTAGAGTTTTCAATATTAAGCAATTCCATTGACTTGCTTAGTACTGAAAAAATTAATTCAATAATATTTTCGTTACTTAAGATTCCTTTAGTTTGAGTTAACAAAGAAATATTAGCTGATGTGTAGCCTAAAGAAATAAGTGTTTTAGAGAATTCTTCATTTAACATTTTTACAGCTTCCTGAGAATATAAATGTACTTTATAAAAATACATTTTATCATCAACCAAAAGTACATCAATGCTTGAGTCTTCTATGTTAATGATTTCAGAGTATAAAACTCTTGTAATTTCTAAAAAGGAAGCTACTCTTTTAATCTTCCGATTAAATCCATCAGTTGCAGCTAATTGCCGTGAGTTAAAGTTTAAAAATGTAAGCATAGTTTTTCCTCCATAAAATAAAACTAATTTAAGTTATACATTAATTATAGCACAAATAACATAAAAAAGCAAATTTATGTTATTTACTAGTAAATATGTAAAACTAAAAGAAATAAAAGAAGATTAGATAGCCTAGTCTTTTTCAAATATATGAACAAACAATAAAGAACTATAACTCACTTTCGTCCGTATAGTTCTTTTTATTGGCTGGGCTGGCTAGATTCGAACTAGCGCATGCCAGAGTCAAAGTCTGGTGCCTTACCGCTTGGCTACAGCCCAATATATGAAATTATGCTAAATATAAATGGGGTGGAATATGGGACTCGAACCCATGGTCTCCAGTGCCACAAACTGGCGCGTTAACCAACTACGCTAAATCCACCATTTCCAAATGCATTTACTATTTTAACTTATTTTAGACAACTTGTCAACTAATTTTCAAATTTTTCTGATTCAAAATCTTAAAAAAATTTTAAAAGTTGATTTTTAAGCTAAAATTTAGTATCATATAAATTAAATTTAATTATGTGAAATTCAACTTAATGCAATGTAAATAAAAAAGAGAGGAAAAAAACAAAGTGTCAAAAACAATATTAGAAAATACTTCAGCACAAATAGTAGAAAAAAAATCAAAATTTATTGCTAATATTTATTATGTGCAATCTCAAGAAGAAGTAGAAAATATTTTAAAAGAAATAAGAAAAAAATATTACGATGCAAGACATAACTGTTATGCATATTCAATTTTAACAAATAATGGGATAGTAAATAAAATGTCAGATGACGGAGAACCAAGTGGAACAGCAGGTGCACCAATGTTAAATATTATAACAAAAAATGAACTAACTAACATACTAGTAGTAGTAACAAGATATTTTGGAGGAATATTACTTGGAACGGGAGGACTAGTAAAAGCATATTCGGAAGCAACAATGCAAGCTATAGAAAAGGCAACAATAGTAAATGAAGAAATTGGATATGAAGTAGAAATAACTGTATTATATAACGAGTGGGAAAAAGTTAAATATTATTTAGAAAAAAGTAATATTTTGATAATAGATGTTAAATATAATGAAAAAATAGTAAGTAAAATAGAAGTAACAGAAAAAGAAAAAAATAAAATAAAAGAATTAATTGATGAATGTTCGTTAAAAATAGAAAAGTTAAATACAATAAAACAAAAAAATATAAGAAAAAATATTGAAATATAAACAAAAACAACAAAAATTTGAAAAAATTTCCAAAAACTCTTGCAAATTTGAATAAAACATATTATAATTCAAAATGTAAATTTTTTACAAATTTTTTGTTATAGGGGGAAACTAAAGTGAACGATAAGATTAGGGTATTAATTGCAGACGACAATATTGAATTTTCAACCACATTAAATGGATATTTGGAAAAAGAGGAGGATATGGAAGTAGTAGGAATTGCAAAAGATGGAAATGAAGCTTGTAAAATTATTACAGAGAAAAAGCCAGACGTAGTACTACTAGATGTTATTATGCCACATTTAGATGGTTTAGGTGTTTTAGAAACAATAAATTCATATAATTTAGATAAAATGCCTTTATGTATAATGCTTTCAGCAGTAGGACAAGATAAAATAACACAAAAAGCTATTAATTTGGGTGCAGAATATTATGTAGTAAAACCATTTGATATAAAATTATTAATTAAAAGAATTAGAGATTTTAAATACTACCAACCAGGAGCTGTGAAAGGAAACTACGCTAGTAGAGAGATAAAATCTCAATATATAGAAATAGCGCCAGAAAATAAAAAGGATGAGGGAAATTTAGAAGCATTAGTAACAAATGTAATACATGAAGTAGGAGTACCTGCTCATATAAAAGGATACCAATACTTAAGAGAAGCAATAATGATGGTAGTAAATGATATAGATGTAATAAACCAAATAACAAAGCAATTATACCCAGAAATCGCCGATAAATATAAAACAACTCCTTCTAGAGTAGAAAGAGCAATACGTCATGCAATAGAAGTTGCATGGGGAAGAGGTCAAACAGAAACAGTAGAAAGTATCTTTGGATACACAGTATCAGCAAGCAAAGGAAAACCAACTAATAGCGAATTTATAGCAATGATAGCTGATAAATTAAGACTAGAATTAAAAAGTGCATAAAATAGTAATATAGAGAGTTATATAGATTTATGAAAAACAAAAATTCATATTTATATGCCGATAAATGCTTTTTTAGAGCAATAAACATGAAAAATAAAAACCAATAAACACCTTTTATTTATTGATTAGAAAATTAATAAATAGGAGGTATTTTTTATGACAAAATTTGATTATGAAATTGATGATTTTATGAGTTATTGTCAGTCAAAAGGATTGTATAAAAAGAGCATGAGAAGTTATGAACAAACATTAAGATTATTTGCAAAATATTTGGAAGAAGAAAAGAATATCCAGAGTACAAAGGAAGTAACAAAAGAAGCGGTAAGAGATTATATTGTTTATTTAAGAGAAAGAGGTAAATACACCATTATTTCAAACAAAAATAGCCGAGAATGGAACAAACCACAGAATAGAACCGATTATTCAAAACCAATTAAAAATGCCACAATAAACAATTATATAAGGAATTTAAAGGTCTACTTTAATTTTATGGAAGATAACTATATGATAAAGGTTAATCCATTTGAGAAAGTTAAATTTTTAAAATCTCAAAGAAAGAAAAAAGCATTTATTAAAGATGAAGATTTCTACAAATTATTAAAATGCTTAGATACTACAAAATATGCAGAATTTAGAGATTATGTTGCAATTCAATTAGTATTTGATACTGGAATGAGAATAGGAGAAACACTTTTAATAGATATAACAAGAGATTTGGACTTAAAGAATAGAGCGATTTATTTAAGAGCAGAAGTAACAAAGGCAAAAATAGCAAGAACAGTATTTTTCTCTGTAAAAATGTGTGAGCTACTAAAGAGATGGATTAAGTTCAAAGATAGATATATAGAATCAGATTTATTATTTCCTGTACAATTAAGAGATAAACCGCTTCTCGTAAATAACTTTGAAAAGAATTACAAGAAATATTGTAATAGAGTAGGAATAGAAGAATGCAGTCCTCATGGATTACGAAATAACTTTGCAAAAAGGTTTTTAATGAGTGGAGGAGATATTTATACATTATCAAAAATTTTAGGTCATTCAAGTGTAAAAGTAACAGAGGAATGTTACCTTGATTTAGATGATGAAGATATAAGAAAAAATTATCAAAAATATTCTCCTTTATCAAATTTAAGAAGGGCATAGGGGGTAAGGAATATGATTAAAGTAAAAGAAAATGAATTAAAAAGTATAATAAATAAATTTAGTAATTATTCAATTAAAATAGTATTTGATGGTGTTTTAACTGGAAAAATTGAACTTAATAATTGTGATTGTAAATATGAAAAGAGAAGCGGAAATTTAGAGATTAAAGATAATAATACCCAAAATATACTTAATATTAATACATTCTTAGCATACAAGATATTAAGAGATGATGATTCTAAAATATTAGAGTTATATATGGATTATGATTTAAAAATTAAGATAGAGAAGATATAAAATGTAAAGCACCTTATATAGCTTTTTATAAAGTTGTATAAAGTGCTTTATTCTTAACTCATATAGCGGATATATAATTTTCATATTTTTATATAAAGTTATATAGATTATTATAATCTTTATAGTTTTTTTATTTGATTTTTGTAACATTAATTCTTCAGCTCTACA
>ULTB01046991.1_pt1 | contig 13427 bp, 8 predicted proteins | sample 1957251 | NCBI WGS metagenome assembly ULTB01 (sample SAMEA4835724, study PRJEB28245) | human gut metagenome | biome: gut microbiome; material: fecal sample | place: Denmark | collected 2008
TAGAGGGTCTGTATCTTGTCGCGGATCTTGGGCAGGTTCTGGAAGAAGTCCAGGGCCTCCTCCACGGTCATGTCCAGCACGTCAGCGATGTTCTTGCCCTTGTAGCGGACCTCCAGCGTCTCGCGGTTGTAGCGCTTGCCCTTGCAGACGTCGCAGGGGACGTAGATGTCGGGCAGGAAGTGCATCTCTATCTTGATGAGGCCGTCGCCGGAGCAGGCCTCGCAGCGGCCGCCCTTGGTGTTGAAGGAGAAGCGCCCCGGGCCGTAGCCGCGCAGTTTCGCGTCCTGCGTGGTGGAAAAGAGCTCGCGGATGTCGTTGAACACGCCCGTGTAGGTCGCGGGGTTCGAGCGCGGGGTGCGCCCTATGGGCGACTGGTCGATGCAGATGACCTTGTCCACGTTCTCGAGCCCGTCTATGCCGAGGCAGCGGCCGGGGCGGACGTGGGCGCGGTTCTTCACCGCGGCTAGGGTCTTGTAGAGCACCTCGTTTATCAGGCTGGACTTGCCGCTGCCGGAGACGCCGGTGACGGCCGTGAGCACGCCGAGCGGTATTTCGACGTCAATATTCTTCAAATTGTTCTCGCTCGCGCCGCGGATGAGGAGGCTTTTTCCGTTTCCCTTGCGGCGCTTCGAGGGCACGGGTATCTTCCTCGCGCCGGAGAGGTACTGGCCCGTGATGCTCCGGGGCTCGGCGCAGATGTCCTCCACCGTGCCCTGGGCGACGACCTCGCCGCCGTGGACGCCCGCGCCGGGGCCGATGTCCACTATCCAGTCCGCCGCGCGCATCGTCTCCTCGTCGTGCTCGACGACGATTAGCGTGTTGCCGAGGTCGCGCAGCTCCTTTAGCGTGTTGATGAGCTTGTCGTTGTCGCGCTGGTGCAGTCCGATGCTCGGCTCGTCGAGGATGTAGAGCACGCCCATGAGCGAGGAGCCTATCTGCGTCGCGAGCCGGATGCGCTGGCTCTCGCCGCCCGAGAGCGTCGCCGCCGCGCGCGAGAGCGTCAGGTATTGCAGCCCCACGCTCGCGAGGAAGCCGAGGCGGGAGCGTATCTCCTTGAGGATGCGGTCGGCAATCATCATGTCCCGCGCGCCGAGGGTCGGGGGCAGCGCCTCGATGAAGGCCAGCTCCTTTGTGACCGGCATGTCGCAGAAGTCGATGATGGACATGCCGCCCACGGTGACGGCGAGGGCCTCCTTTTTGAGCCGCTTGCCGCCGCAGTCCGGGCAGGGGTACTCGCCGAGGTACTCCTCATACTCCTCGCGCATGGACTGGCTCTGCGTCTCGCGGTAGCGCCGCTCCAGGCTGTTCACCAGGCCCTCGAAGGGCTGGCGGAGCGTGCCCGTGCCGCGCGCGGTCTCGTACTGCAGCTCCAGCGGCTCGCCGCCGGTGCCGTACATGAGGACGTCCATGACCTCCTTGGAGAGGTCCTTTATGGGCGTCGTGAGCTTGAAGTGGTATTTCTTCGCGAGGGCGTCGTAGTACATCTTCGCGATGCTGTCGCCCTTCACATTGGCCCAGCCGGGGGCCTGGAGGCCGCCCTGGAGGATGGAGAGCTCCGGGTCCTTGATGAGCAGGCTGGGGTCGGCCCGCAGCTGGCTGCCGAGGCCCGCGCAGGTGGGGCAGGCGCCGTAGGGGCTGTTGAAGGAGAACATGCGCGGCGTCAGCTCCTCTATGGAGATGCCGCAGTCCTCGCAGGCGTAGTTCTGGGAAAAGAGCTGCTCGCGCCCGTCCGCGGGGCAGTCCACGAGCACTAGGCCCCCCGCGAGCGAGGCCGCGGTCTCCACCGAGTCCGTGAGCCTGCGCGCCGAGTCGGGGCGGACGACTAGGCGGTCCACCACGACCTCGATGTTGTGCTTTTTGTTCTTGTCGAGCTTTATCTCCTCGGAGAGGTCGTACACCGAGCCGTCCACGCGCACGCGGACATAGCCGCCCTTGCGCGCGTCCTCGAGCACCTTGGCGTGCTCGCCCTTGCGGGAGCGCACGACGGGGGCCATGACCTGGATGCGGGAGCCCTCCGGCCAGGCGAGAACCTGGTCGACTATCTGGTCGATGGTCTGCTGGCGTATCTCCCTGCCGCACTTGGGGCAGTGCGGGACGCCGATGCGCGCCCAGAGCAGGCGGAGGTAGTCGTATATCTCCGTGACGGTGCCGACCGTGGAGCGCGGGTTGCGGCTCGTGGTCTTCTGGTCTATGGATATGGCGGGGGAAAGGCCCTCGATGTAGTCCACGTCGGGCTTGTCCATCTGGCCGAGGAACATGCGCGCGTAGCTCGAGAGGCTCTCGACATAGCGCCGCTGCCCCTCGGCGTAGATGGTCTCGAACGCCAGCGAGGACTTGCCGCTGCCGGAGAGGCCCGTGAACACCACAAGCTTCTCGCGCGGTATCTCGAGGTCGATGTTCTTGAGGTTGTTCTCCCTCGCGCCTTTTATATAAATGCTGTCTCTCATATTCCGCCTCTTATGTGTGAGCTTAAACTATGATATTATACCCCAAAAGCAAGCCCATTTCAACAGCAAAACCCGCCCGGGGCCGTGGTCCGGCGTCTTTCCGCCGGCGTGTCCAACACAAAAAACAGCTCCGGGGCGTTAGGCCTCGCGGAGCTGTTTGTTTTTGCCCAGGAAGCGTTTTCGGTAGAAGAGGAAAAACGCGGGCACGGCGAAGATGAGGGCGCCGACGGTGTCTATGAAGGCGTGCTGCTTCACCAGCACCGTGGAGGCCATGCACAGCACGCAGGCGGCGGTTATCACCGCGCGCCAGGGTTTGGTGAATATCCTGCTGTCGAAGGCGCAGAGGATGTCGCCCAGGCAGCCGAGCACGTGCATGCTCGGGAACACGTTCGTCGGCGTGTCCGCGGCCCAGATGATGGACATTATCCACGTGCCGAGGTTCGTCACCTCCACGTCCTCCGGGCGCAGGTGCTGGCCGTTCGGCACCAGCACGTCGAGTATGAGCGTCGCCGAGAGGGTGAACATGTTGTAGTACATCCAGCGGCGGAACGCGCCCTCGTCCTTGAGCATGGTGGGTATGCCCACCGCCGCGAAGAGCGGGTACCAGATGATATAGAAAATCGCAAAGCCGGGCACGAACGGGATGTAGTCGTCCACGACCGTGTCCGTGACCCAGTAGCCCTCCGTGGGCGTGTGCTCCTCAATGATGAAGAACGTGACTATGTACACCACAAAATACAGCGCGAGGAGGCAGTACCTGTGCGTTTTAATAAAGCTCCATACCTCGCCGAGCAGCTTACGTATAATGGCTGATTCCCCCAAATTCTTTTCCTGTTCCCATACGGGCAAAAATATGCTATCCTCGAACTATCTGAAAACCATCGACTCGGAGGCCGATATGAACACAAAGCCACGCGGCCGCTTCGCGCCCAGTCCCAGCGGGCGGCTGCACCTTGGAAACATGCTCTCTTCCCTGCTCGCCTGGCTGGACGTGCGCTCCCTGGGCGGGGAGCTGCTCTTCCGGCTCGAGGACCTGGACCCGGAGCGGAGCTGGGACGAATACGCCCGCCTCATGGCCGAGGACCTGCGCTGGCTGGGCCTCGACTGGGACCTCGGCTGGCCGGAGGACCCCTCCTGCCGTCAGGGCCTGCGCACGGGGCGCTACGAGGCCGCCTTTGAGCGGCTGCAGAGCCTCGGGCTGGTCTACCCCTGCTGGTGTTCCCGCGCGGAGCGGCTGGCCGCGAGCGCGCCGCACCCGGGCGAGGAGCGCCCCTCGGGCTGCAAGTGCCGCTATTACACCGAGGCCGAGCGGGCCGCGCAGCGCCGCGCTCCGGCAGCGAAGGTCATCGTCCCGGACGGGGACATCCTCATCGCCGACGGCCACTACGGGCCGTACCGCGAGAACCTCGCGCGCGAGGGCGGGGACTTCATCATCCGCCGCTCCGACGGGGTCTTTGCCTATCAGCTGGCCGTCTCGGTGGACGACATGGAGATGGGCGTCACGCGCGTGGTGAGGGCGCGCGACCTGCTGCCCTCCGCGCCGAGGCAGAAGTGGCTCATAGAGACGCTGGGCGGCGAGGCGCCGGACTACTGCCACGCCCCCCTGCTCACGGCCCCCGGCGGGCGCAAGCTCTCAAAGCGCGAGGGCGACCTGAACATGGCCGAGCTCCGGCGGCGCTTCACGCCCGAGGAGCTGACCGGCCGCCTCGCCCACATGTGCGGGCTCATCGACAGGCCGGAGCCCGTCACGCCCGCGGAGCTGGTGCCGCACTTTTCCTGGGACAAGGTGTCCCGGGAGGACGTCATTTTGCCCGAGGCCTTCTGACCTTCCGCTCCCCGGCGTGGCGGCCGGGGCTGCGCAGGGAGTCTATGCCGGACTTGAGCTTGTCCTGGGCGCGGCGTATGACCATGAGCGCGGGCGCCGAGAGCAGCGCGAACACGACGAGTATCATCGCCCCCGGCAGGTCCAGGGAGGTGAGCGTGAAGAGCTGCGGCAGCAGCAGCACGCAGAACACGAAGGCCACGGTCAGGCCGATCATCATGGCCTTGCGCAGCAGGTTGTAGGGCTTGCAGGTGTAGTGCACGACCATGAGGCCGACGATGTTGAGGATGATGGCGCAGACGGTGCTCATCATGTTCTCCCCGACCTGGAACACCATGCAGAAGAGTATGACGCCGAGGACGAGGATGAGGTCGGTCAGGCCGCCGGGCAGGGCCCGGTAGATGACGTTGGGCAGGAATTTGCCCTTTATCCTCGCGGTGTTCGGCTCCATGGCGAGCACGAAGCCCGGCGCGCCGATGGTGAGGGCGGAGACGAGGCTCATCTGGGCGCTGGTGACCGGATATGGCAGCGTGAAGATGAGCGAGATGACCGCGAGGGAGAAGGAGAAGATGTTTTTCACGAGGAAGAGCGCCGCGGAGCGCTCTATGTTGTTTATTACGCGCCTGCCCTCGGCGACGACCGACGGCATGGCGGCGAAGTTCGACTCCAGCAGCACGATGTGCGAGACCTGGCTGGCGGCGTCGGAGCCGGAGGCCATGGCGATGGAGCAGTCGGCCTCCTTGAGCGCGAGCACGTCGTTTACGCCGTCGCCCGTCATGGCGACGGTGTGGCCCGCGGCCTTGAGCGCGCGGACGAACCTGCGCTTCTGGTCCGGCGTCACGCGGCCGAACACGGTGTATTTCTCGACGGCGGCGGCGATGTCCTCGTCGGTCTCGAGCGTGCGGGCGTCCACATAGCTCTCCGCGCCCTTTATCCCGGCGCGCTTGGCGACCTCGGAGACGGCCATGGCGTTGTCGCCGGAGATGACCTTGATGGCCACGCCCTGCTCGGCGAAGTATTTGAAGGTGTCCGGCGCCTCGGCGCGTATCTTGTTCGAGAGCAGTATGAGCGAGATGGGCAGCATGTCGGCGTCGAGCACCTCGTCGTCCGGCTGCCCGTCGTAGAGCGCGAGCAGCAGCACGCGGCAGCCCTTGGCCGAGTAGGCGTCTATCTGCGCGGCGTACTTGCCGTATCTCTCGCCGAGGAGCACGTCCGGCGCGCCGAGGAGGTAGGTCTCGTCCTCGTGGAAGCTGACGCCGCCGAATTTTTTGGCGGAGGTGAAGGGCACGGCCTTTATCGCCTGCTGCTTGACCTCGCCGGTGAAGTATCTGCGCAGGGCGGCCATGGTGTCGTTGTCCGCGCGCATGGCGCCGACGTAGTCGGCCATGATGAGGCGGATGTCGCTCTCCTCAAAGCGGTCCGGGCAGAGCGGCACTACGTCCTCTACGGTCATCTTGTTCTCCGTGACGGTGCCGGTCTTGTCCACGCAGAGCACGTCCACGCGCGCAAGGGTCTCGATGCAGCCCATGTCGTGGACCAGGGTCTTTTTCTGCGCGAGGCGCACCACGCCTGCGGCGAGGGCCATGCTGGTGAGGAGGTAGAGCCCCTCGGGTATCATGCCGATGAGCGAGGCGACGGTGGCGACCACGCCGTCCGACACGCTGCGGCCCAGCCAGACTATCTCCTTTACGGCCATGAGCACGCCGAGCGGGATTATGGCGATGCCTATCACCTGCACCAGGCGGGTCAGCGAGCGCATCATCTCCGACTGCTGGGGCGGCTTGGCCTCCTTGGCCTCCAGCGTCAGGCGGTTGGCGTAGGAATCCGCGCCCACCTGCGTGAGGCGCGCGCGGCACTCCCCGGACACGACGAAGCTGCCCGAGAGCAGCTCGGAGCCCGGGGTCTTTTTTATCTCGTCCGCCTCGCCGGTTATGAGCGCCTCGTTGGCGCTGCACTCGCCGGAGACGACCACGGCGTCGGCGTATATCTGGCTGCCCGCGGAGAACACGACGATGTCGTCGCGCACCATCTCGCTGGTGGGTATCTTCCTCTGCCTGCCGTCGCGGATGACGAAGCCGTGCGGGGCCGTGAGCAGCGTGAGCTTGTCGAGCGTGCGCTTTGAGCGCAGCTCCTGCACTATGCCTATGGCGATGTTCGCGAACACCACGCCCAGGAACATGGCGTTCTGCCAGGTGCCGAACACCAGCACGAAGGCGGCCAGCACGAAGAAGAGCATGTTGAAGTATGTGAAGATGTTGGACTTTATGATCTGCCCCACGGTCTTGCCCGGGGGGTCGATGGGCAGGTTGCCCCAGCCCGCGTCCATGCGGTCCTGCGCCTGTGCGGAGGAGAGGCCCGTCTCCGGGTTGGTCTCCAGCACCGGCACCGGGCGGCGCAGCGGCTCTTCCATCTTATGTTTTTTGCCTGTCTTTCTCATAACGGCTATTGTAGCATATCCCTGTAGAAAGTTGTAGTAAATTTATTGTTAATATTAGGCCCGGACATTTAAGCGAACATTAAGCCCCCGCCGTATGGGCGGGGGCTCTTTTTCATATGACGCGGACTCTCAGGACGTCCGGGTTTTTCTGTATCTGGCCGGTTATCTCGCCGTTTACCTTCTCCGCGAGGTCTATCATCGTGTAGGCGTAGCCGCCGCGGGGCTTGTTTATCATGTGCTCGATGTTGATGTTCCTCGCACTGATGAGGTCGAGGATGCTGTTTATCATGTTCGGCACGTTGCGGTGGATGACGCAGAGGCGGCACGCGCCCATGCGCTCGAGGGAGGCGTTGGGCATGTTCACGCTGTTGCGGATGTTGCCGTTGGCGAGGTAGTCGTAAATCTCCTGCGCGGCCATGACGGAGCACTTCTCCTCGCTCTCGGGCGTGCAGGCGCCGAGGTGCGGGGTGGTGATGCAGTTGCGCGCGCCGATGAGCTTCTTGTTCGGGAAGTCCGTGACGTACTTGCCCACCTTGCCGCTCTCGAGCCCGGCCAGCATGGCGTCGTCGTCGACTATCTCGGCGCGGGACTCGTTCATGATGCGCACGCCGGGGCGCATGGCCGCGATGGCGTCGGCGTCTATCATGTGGTGAGTGCTCTCGGTGTAGGGGACGTTGAGGCTGATGTAGTCGCTGGTGCGGAATATCTCGTCGAGATAGTCCACGTGGATGACGTCGCGCGAGAGGCGCCAGGCGCTCTCAACGGACATGTAGGGGTCGTAGCCGCGGACGGTCATGCCGAACTCGAGCGCGAGGTTCGCCACCAGCGCGCCGATGGCGCCGAGGCCGATGACGCCGAGATTCTTGCCGCAGAGCTCCGGGCCGGCGAAGGCGCTCTTGCCCTTCTCGACCAGGGCGGGTATCTCGTCGCCCCTGTCGGCGATGGACTTGACCCACTCGATGCTGCCGAGGATGTCGCGCGAGGCGAGGAGCATCTCGAAGATGACCATCTCCTTGGTCGCGTCCGCGTTCGCGCCGGGGGCGTTGAACACGACTATGCCCTTCTCGGAGCAGGTGTCCAGCGGGATATTGTTGACTCCCGCGCCCGCGCGGCCTATGCACAGCAGCTCCGGCCAGAACTCCGTGGAGTGCAGGTCCGCCGAGCGGATGAGCAGGGCCTCCGGGTTCTCGATGTCCGGCTTCACGGCGCAGCCGTGCTTTTCGAGTATCGAGATGCCGAGCGGGGATATGGCGTTCATCGTGCGTATCTTATACATGGTGTGCCACCTCGAAATCCTTCATGTATTGGGCCAGCGCCTTTGCGCCCTCGATGGGCATGGCGTTGTAGAGCGAGGCGCGCATGCCGCCGGTGAGCCTGTGGCCCTTGACGTTCAGCAGTCCGCGCTCCGCCGCGCCCTTGACGAACTCGGCGTCGAGCTCCTCGGAGCCGGTGCGGAAGGTCACGTTCATGCAGGAGCGGCTGTCCGCGGCCGCGTGCGCCTTGTAGAGCCTGGAGTTGTCCAGCACGTCGTAGATGAGGCGGCTGCGCTCGCGGCGGCGCTCATCCATGACCTTGATGCCGCCCTCGGCCTCCACCCACTCGAGCACCAGCCCGAGCATGTAGATGCACCAGCAGGGCGGGGTGTTGAGCATGGACTCCTTGTTTATCTCTTTCTGATAGCTCATTATCTGCGGCGTCTCGGGCCGCTCGTGCCCGGCGTAGAAGCGGTCCACTATGACGACCGTAACGCCCGCGGGGGCCATGTTCTTCTGCGCGCCGGCGTAGATGAGCGCGTAGCGCGCCACGTCCACGGGGCGGGACATTATTTCCGAGGACATGTCGCAGACCAGGGGCACGCCGCCCGTCTCGGGCACATAGTCCCAGGCCGTGCCGAAGATGGTGTTGTTGGCGCAGTAGTGGAAATACGCCGAGTTGGGCTCTATGTTCAGCTCCTCCTGGCGGGGTATGCGCGTGAAGCCCTCCTCGGTGCCGTCCCAGGCGATGGAGACGGGGCCGTATTTCTCGGCCTCCTTCGCGGCGATGCCGGAGAAGTTGCCGGTCACGGCGTAGGACGCCCCCAGCTTGCCCATGAGGTTGAGCGGGATGGCGGCAAACTGCGTGGTGGCGCCGCCCTGGAGGAACAGCACCTCGTGCGTCCCGGGCACGCCCAGCAGGTGCTTGAGCCTCTCCCGGGCCTCGAGATATATCTCCTTGAACTGACTGCCGCGGTGACTCATCTCCATCACCGACATGCCGCAGCCGTGCCAGTTGAGCAGCTCAGCTTGCGCCTTCTTCAGAACGGACTCCGGCATCTGCGCCGGACCCGCCGCGAAATTATAAGCCCTATCCTCCATTTTGGACACATCCTTTTCCTGTGAGAACTCGTTTCGTCTTGATAGGCTCAGCCTATTTTAATAGTATAGTCTCTTTTCGCCCGGCGCGTCAAATAGCAGCTCCAACAAGCATTGTGCCTGAAACCGAGCTGATTTCAACATTTTTAACAAGGCCGCGCAGGCCTGTCCCCGGCACGGAAACTTCCGCGTAGTTTGATGCGTGCCCCGTGGACACGCCGTTCTCCTCGGTCTCGAAGAGCACCTCGAGCGTCCTGCCCACGCAGGAGGCGAGATACTCCCCTCTCATCCGCTCCGCAACGGCGTGGGCCTCGGCCGCGCGGCGGGACTTGACCGCGGCGGTGAGCTGGTCCGGCATCTTGTCCGCCGGGGTGCCCGGGCGGCGGGAGTAGGGAAAGACGTGCATGGCCGAGAAGGCGCACTTTTCGATGAAGGCCAGCGTCGCGGCGTGGTCGGCCTCCGTCTCGCCGGGGAAGCCGGTTATGAGGTCGGCGGTCAGGCCGCAGTGCGGGAAATACCGGCGCAGCCGCTCCGTCACGGCGAAGAAGGCCGCCGTGTCGTACTTGCGGCGCATCCGCGCGAGCGTGGCGTCGCAGCCGGACTGCAGCGAGAGGTGGAAGTGGTCGCAGACCCGCCCTGTCTCGGCGAGGCGGCGGCAGAAGTCCTCCGTCACCACCGTGGGCTCGAGCGAGCCGAGGCGCAGCCTCAGCTCCGGCGCGGCCCCGGCTATGGCACAGACGGCGTCCGCGAGGTTCGGGCCGCCCGGCAGGTCCTCGCCGTAGGAGGCGATCTCGATGCCCGTGAGCACCAGCTCGCGGTAGCCCTTGGCGGCGAGCTCCCCGGCCTCCTGCGCGGCGCGCTCCGGCGGCAGGGAGCGCACGCGCCCCCTTGCGTATGGTATGATGCAGTAGGTGCAGAAGTTCTGGCAGCCGTCCTCGAGCTTGAGGTAGGCCCGCGCGTGGCCGGAGAAGGCGCCCGCGGGCAGGTCCTCTATTATCCTGCGCTCAAAGGGCTTGTCTATGCTCCGCTCGTGCGCGCTCTCGCTCACCGCGCGCTCCACGGCCTCCACAAAGCCGCGGCGGTCGCCGCTGCCCCAGACCACGTCGGCGCCCAGGGCCTCGGCGGCGTCCGGGTCCGTCTGCGCCCAGCAGCCGCAGACGGCGCTTTTGGCGTTCGGATAGCGCTCCATGAGGTGGCGGAGCGCCTGGCGGGACTTGCGCCCGCTCTCCGCCGTGACGGCGCAGGAGTTCACGATGACGACGTCGGCTTCGGCGTCATCGGCGGCGGGTTCGTGTCCGCGCTCGCGCAGCAGCGTCTCCATGGCCTGGGTCTCGTACTGGTTGACCTTGCAGCCGAGTGTGTTTATAATGTATTTCATGACTTGATACCTCGAAGGTGATATTTTTGGACATCTATCTGGACAATTCGGCCACGACGCGGGTCTGTCCCGAGGCCGCGGACATGGCCTATAAGGTAATGACGGAGGTCTACGGCAACCCCAGCTCCACGCACGCGCGCGGGCGCGAGGCCAAAAAGCTGCTCGACGCCGCGCGGCGCGAGCTCTCCCTCTGCCTCGGCTGCCAGCCGAAGGAGCTGGTGTTCACCTCCTGCGGCTCGGAGGCCGACAACTGGGCCCTGCTCTCCGGCGCCTTCGCCGCGAGCGCGAAGGGCGGCCACGTCATCAGCTCCCTCACGGAGCACGACGCCATACGCAAGTCGCTCGACGAGCTCGAGCGCCGCGGCTATGAGGTCACGCGCCTCGCCCCGGACGAGAGCGGCGCGATACCCGTGCAGGCCGTCGCCGACGCGCTCAGGCCGGACACGGTGCTCGTCTCGCTCATGCTGGTGAACAACGAGACCGGCGCGGTGAACGACCTCCCCGGCGTGGCCCGCGCGCTGAAGAAGGCGAATTCCAAAGCGCTGCTGCACTGCGACGCGGTGCAGGGCTTTCTCAAGCTGCCCTTCACGGTGAAGAGCCTCGGCGCGGACATGGTGACCATCTCCGGCCACAAGATACACGCGCCGAAGGGCATCGGCGCGCTCTACATCCGCTCCGGGCTGCATCTGCGGCCGCTCATCGTCGGCGGCTCGCAGGAGGACGGCCGCCGCGCGGGCACGGAGGCCATGCCGAACATCTGCGCCTTCGGCGAGGCCGCGCGCATAGGCCGCGAGCTGATGGCGGAGTCCACGGCGCGCATGGCCGCGCTGCGCGAGCGCACGGTGGAGCGCCTGCGCGCCGAAAATCCCGGCCTCCTCGTGATAGGCGGCGGCGCGCCGCACATCCTCTGCATCTCCCTGCCCGGGTACAGGAGCGAGGTGCTGATGAACTATCTCGAGGCCAGGGGCATCAGCGTATCGAAAAGCTCCGCCTGCAAGAAGGGCGGGCGGAGCCATGTGCTGGAGGCCATGGGGCTGCCTGCCCCGGTCATCGACGGCGCGCTGCGCCTCGGGCTCTCCCGCTTCAACACGGCGGAGGAGCTCGGCGAGTTCTGCAGCTGCCTGCGCGAGGCGCGCGAGACGCTCTCGCACACCTGAGCGCGGTCACTTTTCCTTCCTGTCCTTGTCGTCCGGGGGCCTCTTCCCCCGGGCGTTTTTTATTATGAGCCGGCGGAGCCGCTCCGCCCTCGCCGCGCCCGCGGCCTTGGAGGCCTCGCGGGCCTGGGCGCGCTTTTCGCGCCGCTCCTCGGGCGTGGGCTGGGGCGGCATCTCTATGTGCTCGCCCGTCTTGGGGTCGATGTGGTGCAGGTTCTCGTAGCTCACATAGTCCTCCGGCAGCCCGCTGCGGCGCAGCTTGCGGCGCGTGAGGTTCTTGATGAGCGTGTATATGACCACGAACACCGGCACGCCCAGCAGCATGCCCATGAAGCCGAAGAAGCCGCCGCCGATGATGATGGCGAACATTATCCAGAAGCCGTTCACGCCCGTGGAGCTGCCCAGGATCTTCGGGCCCAGGATGTTGCCGTCGAACTGCTGCAAGATGAGGATGAACACGAGGAAGATGAGGCACTTCATCGGGTCCACCAGCAGTATGATGAAGGCCGAGGGTATGGCGCCGATGAAGGGGCCGAAGAAGGGTATGACGTTAGTCACGCCCACGATGACGGACACCAGCAGCGTGTAGGGCATGTTCATCAGCCGGCAGCAGATGTAGCAGAGTATGCCGATTATGGCGCTGTCGAGCAGCTTGCCGGAGATGAAGTCCATGAAGGTCTTGTCCGTGAAGCGCACGGCGCCGAGGACCTTCTCCGCGGCCTCCACCGTGAAGATGCAGTAGAGCACGCGCTTTGCGCCCGTGGCCACGGCCTCCTTGTTGAAGAGCAGGTAGAACGAGACGATGATGCCCACGGCTATGTAGTAGATGCCGCGCACGAAGGTGACGATGCCGGAGGTGATGCTGCCTATGAGGTTGGTCATCTGCGGCAGGAGCGTGTCCGTCGCCCAGCGGGTCATCTGGTCGGAGGCGCTGTTGAGCAGGCTGACCGCGCCGTCCTTGAGCTCGGGGTAGTCCTCAAAGGTGCGCGTGACCCAGTTGACGATGGTCTCGTAGTAGCTCTGGCTGTTCTGGACTATGCTGTTCACGCTCGAGTATATCTGCGGCAGGATGAGCCAGAGCAGCGCGCCGATTATGAGCAGCATCAGCAGCTCCGCGATGATGATGGCCGCCGCGCGGCCGAAGCCGAAGCTGCGCCGGTGGTCGTTTTTGAAGAGCCTGTCGCCCAGCGGATTCGTCAGCGTCCGCTCGAAGAACACCATCGCGGGCCTGAGCAGATAGGTTATCGCAAAGCCCCAGATGAAGGGCGCGATGATGTGCACGAGGGCCGAAAAGCCCTTCACCACGTCGCCCCAGCGCGCTATCAGCATGTAGAAGGCAATGCTGCACGCGATGACGGCAAAGGCCGTCAGGCCCCAGTAGAGGTATTTTTTGTCTCCGCCGAATCTTTTCATGCCGACCTCCCGTTTTTCAACCGGCTGCGCGCCGTTTCTATTGTAACCGCAGCCCTCCCGCCCGTCAACCGCAAAAACGCGGCCGGACGGGCTTTATAATCCTTATGTCAACTGTTTAATGAATATTCGCCGACTTTTTTCGACACGAGCCGCGGTTGAAAACCCTGTTGAAAATGTGCAAAAGCCCCGCCGCGTCGGGCATTTTCCGCCCCCGGGCCGTTCACAGAAAATACACATTTGCAGTGCATAACGCATAATTTACGTCTACCACATCGCCGCGGGGCATTTTATGGGACGAGGCCGCATAGGGTTTTACAAAAACCGGCTATCGGAGGTCGCTCAAAATGAAAAAGACAGCAAGCATCCTGACCGCGCTTTTGCTCTGCTTCCTGCTGGCCGCGCCCGCCGCGGCGCTGGACGCCCGG
>ULTB01012882.1_pt1 | contig 13317 bp, 8 predicted proteins | sample 1957251 | NCBI WGS metagenome assembly ULTB01 (sample SAMEA4835724, study PRJEB28245) | human gut metagenome | biome: gut microbiome; material: fecal sample | place: Denmark | collected 2008
AAGCCCATAGAAGCAACTTGGGCCCACAGAAGCAGCTTAAGCCCGCAGAAGCAACTTAAGCCCGCTAAGGCAACTTATAAAGAAATATAGTTATCCAACATCATGAATATCAAACTTCTGTCAACATTGGCGATTGCCGCCGGCCTGTCGGGAATGACGGGAGCGTCGGCCCAGAAAAAAGCTATGGACCACGATGTCTACGACTCATGGCAGAGCGTGTCCGACATCCTCAAAAGCGACGACGGCAACGTCCTGGTGTGGAACGTCAATCCACAGGAAGGGGACGGCACCCTCTATGTCAGGAATATGACACCTCAGCGGAAGGGCAGGCCTTCCTGCCGCGAGATAAGCATCCCGCGTGGCTCGCAGGCATCCTTGGATCCTAAGGGCAAGTGGCTCTACCTGCGAATCAAACCTCAGTTCGCCAAGACCCGTCAGGAGAAGATAGACAAGAAGAAGGCCGAGAACATGACGAAGGACACCCTCGCCATCGTTGACCTCACCTCAATGACAGTCAAGAAATATGGTCGTGTGGATTCCTACACCACAGGCTCGCTCGCCAAACCTTACATAGCCTACAAATCCACTTGGAAGCACTACAAGGACACATCCGACAAGAAAGGTACAGACAAGTCCGGACTCATAATCCTGAATCCTGCCACGGACAGGAAAGACACCCTCAAGTACATTGACTCTTACTCTTTTAATCAGGAAGGGACAACTCTTGTGATGACTTCGAAGAAAGACAAGAAGGATTCTCTCTCTGTCACGGCAGTGCTGGTCGCCCATGCTCCGGCGGGCCTTGACACTCTTGTCAAAGGGGCGGAATCATACAGCCGCCTGACTCTGAACGACGCTGAGGACCAGTTGCTGTTCCTTGGTTCCAAGGACAAGAGCAAGAACCGCAACAAGTGTCAGGCCCTCTACCTGACAAGCATTCAAGCGATCAAGACAGGGAAGAAGGCCGCTCCTGTGGCCACAGACAGCACCACCGTCATCAGCAAGGATGGCAAGTGGGCATATTCAACAAAGGAGATAATTGCCGAGGGAACGAAGGTGGAAGGCACTCCTGGCTGGACTCTCAACGAGAACACCGAACTCCGGTTCACACCCGACGGGAAGCGCCTTTTCCTCGGTATCGGTGCCATACGCCCTCCGAAGGACACCACAATCGTGGATTTCGAGACAGCCCAGCTGGACATCTGGAACTGGGATGCCGTCTATACCCCTCCGCAGCAGAGGCTCAATGTCAACAAGACTCTCAAGAAGACATATTCAGCGACGATCGACCTCGCTAATCCAGGGAAAATCGTTCCGCTGACCATCTCGAGGTTCGCAAGTGTCCGCCTGATGAACGGAGGACTCTCTGAATGGGTGCTTGTCAGCGATAACGCCAAGTACGCACGCACCGCTGTCTGGGACTACAACAACCGCTATGACTTCACCCTTGTGAATGTCAAGGACGGTTCCACAAAAGTTGTGGCCGAGGGACTTGACGTGGGACGTTTCGACATGTCACCGAGCGGCAGGTACCTTGTCTGGTTCGACAACGACGAGATGAACTGGTTCACCTACAACACCCTGACAGGCGAGAAGGTCAACCTGACCGCCCAGACAGGCGTTCCGTTCTACGATGAGGAGGACGATCATCCGACCGCCGCTCCGGCGCACGAGTTCTCCCCGAAATGGTACAAGGATGAGGATGCCGTGCTGATCATAGACCGCTATGACATCTGGAAGTTCTCTCCGGACGGCAAGACAGCCGTCAATCTCACAGGGGGAGTGGGCCGTCAGACCCACAACCGCTTCAAGATCATGGATCCGAAACCGGACACCAGAAAGCCTAACGAGCGTCGCTGCGGAGTCGCCAGACCGCTTGACCCTAAGCAGACTGTCTATCTCAGTGTGTTCAACGAGGAAAGTCAGGAGAATGGTTTCGGCCGTATGAATCTTGCCAAACCGTCAAAGACTCTTGAATATTTTACCGACACTGTCAGCTTCAAGTACGTCGCGGGAACTCTGACCACCGACAGGATATTCTTCCAGAAAGGCAATTTCCGCAACTGCTATGACCTTTATTATACGGATAATTTCTTCGCTAATTCGGAGAAAGTCACAGAGATCAATCCTCAGATGGCAGACTTACGCTGGGGGCGTGCCGAACTCTTCCACTGGAACGCCTACGACGGAACTCCTTTGAAAGGTCTCGTCTTTATCCCGGACGGCGTGAAGGAAGGCGAGAAGCTTCCTGTGATGATCTATTTCTACGAGAAGAACGCCAACAATCTCTACTCGTTCTGGACACCGGCGCCTTCCCGCTCGATCGTGAATATTCCTTTCTACACCTCAAGAGGCTACATAGTCTTCGTTCCGGACATAGTATATAAGGTAGGACACCCTGGCGAGAGCGCCTACAACTGCATCTGCGCCGGAGCCGAGGCCCTTTGCGAGAAATATTCCATCGCCGACAAGAGCAGGATGGCGATCCAGGGCCAGAGCTGGGGCGGCTACCAGACAGCCTGGCTCATAACACGTACGAATATGTTCGCGGCGGCAGGTTCCGGAGCACCGGTCGGGAATATGACATCGGCCTACGGTGGCATCCGTTGGGGCTCGGGCATCACCCGCGCCGGACAGTATGAGCATGGCCAGAGCCGTATCGGAAAGAGCATGTGGGAGCCGGGGGCGCTTGACCTTTACATCGAGAACTCTCCGGTGTTCCATGTTGACAAGGTGCAGACACCGGTGCTCATCATGCACAACGACGCTGACGGAGCCGTTCCGTGGTATCAGGGCATCGAGTTCTTCTCGGATCTCCGCAGGCTCGACAAGCCGGCATGGCTGCTCCAGTACAACAAGGAAGCCCACAACCTCGTTCAGAGGCGCAATTGCAAGGATCTCTCAATCAGGTTGCAGCAGTTCTTTGACCACTACCTGAAGGGAGTTCCGATGCCGGCGTGGATGAAGACCGGTGTCTCTTACGAGGACAAAGGGGAATATTTCGGCTTCGAGAATGCTGAATAGATTTTTGTGAACATCGCTTCGGCAGGTTCTGCGACCGGCATTACAGGTCGCGGAGCCTGTCGAAGTGACTTATAAAGACCGGTCGCAGAGCCTGTCGAAGCGACATAAATATAAAATATTCAATGACAAAACTAGCGATTTTCGACCTTGACGGCACCCTCCTGAACACCGTCGAGGATCTGGGCAACGCCACCAATTATGCTTTGGAGCAGTGCGGCTTCCCGATTCATCCGAAAGATGAATACTACCAAATGGTCGGCCGCGGAATCTACAACCTCTTCCGCGCCGCCATTCCTTCTGAATATGCCACTGAAGACAACGTGCAGAGGATGGCATCATATTTCATTCCCTATTACGACGCTCACAAATGCGATTGCACCAGACCCTATGACGGCATCCCCGAAATGTTGAAGACAATAACTGACAGGGGAGTGCGCCTCGCTGTCGCCTCCAACAAGTATCAGGACGGCGCGGAGAAACTCGTCAGTCACTTTTTCGGTGAATATGACTTTGTGAAGATTCTCGGCCAACGCGACGGCCAGCCGATCAAACCCGATCCCGCGATTGTGGATCAGATTCTGGCTGATGTTCCAAAGGTCACGAAAGAGCAGGTTGTCTATGTCGGAGACTCGAATGTGGACATGCAGACCGGAGCGAACGCTCAGGTACGCACAATCGGAGTCACTTGGGGATTCAGGAGCAAGGAAGAACTTGCTGCCTACACTCCTTCGGCCATTGTGGATACACCTGAAATCTTGTCAAAAGTGATTTTGGAAGGCTGAATCAGGTTCATTTAAGGTTCATTTTGATGTTGTTATTGAGGTGAATAGAAGATTAGTGCGAGTTTGGCTATAGGGTGTAACTAATTGATAGTTATATTGTTAATTCGTATGGGGGGGGGGGGGATTCATGATTGTGAAATGCTGTCCGCATATTGAAATTATCTTCACCTCCTCTTGTTTTTGAGTGTGAATTATGCTACTTTTGTCCAGTAAAAGGCAGGTTACGAAAGCGGCTCTTGGATTGGAGTCCTTCGAGATCAGAATTCTTATGCTGACAACCGTAGAACTTACCCTTGCTCATCGGCTGAGGGGATAGTTTCCATATTCATTTTGTAACTGCTTATGCATCTTGTTTTTAACCAATGACACAATTGGCTTTTGATGGGTCTAATCCATTAGATGACGTCAGACTTTCGTATAGTTCGATTCCTAATTGGTATGCGCTTCGCATTTTTTACAATCGGATTGAACCGCTGAGACAAACCTTGGACGTTGCCGCGATCCGCTATTTCTACCCTCATCATTTGGTGGAGAAATGTTCGGATGGTGGTCTTGATTATGTTCAGGAGCCAATTATCAAGTCGTTGATTTTCATAAGATCAACTTGTGAGAGTCTGGACATGATCCGACTGAAACATGTAGGCAGCGTATCTCCGTATTTTGACCATCGGACCCGAAAGCCATTGATCATTCCGGATGAACAAATGGAACCGTTCATAAAGCTCTGCGACATTAAGGACTCGGGTCTTGAGTATCTGGGAGAGGATGGCCCGCAGTTCCACAAAGGTGACCGCGTGAGAGTCATTGACGGCATATTCAAAGGTTATGAGGGTCACATCAAGCGCATCAAACACGACAGGCGCCTTATAGTTACCATTGAGGGTGTTGCCGCTTTCGCAACCAAATTCATTCCTCCCGCTTTTTTGGAGAAAGTGGAGACAGATAAGTAATAGTCGAATTATAATCTTTCATAAGAATAAAAATATGAATATGAAAAGAATATCACTACTGTTATGGCTTCTGGCCATAGGCATTTTGGCAGTTCCATCCTGTTCTACGCCGAAGGAGATCAGTTACTTCCAGGACCTCGAGTCGGTGGAGGGCCAGCGGATCGGTGGCGCGAAGGGGATCACGGTGCGGCCCAAGGACAAGATCTCGATCATCGTGAACTGCAAGAGTCCCGAGCTGACAGCCCTTTTCAACCTGCCGTACGTGACGCGGCGTCTCGGTGAGAACACCCACGGCACAATCTCTTCCGGTTACAGCCAGGGCTACATCTCTGGTTACACGGTGGACGACCGGGGCTGCATCGATTTCCCTGTCCTCGGCGAGGTGGCCGTGGCGGGGCTGACACGCGACGAGATCGCCTCCGTGATCAAGAACGAGCTCAATGAGCAGGGGCAGGCGACGGACGCCGTGGTGACCGTTGACTTCATGAACCTGTACTATCAGGTGCTTGGCGAGGTTGAGAAGCCGGGGCGCTACGCCATCGACAAGGATGCCGTGACAATTCTCGACGCCATCGGAAACGCCGGTGACTTGACCATCTACGGAAAGCGCGAGAACGTGAAGGTGCTGCGCAACGAGAACGGCAAGATGCTGACCTACGAGGTGAACCTCTGCTCAGCCGCCGACCTGATAGCCTCGCCGGCCTACTACATCCGCCAGAACGACGTGATCTACGTCGATCCGAACGACGTGCGGGCAAGGCAGTCCACGGTGAACGGCAACAATGTCCGCTCCACCTCGTTCTGGATCTCGCTGACTTCGCTCGCGGCGTCCATCACCAACACGATCGTGATCATCGCCACGAGGACCGGGTCGGGGAAGTGATCCGCCTTGGAACCTTGTGAAGAAACACTATAACATCAAAGCGATTCAAAATAATGGAGAACAACATCAACACGGATAACAATACCCGGCAGCAGGAGGAGACCGTGCAGATCAGCCAGCTTGTGCGCCGCTGCCTGTCCAGATGGAACTGGTTCGCCCTGAGCCTGGCGGTCTGCCTGGCTTTAGGTGTCCTGTACATCCTCAGGTCAACCCCTACGTACAACACCTCCGCTGACATCCAGATCAAGTCCAACACCAAGGGCGCGTCCATGCCGGGGGACATCGGCGAGTTCGGCAACATGGGCCTCTTCGCCGTCAAGTCAAGCGTCAACAACGAGCTGCACGCCTTCGGATCCCCGGACATCATGAGCGAGGTGGTGGCCAGGCTTCGCCTGTACATGAGCTACACGGTGGACGGCACCTTCCACAGGAACGTGCTCTACGGCACGTCGCTGCCGGTCTCCGCCGACCTGCTCGACGTGGACGAGAACGTGGGGGCCGGATTCACCGTCAGCGAGAAGGGCGGAGACATCACCCTGGATGACTTCGTCCATAAGAAAGAGAAGGTCGGCGGCAAGCCTGTCGTGGGACACTACGGCGACACGCTCCAGACCCCTGTCGGAAGGATCATCGTTCAGAAGACGAAGGACTACTCCGGGGAGGCGATGAAAAAGCCGGTCAACGTCAGGATGTCGGGCCGGCGCGGCGTGACACAGTCCTACCTGAACAGACTCCAGGTGAACCTCGCCGACAAGAACTCCGACATCATCGCGCTCTCCATCAAGGACGTGTCCACCCAGCGTGCCCAGGACATCCTGAACACCCTGATCGCCGTCTACAACGAGAACTGGGTGCGTGACAAGAACCAGATAGCGAACTCCACCTCGGTGTTCATCAACGACCGTCTCAGGGTGATCGAGGGCGAGCTGGCGGGCGTGGACTCCGACATCTCCGCCTACAAGTCGGAGAACATGATCCCTGACGTGGGTGCCGCCGCGACGATGTACATGCAGCAGAGCACGGTGCTGAACCAGCAGCTCCTGGACGTGAGCAACCAGCTCTACATGGCGCGCTACATCAGGGACTACATCGGCAAGGAGGACAACCGCAACCAGCCGCTTCCCGCCAACATGGGATTGAGCAGCCAGACGATCGAGAGCGGCATCTCCGAGTACAACTCCAAGATCCTGCAGAGGAACAACCTTGTGGCGAACTCCGGCGAAGAGAACGTGCTCGTGAAGGATCTCGACCAGGCTCTGGCCTCGATGAGGGGGTCGATCTCCCGGTCCATAGACAACGAGATCCTTGCCCTCAACACGAAATACGAGAATCTCCAGGGCACCGCCCGCCAGAACACCGCGCGCATCGCCGCGAATCCTAACCAGGCGAAGCGGCTCCTCTCGGTCGAGCGCCAGCAGACCGTGAAGCAGGCCCTGTACCTCTACCTCCTGCAGAAGCGCGAGGAGAACGAGCTGTCGCAGGCGTTCACCGCCTACAACACGAGGATCATCAAGCATCCGATCTCAGGAATATTCCCGGTCTCCCCGCAGTCCATGAAGATCATGATGATGGCGTTTCTGCTGGGTCTGATGATTCCTGCCGGGGTTATCTATCTGCTGATGGCGACCGACACTAAGGTGCGCTCCCGCCGCGACCTCAAGGGAGTCTCCGTGCCTTTCGCCGGCGAGATCCCGCTCTCCGCCGGCGCCGGCTCCTGGGCGTTCGGTAGGCGGAAGGCCCTCGGCGGGGCCGACGCCGTCGTGGTCCGCCAGGGCTGCCGCGACGTGGCCAACGAGGCCTTCAGGGTGCTCCGCACCAACCTCGAGTTCATGATGCGCGAGCCCGGGAGCAAGGTCGTCGCCGTCACTTCGTTCAATCCGGGCTCGGGCAAGACCTTCGTGTCGTCCAACCTGGCCGTCAGCCTCGCCATCAAGGGCAGGCGCGTGCTGGCCATCGACGGCGACATGCGCCACGGCTCGCTCTCCGAGATTGTCGGCTCGCCGAGGCAGGGCCTCAGCGACTATCTCGCCGGGATCGCCGCCGATGTGCACGACGTGATCGTCCGTCCGAAGGACACGGCGGCACCCGACGTCCTGCCGGTCGGCGCCATCCCGCCGAACCCGGCCGAGCTGATAGCCGACCGCCGCTTCGCGGACATGGTCGCCGCGCTGAGGGGCGAGTACGACGTCATCATCATCGACTGCCCGCCGGTCGATATCGTCGCGGACGCGAGGGACATCAACGACTATGTGGACAGGACACTCTTCGTCCTCAGGGCCGGGCTGTTCGAAAAGGCCATGCTCCCGGACCTCGACGCGCTCTACCGCGACGGGGTGTACAGGGGCCTCTGCTGCGTCCTCAACGGGACCGCGTCCTCCGACGGCTACTACGGAAACTACGGCACCTATGGCCATTACGGTTACTACGGCCACAATGGCGGCTCCTACTACAGCACCGACAACAAAGCCAGGTAAATCCGCCCGCTGACTTCGCCGGCGCACCGGCGAAACCATAACCTAAAAAACATATCTTATGCGAAATCTGAAAGAGTTGAGGATCGCCGTGGCCGGTACTGGCTACGTCGGCCTCTCCATAGCCACCCTGCTGTCCCAGCGCCACAAGGTGACTGCCGTTGATGTGATCGCCGACAAGGTCGATAGGATAAACCGTCGCGAGTCCCCGATCCAGGACGAGTACATCGAGAGGTTTCTCCGCGAGAAGCCACTCGACCTCACCGCCACGCTTGACGGTGAGGCCGCCTACAGGGACGCGGACTTCGTGGTGATCGCCGCTCCCACTAACTACGACCCGAAGAAGAACTTCTTCGACACGTCGCACGTGGAGGAGGTGATCGACCTCGTGCTGAAGGTTAATCCCGATGCAGTGATGGTCATCAAGTCCACCGTCCCTGTGGGCTACACCGCCTCTGTGCGGGAAAGGTTCTCGTACAGGGAACGCCTCGCCGACGGCACGATGAGGGTGGTGGTGCCAAACATCATATTCGCTCCTGAGTTCCTGCGTGAGTCCAAGGCGCTCTATGACAACCTCTATCCGAGCCGCATCATCGTCGGCTACGACAGGGGAGACTCCGCTCTCGATGAGGCTGCCGGCACTTTTGCCGCACTCATCAAGGAAGGCTCTCTGAAAGAGGATGTTCCGGTGCTGTTCATGGGTTCCACGGAGGCGGAGGCGGTGAAGCTATTCGCCAACACCTACCTTGCCCTCCGCGTCAGCTATTTCAACGAGCTGGACACCTATGCGGAGATGAAGGGACTCGACACGAGGTCCATCATCGACGGCGTGTGTCTGGATCCTCGCATCGGCTCGCACTACAACAATCCGTCCTTCGGCTACGGCGGCTATTGCCTCCCGAAGGACACCAAACAGCTGTTGGCGAACTACGCCGACGTGCCGGAGAACCTTATCCAGGCCATTGTGGAGTCCAACCGCACCAGGAAGGACTTCATCGCCGACCAGGTGCTCCAGAGGGCCGGCTATTATTCCGAGAACAGCCAGTACGACAGCGCCCGCGAGAAGAAATGCGTGATCGGGGTCTACCGTCTCACGATGAAGTCCAACAGCGACAATTTCCGCCAGAGCGCCATCCAGGGCATCATGAAGAGGATCAAGGCCAAGGGCGCCGAGGTCATTGTCTATGAGCCTACGCTGGAGGACGGCGCGTCCTTCTTCGGCAGCAAGGTGGTCAACGATATCGCCGAGTTCAAGTGCCGCGCCGACTCCATCATCGCCAACCGCTACGACCGCGCCCTGGACGATGTCCGGGCCAAGGTCTACACCCGCGACCTCTTTGAGAGAGACTAGCCGCCTACTTCACCGTAATACCTATTAATCAAAATTATTTTCCATAATGCTGTCGATCCGCAAGATAGTTGACTCGTACTTCTCGAAGCGCACGTTCCCGTACTGGTGCGTGCTGCTTCTGGACAGTGCCATTCTGTTTTTGTCCGGAGTGTTCGTCTACTGGTGCTTCAACCATGGCACCGCCCTTCAGCTGAACTTCTGGCCGTTGACCTACCTGATGCTGCTGTGCGTCGGCGTCCACTTCATATTCTTTGCCATCTTCCGGACATATTCGGGAATCATCCGTTACTCGTCGTTCAGCGACCTTCTGCGCGTGGCGTACGCGATGGGGTGCTCGTGCCTGGCCGTGATCATCCTCCACGTGTTCACGAACCGTGTGCCATCGGAGGTGTTCGCCCACGTCCAGGTGCGGCATATCCTGATTGCGGAAGCCATCGCGACCGGTTTGATGTGGCTGCTTCGCGTTTCTATCAAATGGGTTTACGACACCTATTTCCGGACGGAGGGTGCGAAGAATGTCTTCATCTATGGCATCCGCGCCGGCGGCATCGGACTCGCGAAGGCGATCCGCAGCGAGAAACCGATGCACTACCGTCTCCGAGGCTTCATCTCCCACGATCCGGCGCTTGGAGCCAACGGCACGCGCCTGATGGGCGAGCCGGTCTACGAGGTTGACGCCAGTCTGCCGGATGTGATCCGCCGCAAGGGGATCGCCGCCGTGCTGGTCGCTCCGGGCAGGATCGACAGGTTCCGTAACGACACGGCTCTTCAGGACTACATCCTGCAAAGCGGAGCAAGAATATTCTCGGCCAACAATGTCGTTGACACCGAGCATGATGCGATCAAGGGAACCCCGGCCTTGAAGGAGGTGAGCATCGGGGACCTTCTTCCGCGTGACGAGATCCGCGTCGACCTCGAGTCGGTCGCAGAGTCCCTGCGTGGCCGCCGCGTCCTGATCACGGGCTCCGCGGGTAGCATAGGCAGCGAGATAGTGCGCCAGGTGGCGTCGTTCGGCCCGTCGTCCCTTATGCTGATCGACTCCGCGGAGACTCCGCAGCACGACATCCGCCGGATGATGGCGCGTGACTTCCCGTCTGTGCCATGCGCCACCGTGGTGACGTCGATCACCAAGGCTGACAGGATGGAGAACATATTCAAAACGTTCCTTCCTGAATATGTCTTCCACGCTGCGGCGTACAAGCACGTTCCGATGATGGAGGACAACCCTTGCGAGAGCATCCAGAACAACGTCCTCGGCACGAAGATCCTGGCCGACCTTTCGGTCAAATACGGCGTTCGCCGCTTCGTGATGGTGTCCACCGACAAGGCGGTGAACCCGACGAACGTGATGGGATGCAGCAAACGGATATGCGAGGTCTACGTGCAGAGCCTCAACAAGGCGGAGCGTGACGGCGTGGTGAAGGGGCAGACCCAGTTCATCACCACCCGCTTCGGCAACGTCCTCGGCTCCAACGGCTCCGTGATCCCGATTTTCGAGCGCCAGATCAAGGCCGGCGGCCCGGTGACGGTGACGGATCCCGACATCATAAGGTACTTCATGCTGATCCCCGAGGCCTGCGAGCTTGTCCTTGAGGCCGGCACGAAGGGGGAGGGCGGCGAGATCTTCGTCTTCGACATGGGCAAACCGGTGCGCATCGCCGACCTGGCGCGTCGCATGATCGAGCTGAGCGGGGCGAAGGGCGTGGAGATCAAGTACACCGGCCTGAGGGACGGGGAGAAGCTCTACGAGGAGGTCCTGAGCGAGTCGGAGGCGACGAAGCCGTCGTTCCACGAAAAGGTCCGCATCGCCTGTGTCCGTGAATATGACTGGTCCGATGTGAGCCACGAGATAGACGCCCTGATCGCCCAGTCCCACACCTACGACGACATGGCCGTGGTAGCCTCCATGAAGCGCCTGGTTCCCGAGTACATCTCCAACCACTCCAAGTACACCGTACTTGACCACAAGGCGTGAGTTTGGCTCTGTGTGCCATAGGATATTGTTTCAATTAGCAATTTGGAATTGTATTTAAAAACATTACGACTTTGAAATGATATTTTTAAACCATTAAGTATACTTTAATGTTTTTTCTTATATTTGCAAAGTAAACTTTGCTCTTATGGATAAACAGATTATAAAAAAACTAATAATAGAGAAGCAAAGGGCCATTCCGGAATTCTTTATTATTCGAAGGGAAATCCAGTTTGATACTCATGCAAACTATGTGCTTGTTGGTTTAAGGCGTGCTGGAAAATCCTTTATGATGTATCAGGATGCCCAGAATATGATGAAGAGTCCAGGGCTGACACAAGAAAACATACTCTACATAAATTTCGAGGATGAAAGGTTGTCAGATATTTCTTCAGACAGTTTGGGAGAAATATTGGATGCCTATTTCGAGTTATATCCAGAAAAAAAGCCACTGATATACCTTGATGAAATACAGGTTGTTTACGGGTGGGAAAAATTTGCAAGAAGACTTGCAGATTCTAAGTATAGAGTTATGATTACTGGCAGCAATGCCAAGATGCTCAGCAGTGAAATAGCGACTACACTTGGTGGCAGATATATTCCAAAGGAAGTTTTTCCATTTTCTTTTAGAGAGTATCTAGAGTACAAAGGCATAGAATTGGACAGAAATTGGATATATGACCAAGCTGCTTGCTCTCAGATATCAAATACTTTCGATCATTATTTCACTAATGGCGGCCTTGCAGAATCTTTCAATCTTGAAGATAAGAGGGAGTATCTGAATTCATTATGTCAGAAGATACTGCTTGGCGATATAGTGGAGCGGAATAAAGTGCGCAATGCACGTGCTTTTCGTCTTCTCACAAGAAAATTGGCAGACAGTGTGATGCAACCGTCATCCCTCAGCAGGTTAAAACATATTATTGATTCCAGCGGAGATAGCATAAGCCTGCCTATATTGAAAGATTATTTGGAGTATTTGGAAGAGTCCTACCTGTTTTTCTCTATCCCGAATATGAGTTCATCCATATCGGAGCAGTCCACAATCCGGAAAAGATACATTGTGGATAATGGATTGCTTAACTTGTTTCTTTTCAGTGGAGAAACGAAGTTGTTGGAGAATATAGTAGCATGTAAATTAATCAGAAAATACAGAAACACACCCGAAGAAACGCAGGTTTACTATTATAATAAAAACGTAGAGATAGATTTTTGTATTCCGTCTGCCAAAATGGCAATACAAGTATCTAACAGTTTAGCAGATAATGCGACTTATAGGCGAGAACTAGGCGCACTGGAAAAGTTCTTGAACGTTTACCCGGATTTTACCGCAATAGTCATCACCAGAGACAATGAGCAAACTATAGACATCAATGGGCATCACATCAATGTAATACCTATATGGAAATGGTTATGCCTGGAATAGTGCACTCAAGCGGTGCATTTTTACTACAGAATCCGCACTCAATGAGTGAAATTTGTTATATCTGCGAGTATCTCAATAAGCAGAACGATTATGGTTGACGAGTCTTTATATGCATATATGCGTTCGCAGCTGGAATTGACCAGCAGCGATTTTCATCGTTATCTATATGACGACATAAATTGGAACGCCCGCATGGTTGCCATTACAGGAGCAAGAGGCGTCGGCAAATCAACCATGGTCTTACAATATCTGAAAACCAGGATATCCGACAGCAAAGTCCTATACATATCGGCCGACCACACATATTTCAGCACACATAAATTAGTCGAAGTGGCTGATGAGTTTTCAAAAGAAGACGGAAAACTCCTTGTCATAGACGAGGTCCATAAATATCCTGAATGGTCACGAGATCTTAAGCAGAAGAAGATGCTCGCTGTCATTTCCACACTCGCTCCATA
>ULTB01048328.1_pt1 | contig 13312 bp, 13 predicted proteins | sample 1957251 | NCBI WGS metagenome assembly ULTB01 (sample SAMEA4835724, study PRJEB28245) | human gut metagenome | biome: gut microbiome; material: fecal sample | place: Denmark | collected 2008
AAAAGGCGGGCGAAACTTTCATTCGCGCTTCGCGCAGCGGGGCGGGTGATCAGTCGTGGTGGTGGCCGCACTCGTCGGCGTGCTCGTGCTTATGGCACACAGCGCCGGTGGTCTTGAGCTCGCCCTTGAGATACGCCTCGACGGCCGCGCGGGCGTCGCCCGTGGCGCCGACTATGACCTCGACATTGCGCTCATTGAAGATATCCACGGCGCCGCCGCCCATGCCGCCGGCGATTATCACCTGCACGCCGCGGTCGGCCAGGAAGTTCGGCAGGAAGCCCGGACGGTGGCCCGGATTCGCAACGACCTCCTCGGCGGTTATCTTGCCGTCCTCGGCGTCGTAGATGTTGAAGTTCTCGCAGTGGCCGAAGTGGCCAGACACCGTATTGCCCATGGCTGCAACTGCAATTTTCATAACTTTTTCGTCTCCTTATCAGTCATTTTGATATCTAAAAGCTCCATTGCTTTTATAAACACGTCGTACAGTGCCGCACGCGCCGGGCAGTCCATGTCCGCCACGCTGCGGCCTTCGTTTATCGCCCGCTGCGCGCTCCTGTCAAAGGGCACCCGCCCCAGAAACGGCACGCCCTGCTCCGAGCACCAGCGCTCGATATCAGTGCTCAGCTCCGGGCTCACGTCCGAGCGGTTCACGCACACCGCCGTGCGCACCCGCGCCATCGACGCCGTCCGCACCAGCCGCTGCATGTCGCCGAAGCCGGACACCGAGGGCTCCGTCACGATAAGCGCCAGGCTCACGCCGTTCATCGAGGCCATCACCGGGCAGCCCACGCCGGGCGAGCCGTCGATTATCGCGAGCTCCGCCTCCCCGGCGGCGTCGTACAGCGCGCGCTTTACCTCCGTCACCAGCTTGCCCGAGTTGCCGCGGCCCATGCGCAGCTCCGCGTCCGCGAACACCCCGTCCCCGCTCCGCACCCGGAGCGAGCCCGCGATGTCCTTGTCTAACCTCGCCGCGCCGACCGGACACACCTCCGTGCACAGCCCGCAGCCCTCGCAGCGGAGCTCGTCCACCGCGTATTTGCCGCCGCCGGCGGGAGATATGGCCCCGAAACGGCACATTTTGGCGCACTTTCCGCAGCCTATGCAGAGGTTTTCGTCGATTTTCGCCTTGTCCGAGCCCTTGAAGTCCGTCTCGCGCGTCTCGGGGTAGCCGCCGGACACCAGGGCCAGATTCGGCGCGTCCACGTCGCAGTCGGCGACCGACCTCGCCCCGGCAAAGCGGATGAAGGCCGCGGCGGTCGTGGTCTTGCCCGTGCCGCCCTTGCCGCTGAGGATGAGCAGCTTTTTCATGCGCGCGCCTCCTTCCGTATCCGGGAGAGCAGCGCGTCGAAGATGGAGCGCGCCTCCCCGTCCTCGCGGTAGGCGAGAGCGCCCCGCGCGCCCGCCGCCGCCAGCTTTTCGCTGTACGGTATCCGCGCGAGCACGGGCAGGCCCTCGGCCTCGAGATAGCGTTCCAGCTCCGGGTACTCGGCCCCGGCCTTGTTTATTACCACGCCGCAGGGCTTTTTCAGCACGCGCATCAGTTCCACCACAAGCCGCAGGTCGTGCAACCCGAAGGCCGTCGGCTCCGTGACCAGCACGCAGTAGTCCGCCTCCCGGGCACTCTCCATGACGGGGCAGGCGCTGCCCGGCGGGCAGTCGATGACGGTCAGCCCGTCCTCCGGCCCGGCCTCCGCAAGCGCGGCGGCGATCACCGGCACACCCGTGGCCTCCCCGAGCTTGAGCTCGCCTGTGGCGACCTTTATCTCCCCGCTCATGCCCGTCTCGACCGCGCCGACCTCGCGCTCCGTCTCGCTCACCGCCCCCTCGGGGCAGACATAGGCGCAGACGCCGCAGGAGTGACAGACCTCGTCGAACAGCATCGGCGCGCCCTTGACCAGCACCAGCGCGTTGAAGCGGCAGTGTTCCACGCATTTGCGGCAGCCGCTGCACTTTTCGCGGTCAAAAGACGGCATTTTCTTTGTAACGGGGCGGGACGCGGTATTTTCAGGCTTGAGAAAGAGCCGGCCGTTCGGCTCCTCCACGTCGCAGTCGATATACACCGCCCGGCCCGCCGCGCAGGCGAGGCCGGTCGCGACGAGGGTCTTGCCCGCGCCGCCCTTGCCGCTGAGTACCGCGACCTTCATTGGATGCCCTGGAAGCCCGCGTGGAAGTGGGTCAGCTCCCCGAGCTCCCCCGCCTCGAGCGCGGCGGCGTTTTCGAGCGCCGTGCCGTCCTTGGACTTGTAGATCCTGATGTCCGCGGCCTTGAGCACCTGGGCGGCGTTCTCGCCGCAGCGGACGGTGATGAGCGCCTCGGCCCCGCTGTCGGCCACGGCCTGGGCCGCCTTTAGTCCCGCGCCGCCCTCGGCCTCGGCGCCGGGATTGGGCAGGAACTCGGCCTTGCCGCCCTCGCAGAGCATGAAGTACGGCGCGCGGCCGAAGGACACGCAGACGCCGCTCTCAACGCTGGCCTCGTCGACCGGGATGATGATCTTCATTGTTCGTTCTCCTTCCTCGCGCAGTGGCGCCGCCGGCAGGGGCGGCCGCAGTGCTCTCCCCCGCCCTCGCACAGCCGGTAGGACCCGCCCTCTATCCTCAGCGGGCGGCCCTCCACCAGCGCGGCGGCGAGCTTGGCCCTTGCGCTGTTGTATATCTGCTGCGCCGTGGTCCGCGCGACGCACATGTATTCGCTGCACTCGGCCTGGGTGCAGCCCTGATAATCTATGAGCCTGATGGCCTCGTATTCCTCGACCGTCATGAGCACGGGCTGGACCTCCCCGCCGCAGCCGGCGGGCCCGAACTCATTGCAGCCCGGCAGGCCGCAGACTCTTCTGCACTTTTTGGGACGCGGCATTTCTTTACCTCATTTCTGGCATATGCCGGATTCGAGTTTGAGTGTAGCACTATTTTCGGCATATGTCAATAACCTGCGCCTGTTTCGCAAAAAATATACGTCCGGGGCGAAAACTGCGCGGAGCATGCTTGACAAACGGGTTTTGTGATGGTAAGATAACTAGGCTTGCGGGCGCGTCCGGGCAGAATCGCCGGGTGCGGGAGCCAGTTGCCTGCTATATAAGCGCCAGTAGCTCAGCAGGATAGAGCAACTGCCTTCTAAGCAGTAGGCCGGGGGTTCGAGTCCCTCCTGGCGTGCCAAGGCAAGGCTCCAAATGGTGGGTGTAGCTCAGTTGGTATGAGCACCGGATTGTGGTTCCGGGTGTCGTGGGTTCGAGCCCCATCTCCCACCCCAGAAGATGCGGGAGGCCGGCAATGCCGGCCTCTCTGCCTAAGTCGATGGTGGGATGTAGTGTAACGGTAACACACCAGACTTTGACTCTGATATTGTAGGTTCGAGTCCTGCCATCCCAGCCACGTCGCTCCGCCTCTGCCGGTTACGGCTTCGCCCTGCGTGAGAGGGCAAAGCCTCCACCTCTGAGGCTCGCTCCTTTTCGTTCAAAACTACAGGTTTTGAACGAGGTTACGGGGGGATTGGCGCTCCGCCTCTGCCGGTTACGGCTTCGCCCTGCGTGAGAGGGCAAAGCCTCCACCTCTGAGGCTCGCTCCTTTTCACGCAAAACTACAGGTTTTGCGTGAGATTTCAATCAAATATGACCCAGTAGCTCAGCAGGCAGAGCACCTGCCTTTTAAGCAGGGTGTCCGGGGTTCGAATCCCCGCTGGGTCACCACGCCGGAGCAAGGTACGCTTTGCTCCGGCTTTTTTTGCGAAAAAACTCCCGGCCCGTTGGGGTCGGGAGTTTTCTTTAGTTCTTGAGTTCCGCGTAGTTCAATATGCCGCGGCAGAGGAAGATTGCGAGGAGGGATATGAGGGCGTTGATGCCGGCGAGGGCGAGGAGCCAGACGGGGGGCGCGGCGTTATTTATGCTCAGCATCACGGCGGCGACTATGCCGGGGGCGCAGACGAGTATCTCCACGAGGAAATAGAACACAAAAATCAGCGCCTTCATATTCACCCGTCCGAACACCCGCTCACAGACCAGGTTGCCGGACAGCATCAGATACGCATAGCTGAAGTGCGCAAGGCAGGCCGCGGCGGTCGTGGCGGGGTCGAGCGTCATGATGAACCCCAGCGGCACGAAGGTCAGCACGGCCATCAGCGCAAAGGGGCCCACGCTCTCGCGTATGCACCAGAGCAGCTTTTTGAACGGCGGCTCCGGCACGAGGTAGATGTAGGGCTTGAGCATCTCGCGCGGGAGGCGGCGCATCGAGGAAGAGAACATCTGCAAATACACCGCGAACGCCAGCGCCGGGACTATGCCCTCGCCGCGCATGAAGAAGCCGAAGCCTATCGAGGCTATGACGAAGATGAGGTCCGCGCCGCTGAGGATGAAGGCGCGCGAGCGGCGGTTCTCCACGCGGTGCTTGTACCAGAACACGGACGCGCCCTGGCCTCCGCCGAGGCCCGTGCGGCCCAGCTTGAGCTTCTTCGGCCCCGTCTCGGTGACGCGGCCCTCCTTTGCGGCGGCCTGGGCGTTGAAGGCGGTCTCGGTGGACTGCAGGACGTCCTCGTAATAGTCCTGGTCCGCCCTGGCCATGGCCAAATAGAGCGCGGCGCAGAACACCGCCCAGAGCGCGAGGCCGACGAGCCCGACGAGCTTGCCCTCGATAATGCCCGCGACGGCCCAGCAGAGCCAGCCGGCCACGGGGAAATACATGGCGTAGCTGCTGGTCGCCGCCTCGCAGAGCTTCGTGAGGAAGTCGCCCTCGCCGAGGCAGTTATAGAAGATGTACCCCGCCCAGGCGACGCAGATGACGACGAAGATGAGCCGCGCGACGCGGCGCTTTTTGTCGCTGCCGGAGGTCAGGCAGTAGATGGTCATGGCCGTGAGCTGGCCGGTGAAGAGCACAAGCGAGTAGCCGAGCAGGATGACCACCATGCCGACTATGTTCACGCCGTAGCTGCCGTGCATCCAGCCGTACTGGAACAGGATGAAGACCCCGGTGATTATCGCCGTGCCCAGCTGCTGGAGCATGCCGAAGGACAGCACCCGCAGCGGCCTGAACGGCCCGGCGAAGAGGAAGTTCACGTCCGGCATCTTGAACACGCTCATGCCCGTTGAGAAGCCGGAGTTCACTATCAGGACCAGCATCAGCGCGTAAAAGCCGAGGACGATGGAGAAGAGCTCGCTCATCGGCCTGAAATACTCTCTCTCCGAGGCCCCGGCCTGGCCGCCGACGACGACCAGCACCATGACCGCTATTAGCGCGATGGCGTATATGAGCTTTGCCGGGGAGCGGAAGACGCCCTTTATCTGGTTTTTGAAGCGGGTGAAGAGCAGATAGGAGAGCGGACTCATGCGCGCTCACCGCCTTCGGTGATCTCAAAGAACAGGTCCTCGAGGCTCTGGCTGGCGGTGTCTTCGGGCGTGTTGCGCTTGGTGGCGGCGAAGCGGCCGTTCATCATGATGTGCGCCACGTCCCAGTAGTCCTCGACGCTCTCTATCATGTGCGTGGAGATGAGCACGGCGCGGCCCTCGGCGCGCAGCTCGCGGAAGAGCATTTTGAGCTCTTTGATGGCGTGCGGGTCGAGGCCGACCAGCGGCTCGTCGAAGATGAGCACGCGCGGGCGGTGCACCAGGGCGCAGCAGATGGAGAGCTTCTGCTGCATGCCCTTGGAGAGCTCGCGGCCCAGCTTTTTGCGCTTGTCGTCGAGCTCCAGGCGCTCGAGCAGGGAGTCGCCGTAGCCGCCGTCCTCCACGCGGTAGGCGCGGCGGATGAATTCGAGGTGCTCCTCCACGGTCAGCAGCTCGTAGACCGCGGGCAGCTCGGGTATGTATCCCAGCTCGCGCTTGGCGGGCAAGGTCTTGTTGGGCTCGCCGCAGATCAGGATTTTGCCGGAAAAGCGCAGCAGGCCCGCGATGCACTTGATTATGGTGGATTTGCCCGCGCCGTTCGGCCCGAGCAGGACTGCCGTCTCCCCCGCGTTCACGGAAAAGCTGATGTCGGAGTTGGCTACGGTCTTGCCGTACTTTTTGGTGACGTTTTCGATGCGCAGCAGCTCATCGGACATAGGTTGGTCCTCCTTAACTGTACTAAGCGAGATTATACACTATGCTTTTCCACAACGCAACAAGTTTTGCGTAGGCACGGAAACTTTCGTGTGATATATTCATAGGAAAGGGGTGACGGGTATGACGTTTTCGTAAAAGCTGATAACCCTCCGCGCCGGGCGGAGCTGGTCGCAGGAGCGGCTGGCGGAGGAGCTGGGCGTCACGCGCCAGGCCGTGGGCCGCTGGGAAAAGGGAGTTTCGCATAGTTAAAGATACGCAGTCCGCGCTTATAAGCATAACGCTTCCAAGGCAATGCCTGGAAGCGTTATTTTTAATAAGACAATATTGACAAATGCTTGCTTGAGTCACCCCTTAGGCTCCTTGGTCCTCCACTTTTCGTCGGCTGCCTTGACGCTCTCACGACCCTTTTTGGATATGCTGTATAGGCACGCGAGGGTGGCGACGAGGATCAGAGCGCCGCTCACATAGTTGAGCAGGTCGTAGGCGCCGCCGTTAGTGCTGACGAGGGCCATGGCCAGCGGCGGGGCAATCATGCCTCCTACGCTCATCAGAGAGCCGGCCCATCCGGCGAAGGCGGGCATGTTTTTATATCCCACGACAAGGGGCAGCCCTACGCCGATGAACATGGTGGTATAGGCCATCGTGCCGTTGAAGCAGGCGAGGATCAGCGCCCCGGCCATGCCGCCTATAACAGGCCCGATAAAGGAGCCCGCGGCGCAGAGCAGGCCGTAGATGAGTACGCTCGCGCGCAGGCCCAGCTTGTCGCAGAGGATGCCGAACAGGAACGAGAGCACCATCGACACTGCGGTGCGGATGGAGACAAAGTAGGAGGCCGTGACCATGTCGTTAATGTACGAGTCGTACATATAGACGCCGTATGTAGAGGTCATGACCATCGCCACAATGCCCAGGAAGGTCATAATGAGGAAGCAGAATGCGGGGAACTTAACGGCCAGCCGGGTGGCGGGCATCTTCACGTCGTAGATCTCCTCGCTCGTGGTGCCGCCGCTCTTTTTCTTCTCCTTCTCGACGAGGTTGACGCGCTCTACACCGTAATCGGCAGGCATGCCCTTCATCAGCAGCGCGCCTACGAGCGCTATGGCGGTCATTATGGCGCCGACTATCAGCGGAGATTCCTGACCAATCCGCACCAGAATGCCTGTGGCCGCCGGAATAAGCACTATTTGCCAGACCTTGGATATAATCTGCGCAACGGACACCATCGTGCCGGTACCTTTTCCAAACCAGCTGCCAATGTACATGTTCATGACCGCCGGCGTTACCAATCCTACCAGTATGCCGCATACGATGGCAATAATATAGGCCAGAATTATATTACCGCAGAAATATAGTCCCGCTGCAGTTCCCAGAGGAGCGAAGGACGCTATAATAGCCAGCTTTTTTATACCAACAGCGGGAATGAGCTTACCAATGAAAAGGCCCGCCAGAACGAATTCTGAAAGATTGCCAGCACCGACATAAGGAGCATAACCACACCTGACGATATTGCTATACCTATAGAGCCGGTGATAGCTGTTCTCTTGACATTTTTCATAGGCTGCGCTCGCAATCCTTCGGATTAAAGCGTTATGCCGCAGTCAACGCTGAAGGCCGCGCCCTGAATGAAAGTAGATTCCTCAGACGCGAGGAAGACCACAAGACCGACGAGCTCCTTTTCAGGATCGCCGAGGTCACGCTCGGGCAGGAGGTTCATGGTAGGCTTGCGGATGGGCATATCGCCGCCGGCGCTCAAGGTCTTGGTGAGCTCATTGATAACCATGGTGGTCATCTCGCTGACGAAACCGCCGGGGCAGACGCAGTTGTAACGGATGTTATACTTGATGCCACACTCGATGGCAGCAGCCCTGACGAGGTGGATAACGGCAGCCTTGGAGGCAGAGTAGACGCCGAAGCCGGACTCGGGGCGCAGACCGGAGGAGGACGCAGTGCAAACAACGTTGCCGGGCTTGGCGAGCTTGCTGAATACCTTGGTCGCCTCAGTCAGCATAAGGAAAGTGCTCTTGAAGTTGTTCTCAGAGACGGTATAGTACTGGTCAAGTGTGAGTTCCTCGAACACGGTTGGAACGGTGAGCACGCCCTGGTTGCTCCAGACGAAATCAATGGTGCCGAACTTTTCAAGGGCCTTTTCAAAGACATTCTTGACGTCCTCTTCCTTGCTCATGTCGCCACGGACAGCGAGTACCTCGGCGCCCTCGGCGCGGCACTGCTCGGCGACGGCGTTGAGCTTGTCCTCGCGGCGGGCAGCGATGACGAGGTTGTAGCCTTCCTTGGCAAAGCGTACGGCGCCGACAGCGCCGATTCCGGAGGAGGCTCCTGTGATAACAGCTATTTTCTTTTCCATGATTATTTCTCCTTTTTATTCTTGAAAGAAGATTTCTTATTGCTTAGCCAAGATTTCGGATAACGGCGTAGCCTTCGCATGTAGCGTTGACAACCTTGCGCGGGCTGTTGTAATCGCCTATCGTGTAAACGTTCAGGCCTTCTGCCTTGAGGGAATCGGCAAGAGCAGAATCGGACTTGAAACCCGTAGCCATGACGACCGTATCACAGGGGAAACTCTTTTCGCCATTGGTATCAACGGCTTTAACATAATCATCATTTATCTCACTGACGCTAACTCCGGTTTTATAGGACAGCTTGTGGCGTTCGAGCATGTCAAGCAGGCTCTTGCGCTGGTTCATGGCCATGGAGCCGGTGAGGATATTATCTTGCATCTCAAGAACGATAACATTCTTGCCCTGTCGCATGAGATAGAGCGCAGCCTCGAAGCCGACCTCACCGCCGCCTATCACAACTACGTTATCGCCGGTACCGCAGCTGTCGGTGAGCACGTCGACAGCGTTGACAACTTTGGCCCTGTCCGCTCCCGGAATGGGAGGGGTGAAAGGCTTCGCGCCCGCCGCCACTATGACCACGTCAGGATCGTACGCTGCGACGGATGCGCAGTCGGCTTCCTTCATCAGGCGCACGGTCACGCCTGCCTTGTAAACCTGTTTCTGAAGATTCTCATTGAAGCGGCGCATATCTATCTTGAAGTCTGGGCCGCCGGCCGCGTTGATATTGCCGCCAAGAACCGTATTCTTCTCCCACAGCTCGACCTTATGGCCTGCCATCGCCGCGACCTTGGCGGTATACATGCCGCCGGGGCCGCCGCCGATGATGAGAATCCTACGCGGATTGGATGTTTTCTTCAGTTCGCCGTACTCCAGCTCATGCATGTAGCAGGGGTTAGCTGCGCAGCCGTCAGCTCCGTTTAGGCACTCGCAGCAGGCGGTGCAGAAGTTTATATCCACGATATCGCCGTGCTCGAGCTTTTCGGGATAATGAGGGTCGGCTATAGACTGCTTGCCGAGGCCTACGATAATGGCCAGACCGCTCTCTATTGCTTCCTCGGCCATTTTGGGATCAACCATCTTGTCCTGCACCATGAAGGGCTTCTTTATGCCTGCCTCGCGCAGACGGCGAGCTATCTTCAGGCAGCCGCCCGCCTCGTCGTAGGCGCCGGGGATGGCCTTGTTCCAGCGCTCATAGCAGCCGTCGTCGAGATGTATGTATTCTATATCCATCTCGTCGAGCAGGCGGGCAATCTTTAGGCCCTCGCCCTCGAATGTGCGTCCACCGGGTATGCCGTGCTCGGGCGTAAATTTAACCGTCAGCGGGTAGTCCGGGCCGACAGCCTCACGCACGGCGTTGTAGCACTCGAAGAAGAAACGCATGCGGTTTTCGAAGCTGCCGCCGTACTCGTCCGTGCGGTGGTTCCATATCTCGCTCATGAATTGGTCGATGAGGTAGCCGCCATAGGCGTGTATCTCTATGATATCAACGCCTGCTGCCTTGGCCATGACGGCTGCCTTGCCCATGTCTGCGACGAGTTCTTGAATTTCGTCAATTGTAAGAGCCTTGCATTTGTAGTCAGGGTAATAGAAGACGCTGTTCTCGCTTGCGGAAACATGAGTTGTCACCGGCAACCCCTGATACTCGAAAGGCATACCGGCATTTACGCGGCCATAGCCCGGAGTAAGCTGCACAGCAAAAACTGCCCCGTACTTGTGTACCTCGTCAGCAAGATCCTTTAGCGCCGCCTGGTGACTCTCGGTGCAGAGGAAGTTGCCGGAAAACATAGGCTGTTCATACTTCAGAGTTACAGTGTGTGCAGATGGATAGACTATTCCGAAGCCGCCTCTGGCACGCTCGACAATATAGGCTTTCTGCGCCTCGTCAACTCCACCGTCAGGACCGTGGAGAGTACCCATGGGACAGACTGCATATCTGTTCTTGATGTGCAGTCGACCCAATTCAAAGGGTTCAAATAAAATGGACATTGCGTACATCTTCCTTTCGTCATTATTGGGAAGTCAATTCCTGATTAAAATAATAAAAGTTTGTGAATTGACTATCAAGCGAAAGGCGTTGACGTTGCTTGCCGCCACAGTGGCGACGCAGTCAATATAATTCAAATATTTGACTTATAGAATCAAATAAATGTCAATCGTTTCTAGCGCCTGCTTTAGCGAAAATATTTGCGTTCACTCTGCTTTTGCGTTAAAATAATAATTAACAGCATCCGGAATCGCAGAAAGGCAGGGACATACACATGAGCTTTGGCAGCGAACTTCGTCAGGTACTAAATATATGCCATGTAAAAATGACATCACTTGCCAACTGCCTTGGCTATGATATCTCATATATATCTAAGTGGATAAGCGGTTCCAAATCCCCTGCCGAGGGGAGCATTGAGTCGATTTGTGGTAAAATTGCAGGATACTGCCTGTCTGGTGCCACGGAGAAAGAGGTTCGTGTATTGCAAAAACATATAGGTGTGCCGAATGGAACATCAATGGAAAAAACGATACAACCATTAGCAGAGTACCTTATGGCTTCATATATGCTAGGAAGGGTTGAATCTGAGAGCGCTCGAAGTATCGCAGCAGGCTCATTTGAGCGCACTGATGTAAGGCTTGACAATAATTGGGGTGACTGCTTAGAGCATTTCTTGCGCAATGTTCTAAGTGAAAACCATTCTGATGAACTTGAAATAATAATTTCAGCTGTTACTTTTCTTGAAGCCTCTAAATTTTTAAGCGAATTTACAAAAGAGTTTCCTGGACGCAGGTTAATAATGCATGTTTTTTATGATCCACAAAGCTTTCCTTCGCCCGACGAATACTGCCACTTCATCTTCAATGTCTGCTCCAAGTCAAATGAAATTGAGGCGGATATCAGCGAGGTGAAAATCAACAATCACGAGTCCTGCGACTTGCTTTGCATTGTGAGGAACTGCGGAATGCTCGTCAAAGCCCCCGGCATACTTGGCAATTTTCCTGCATATACTTTTGACGTTATCGATGTGAATTATCAATACGACATAGCTACGTCAATGCTTCATGGACGCAAGTTCGATTCCTACAGCTATGGCGACAGCCAGTATGAGAGATATCTCTTTAAGTTCTATTCGCCCAAGGATAGTACGCCCATAGGCATACTTACAGATGAAATGCTTGTACCAAGCTGGGACAGCATCTCGGACGACGAAGTTAAAAGCGATCTCATAAGGCACGGAAGTGACATTGAACGGCTGACGTGGTATGCAAGGTTGACGAACTCTGGCGCGGAACGCATAAACTATCTCTATTATGAATCGGGTATAATCGATTTTTGCCGCAACGGTAGCGGGAGAATGGGGCCGGATGACTATGAGCCGGTCATTTTCAGTCCGGAAAGCAGAAGATTGCTGCTTGAAAAAGTGATTCTCTCCATTGAGAGTGGCGAAAAAACTATGTATATTCTGTCCGATATTAACCCGGTATTGAATTGGAAGGATTTTAATGGAACCATCGCATACAATGGCGGCCTTGTGTGCGTTATACCGGCAGGCTCAAGAAAAGTCACATATATCAAGACCCCATTCGTCGTGGACAGCTTCAAATCCCTGTTTGAAAGCCTTCTTGCATTACCTGATAATTATCTTCTGCGCGGCGAAAAGACCGTCGGCTTTTTGCGCTATGCAATGAGTTTTATTCCTTAAAGGTGTGTGAGTTTATATGCGGCGCAATGGCATAGCTCTTGTACGGAGCCGCAGCGACGCAAAGCAGCCCGGATGCTCTTAGCATCCGGGCTGTTTCTCGCACATATATGACCATGTATAGAAGTGCGCCCTTGGATTTATTCAAATGCCACCAGCAGCTTTTTAGCCAGCTTCTCGCCTGCGTGGGCGCGAAGATAGCTTGCGGCTTGCTCGGCGAAGCGGTGAGTTTTTACGGTGTCCAGCTCGGCGAGAGCTATTATTTTGAGCTCGCCGTCAGGGTCGAGGGCAAACTCGCCCCAATCGCCCTCATTGTCGGCCTGATAGCGGTAAGTATCCTGCGCCGTACGCTCAATGCGCACAGCGTGCAACGCTCCAAGCTAGACCAGCCCCAACGTGAGCTTTTCCACGGCGCGGCGGTATGCACGCTCTGCCGTGCGCGGGCTGGAAGCCTCGAACGCTATTGCCAGCTCCTCAAAGCTCAAGCGCTCGCTCAGCGGCGCGACCCGCCCGCAGGTCATGCATATGGCGCAGCGCTTTTCCAGCAGCGTCTGCTCCCGGAAGCTCAGCTTCGCGAACACCGCTCTCACTTTCTCAGCCAGTATCCCGCCATTAAGTATGCTCACATAGTCCAAGGTACAGCTCGCCTCGGCGTCGCTCTCAAGAGATGAGACGTTCAACACGAGCTGCGCTGTCTTTAGAAATCTCTTTGCGGTTGCTTCCGAGCAGCCGCGTTTTTTTATGAACTCCCTCAGCGAATCGCCCTGCGTCGAGCCGTACATGAGCGCGCCCATCTGCCGCACAGCCTTGTACTCGTCAAGGCTTGAAAATGAGCCGGCCTCCTCGAACATTCGCGCTCTGAGCAGCGCATTTTGCACGTCATGGTGGACAAAGGTCTCAAAACGCGACCCTATGTTCGGGCCAAATCTCTCCCAGCGCTCGAGCATCGCGGCGGCGCAGGCGAGCTTGTACTCCAAAAGTGTCTCCGCATCAAACGCCCGCTTGCCAAGAAATCTGCGCACCCACTCGTTGAGTGACGGCTCGTAGAAGTGCAGGAACGCCGCGAAGCTCTCGCTCTCAGACTTTGGCGGCGGGTCGAGCTGAAACGCCCGCTCTGCTTCCCTGAGCGTCAGCATTTCCGCTCTGCCTCGGCGCGCAGCGCCTCCTGCGTCATCTCGGACTCATAGGCCACACGCGCGTAATCGGCGTCGGACAGCGCACGCTGGAGCTTGTCCTTGGCCAGC
>ULTB01006993.1_pt1 | contig 13233 bp, 11 predicted proteins | sample 1957251 | NCBI WGS metagenome assembly ULTB01 (sample SAMEA4835724, study PRJEB28245) | human gut metagenome | biome: gut microbiome; material: fecal sample | place: Denmark | collected 2008
AACGTTCTTCTATAATCAGATGCGAGTAAGGAATGATGTAATATCCTCCCGTATATCTGATTTTGTAATAGGGAAATACACCTTCGAAGTAGGCGGCAGAAAGAAAGGGCAAAAGCAGATTGAAAATCATTAAACGACAAGACCTAAGTTATTGTGCAGTCGGATTTTATTTGTAATTTTTGGTAGATATTCGTTTATATTTAATGTACTAACAAGGGCATAGTCTGGTATGATTAAAACTATTGAAATTGAACACTTTCGTGGCATACGTCACGCGAAAATAGACGGACTGAAAGAAGTTAATATATTCTTCGGAAAGAACAATTGCGGCAAGTCTTCACTACTTGACGCCATCTTTCTGATATCAGGCTTGTCGAATCCGAAACTGCCGATCAACATCAATCTGCTGAGGAACTACCTTCGATTCGAGCCGTCAGACCTGGCATTGGATTTCTATAAACTTGACACTTCGCGGCCAATCAAGATCAAGGCATCAAACGACGAAGTGCGGGAGCTTGTGATTTCTCTGTTCGAATCAGCTGCCAGCCGTATAGACTTGCTTGGAAACGAGAATAACATATCTTCAACTGATACCAAGAACCGTTATGGTCTTGTGTTGAAATGCAAGATAAATGGGCATCCCGTCGAATCGTCCATCACCCTTTCTCATAAAGGCGTAGAAAACAACGATTACGAGCAAAGCGTCAAATATGATTCAGATTATAAAGAGAATCTAACTTGTCGATATCTTTCACCAAAGTATGACTTTTACACTTCAATAGAAAGTCTTACAGAGATTCTAAAAAACAAGGATGAACAGTTCATTCTTGAAGCGTTGCGCATTATCGAGCCGATGATAAAAGACATAGTACTGTCACAGAATGAAGTGCTCGTCGATGTCGGCCTGAACAAGCGCATACCCATCAATGTGATGGGAGACGGTGCCCGCAGGATTCTCTCTATCCTCACGACGATTTATGAATGCCGTAACGAAATCGTCTTGATTGACGAAATCAGCAATGGCTTCCACTATTCCGTAATGAAAGCTCTATGGCAAACAATTTTGTTGGCGTCCAAAAAGAATAACGTCCAGTTATTTGCGACGTCCCATGATTTGGATTCAATTAAGGGATTGCGTGATGCTGCTCTTCATGATGAAGGCGACAAAGTAACATTCTTCAAACTCCAGCGTACAGCCGATGCAGAATTGAAGTCATACTGCTACACCACCGAGAGTATCGATTACATGTTGAACCAGGAAATAGAGGTAAGGTAGGATGAACAATGCCTCAAGAAAAAAGCTCGGTTCCGGCCAATGGTTATTTGACAATCCTGATTACTGGGATTTCTCGCGACCTGAACTTGAGCCACTTGTTGAATTTTTGAAGGAGAATTTGGAATAGTGGAGGATTTGCTCAAAGTGAAAACCCGAATTAAGAATAAATGGATACAAAGAAACTCATAGAAGAAGTATTATTGGACTTGGGCAACAACACGTCATTGAAGGATGTATCTACAAAGATTCAGATAATCGTCAGACTTTTAGGCGATGACAAACTTAAAGAATGGTACAACAATGAGTTCATTACTGGATATAAAGGGAAAGAACATCCTGATTATCGAGTAACGCAAGCAGCAGACAACAAGGCAACTTATATCGCACCGCAAGGATTTGGTGCTTAGCAAGTGACTGGACAAAGTGTGCCTGTATTAAATTTAGCCTGAAAGCGTTATGATTAGATGCCTGCTGATATGTGTTGATTTGGTTGAAAGGGAAGATAGCGAATCACAGTCAAATTATATCTTTATTAATTAACACCACCATGGGAATATCCAATGTTATACGAGAATCATATTGTGCATGGAGCTGGTTCTTGCCACTAGCCACAGGAGCTATAGGCGCCTTAATCGGCACATACGGAGGAGCATGTTTTTTGCAGAGGAAGCAAGAACATAAGGTAAAAAACGTCCGTTTGATTGCAATCAAGGCCCTCAATATTTTTAGAGATTATTCTATTCAAAAAAAATATTACTCTGACACAGCAGATGAGTTTAACCTAAAACTTAATATTTCCGAAAAACGAGCAATTCTAGTAGCACTACATAAACTAGGAATACCATTTGAAACGCTTACGAAAGATATCTTTGATATTAAAAATATCAAATTGAAAGAAATCCCAATAGATAGTGAAGAGATTGCTGCGATGATTGAGCAAATTGATAGCGGAAATTGCGACAATTTGTTCTTTATAGATATAGAATCCTATTTTACATCAAACCTACGACTAAATGCGGTAAGAGACGTTGGAAAAAAATACGTTAATGACGTCCTCGCTAAAAGTTATATAGACAAATCTACTCCTGACATCATTAACAATCCTATAGACTGGTTTAAAGCATTTACACCTGGGGAATTACAAATTCTCTCTGTCCTAAGGTATCGACTAGCTAATACAGAGTATTTTTCAATAAATGGAAATCCTAATATGGAAAAGATTAACACTTTGCTCAGAGAGATTGAAATAGGTTTGTGGGATAGTTATTTATTCTGGGATTACGACTCCTTTATGAATATTCAAGCTCAAAACAAAATAGCGAGTGCTATGCAAAAAGTTTTTTCACAAAACCCTCAGATAGATAATAGATAAGCTAGGGACTGTCGAGAAATGTCTAAAGGGAAAAGAAATTTCCCCAACCACCATCAAAAGTGAGAAATTGGGAGGGGCATCGCAAAATTAACCGGCACGTCATAAGTACGAAATTTTCTGAAATAGCGCCAAACATTGCGTTTCCGGAGTTCAGTTTTCACGAGTTCTACTATTCAAGTTTGCGAAAAAACATCCATCTGCATGTTGCATATTACAGTATCCACACGACAAACGGGGTTCAGCTGGCGGACAGGATAGAACAAAGGGCTCGTTTGATGGCTGCTTGACACTGAACCTTGCAGTCAATGCGGAGCTCTTGTGTGGGAACTGTATCCTCACCATGAAAAACGGACAAAAAATCCGGCCGAAACGACCGGAAACAGATATAATTGAAATTTTGATGGGTCGGACGCAGAAATTGAAGGGATTGTCTGCTGCTTCGCTCATATTGAAAACATTAAACGACAATCTCTAACTACTTGTAATATAGTGGGAACGCTGCATTAGTGATATACATAATTCAATATTATTAGAAAATTAATAGAATAGTGGTAAATGAAGGTTACAAAGTATGAAATAGACATGCTGGATGTTAAAGCAGCAGATGCTTTTCTTATCCACTTCTTCAACGATGAGAATAACTATGAATATGTTGTACTCATTGATGGTGGTAATTATGATGATGGTAAGACAATTGCTGAATTTATAAGAACCAATTATAGTCAGCATTATATAGACTTGGCCATTTGTACACATTGTGATAAAGATCATTATGGAGGTCTTGTTTATCTTTTGGAGCAGCAAAGAGATAAAGGAGACGACAATATGGATATAAAGGAGATATGGGTGGATGATCCTGCTAACCATGTTGAGTTAGGAAAAATCAAATGGTATCGCGAGCAGGATACTATAGAAGTTGAAGCTCGATCTGTTTTTGATTTAGGCGATATCAATTTGATGAAAATTATAGATGGCCTTGTCGAAAATGGAGATATAGAGCTCTATGAGCCTTTTGCAGATGCAGATGATTATGACGATAAACCATACAAATCTTCAAAATGGTCAAATCTTATTTCTGTGATTGGACCAACTGTTGATTACTATTCCGAATTAGCTCCGGATTTTCGTAATGATTTACAGAAGAAAGATTATGAAACCGATGAAGAAAATGAACCGAATATTGAGCTGAAAGAAGGAAAGGTCTATAGCAAGACACTCGAAGATGCAGGAGATGATCCTTCTACACATAATCAAAGTAGTGTTATTGTTAAGTTTGTTCCTGATGATGACAATGTGTTTCTATTTATGGGTGATGCAGGAAGAAAAGCTTTTGAAAATATGTCGGATGAAAATATTGATTCTATTCAAAATGTATATTGGTTGAAAGTTCCCCATCATGGGAGTAAATATAATTTGGATAATGATATGATTAATCATATAAACCCAGACATTGCTTATATATCAACAGAAAAGTATGGACATTATTTAAGTAAAGCAGTAGTAAATGCTTTAAAGAAAGCAGGTGCAGATGTGTATTCGACTAATGTGAATGGGAGTATGTGTCATCATCATAAAACCAAAACTCATGCAGGTTATTCAAATGCTAATCCTTTGTAATTATGATTGGGGAAAAGAAAATAGGTTTAGCTCTATCTGGTGGTGGCTACCGAGCTGCAGCCTATCATATTGGAACATTACGAGCACTCCATAAACTTAATGTCCTTGATAAGGTAGATGTTATATCGTCTGTATCGGGAGGTTCCATAACGGCTGCTTACTATGTCCTAAATAAGGATAAAGGATTTGATACGTTTGAGAAATCCTTTAAGGAGAAGCTGAAACATAATGTTTTATGGATAGCCATTATAGAACTTTTATTGGTAATTGGATTTATCATTAATATAGTTTGGTTTTCTCCAGATGGTTATGGCGTGGGGGCTTTTGTTGGATGTATAGTATTACTTTTATTGGTATGGTATTATGTTTTGCCAGTAAGTAAATTTATAGAATGGGCATATTCTTTGTTGTTCTTTAAAAAAGCAAAATTAGACTCCTTGCCAGATTCACCAGTTCTTGCTATTAATTCTACGGATTTATCTACAGGTAATCAGTTTACTTTCTCACAGGATAGGATGACCTGTTATCCTTATAGAAAAAATATACAGTTTAAAACTTCAGGCTTTCCATTAGCAAGAGCAGTGATGGCATCGTCATGTATTCCACAAATATTTTCACCGATAAAGATAGGCAAAAAGTATAGGACGGGTAAAAGCCTAAGGAAACCATTATTAGTAGATGGGGGTCTTTATGACAACCAGGGTGCACATAAGTTTGAAAGTTCAGATAGTCACTATGCTGTAGATTATGCAATTGTAAGTGATGCCGGTAATTCAGAAATATCGTCAAAATGGTGTGTTAATCCTATAGGAACAATGATCATGACATCTGAGATATTAATGAAGCGTATCAGGAATTTCCAACGACAACACAATAGTTACATACCAGACTGTAAGAAAAAGGTATTGTATGCATACAATGATTTAATGTGGAATAATTATGAGAGTTTTCCTAGACGATTTGTTCAAAATATCAAGGATGGTTATATAACTAAACAAGTTCTTGATGCACATGGAATAACAAGCGAAATGCTTTCTCAATTAAATAGTGATGCTCTGACATCAGAATATGCTTTCAATGATATCCTTTCATTAGTAGAGAAAAATATAGGTTGGCAACAACTTTTGCAACGTGTTCCCAAGAATAATTTCGTTGCCGTAAAAGTTTGCACTAATTTGGTTGGGCTTACAGATGAAAAAATAAATGCTTTGATAGAGCATTCTGAGTGGATGACAGAAGTACAAGTACGTTTGCATTTTCCTTTCTTGTTACATAGTGACTGTCGTGAAATGTTCAAATAGTTTTTGGCTTTTTTAACGAATTGATTAATAAAGTGATAGGAATTTCGTAACTTTGAAAAAGGGAAAAAGATTCCCCCAACCACCGACGAAAGTGAGAAATTGAGGGAATCGCAAAAATAATCTGCATGTCAAAGGCACGATATTATTCTGAAATAGCGCCAAACATTGCGTTTCCGGAGTTCAATTTTTACGAGCTCTACTATTCAACTTTCGAGAAGAGCGAATTGGGCAGGATAAAGAAGCTGCTCCCTCTCCGCGAGATGGCAGAGAACTTCGGTCCGGTAAGGAAAAGCATGAGGCCGAAGCTGGGACGCAGGTCGTTCTTCACTCCTGAAGGGAAAGTTGCCCTGATGTTCCTGAAGATGTACACGGGACTGAGCTGCCCGAAACTGATGGAACAGCTGAACGGCAACATCCACTACCAGATATTCTGCGGCGTGATAATAGATTCGACACGCCCATTGACAAACTATTAGCTGTTGGACGATATAATGATGGAACTTGCCAGAGTGATGACGACTGCGATGGAAGGCTCGTTCGAGACACGGAATGAGCACTATAATCTCCGAAGGGTCAAGGCCAGGACAAAGCGGACGGAAATCCTGTACATCTTCTTCGGCATCCACACGGCAAACGTGGTGCATCTGGCGGACAGGATAGAACAAAGGGCGCGTTTGGCGGCTGCCTGATAGGGAAACTTGCCGTCAATGCGGAGCTCTTGTGGAGGAACTGTATCCTCGCCATGAGAAACAGACAAAAAATCCGGACGAAACGACCGGATACAGATATAAAACTGAAATTTTGATGAGTCGGACGCAGAAATGAAGGGATTGTCTGCTGCTTCGCTCATATTGAAAACATTTAACGACAATATATCTCATCACCAATAATTCAGTTTTGATATAATGGCAAAACCTCAACAATTCTTATATGAAGTTGTACCTATCAGACTATTTCTGATAGTAATGTTGGTTTTTTATTACGCCTTTGCTATTTTCACCGGCGCGTGGAAACCTATCGCAGGATACCCAGAAATACCGGGCTACGCATTATTGGGCAATTTATCATACGCATGCCTTCTGGAAACATTTGTTTTCATTTCCGGTTATGTTTTTGGATATCAGGTGCGAATTAAAGGAGACACCGCACTATCTGCAAAGAAACTCCTCGTGAAGAAATTCAAAAGGTTAATCATTCCGTCCATCATTTTCAGTATTGCATATTTGCTCATAATAAAAGGCTTCCACGATTCTCTCTTGACCACATCGTATCAGATATTATGTGGCGTTGCGCATATGTGGTTCCTTCCAATGCTGTTTTGGTGCTTTGTTATAGTGTGGATCATTGAAAAAGTAAAACTGAAACAGAATATTGCACTATTAGTATTATTGTCATTATCAGTTATTTCCTTTATTCCTCTACCATTGAGACTTGGGGCTGCGTTATATTATGCAGTTTTCTTCGCCGGTTACCTAATCCAAAAGAATTACAAAACCAACAAGGAACTGCCTAGAGCTACGATAGCCATAGGAATTGCAGGTTTCATTTTTTTTCTTCATTTTAAAGGGCTATTTGTCTGATAAGTGTACTATACAATTATTCGGAATTAATCTTCTCGATAAGGCGTTAAGATTATCTCTTATGTCTGTTGTACGATTATCATGTGCTTCTTTCGGCATATATCTCCTTTACAGCATCTCTAAAATGATTGTATCTAGTTCACAAATGTCAACTAGGGGGAGACTGTCTTAAAAGTAAAAGTACCCCCAGTGAGGATTGAAAATTCGTTGTCGCCCCTGTAGTGGGGTACAGACTTTTCTACTCTCGCCGAGACTTTTAAGACAGTCTGGGGGGGGGGAAATTTGATATCATTAAGCGAAAACTGCTTTGGTGTTTATCTTTTCCAACAGTTCGTGCTTGTATTAATATATGATTCAACTATTCCTAAAATAATCAATCCGTTCTTTCTCCCATGGATTTCTTTTGCCGTTGCACTCATTATTTCTTTATTATTAACTATCGGCATCAGAAAAACGGCTATCGGAAAATCAGTATTATAGGATTATAGGGAATGTCTGGCACATGTTTAAGTATTTTATCGGATACAGACATATATACAGCAACCGTGGTAATAATAGAGCAAGGAGTGCTGCTGCTTGAAACGAAAACATGCAGTCATTATGAGACTTTTGTAAAGAATTGAATCAACAACGAACAAATAAGAACAGATCATAGACTATAATCGGGATGAGACAGATGCAGAAATTGAAGGAATTCGTCGCTGCTTTGCTCAATTTGAAATCATTAAAAGAAAGGCTTTAAGATTAGAGACAAAAACAATGTTCAGCATATCAAAGATTAAAAACCGTATTTTAAGCAGCAGGGACGGACGAACCGTTTTTTCAAATTTCGGATACCTGTCATTGTTACAGATTGCAGGATATGTGTTTCCACTTATCACGATGCCCTATCTTGCCAGAGTTATAGGTGCAGAAGGTTTTGGAAAGATAGCATTTGCATCTGCAATTGTCGTATGGATTCAAACAATATCCGACTGGGGATTTAATCTTACAGCAACTCGGGATGTAGCACAGAATCGTTCGGACAAAGAAAAGGTGTCTCAGATCTTTAGTAATGTATTGTGGGCTAGATGTCTCTTGACTATCTTTTCCGGGTTATTGCTAGCAACAATAGTAATGCTGGTGCCATACCTTCGTGAAAATGCGTATATCATTTTTGTCACATTTTTACTGATTCCTGGACACATTCTCTTTCCTGAATGGTTTTTTCAGGCTATTGAGAAAATGAAATATACGACCTATTTTAATCTGCTGATTAAGTTGATTTTCACAATTGCTGTTTTTGTATTCATTCATGATAAGGAAGATTTTATTATACAGCCACTTCTTACCACTATCGGTTACATGATTTGTGGCATAGGTGCGTTATATCTAATCTTGATAAAGTGGAAATATACACTTTATCGACCTAAATGGGAAAATATAGTCAAAACCATCAAGGGAAGTACCGACATTTTCATAAACAATTTAATGCCCAATCTTTACAATAGTTTTTCTGTAATGTTATTAGGCTTCTTTGGTGGCTCTACTGCTAATGGTTTATATGATGGTGGCAATAAATTCCCGACCATTTTCTATAATTTCCAATCAGTTCTCTCAAGAGCATTTTATCCATTTCTATCAAGACGGCCCGACAAACATAGTTTCTATGCAAAATTAAATGTCGGTTCTGCTATAATTGGTGCAATAATGCTCATTGCCGTATCCCCATGGATTATAAAAATAATGTTAGGAGACGAATTTGAAAAATCAGTAATTGTAATGCAAATTTTGTCTATCTCGGTAGTATTCCTCGCCATGAGCTATACCTACGGGACAAATTTCTTAATAATCCATCACAAAGAAAAACAATTAAGAAATCTCACTTTAATTTCTTCTATAATAGGCATGTGTGCATCAGTTCCTCTTGTATATTTCTTTTCATATATCGGAGCTGCAATCACCGTTTTATTATGTAGGGGTCTTTTAGGCGTAGGGGCTTTATTATTAGCTAAATCAATGAAGTAAATACAAGTTAAAAATAATGAAAATAGGTATTATTAAAGAAACGAAAACCCCTGTTGACAATAGGGTTGCACTAACTCCGGAACAGGTGGCAACATTAAATAAACAGTACCCTAATCATCGTATTGTCGTTCAATCAAGTGATATAAGAGCTTTTACAGATGATGAGTATCGCGAAAAAGGAGTAGAAATCGTTGATAATTTATCCGACTGTGATATATTGTTCGGAATCAAAGAAGCAAACATCGAGAGTTTGATTCCAAACAAACACTACGTATTCTTCGGGCACATTGCTAAGAAGCAAGCTTACAACCGCCATTTACTCCAAGCAATGATTGAAAAAGGTATCACTTTCTCTGATTATGAATATCTTGTAGATGACAATAAAGAAAGAGTCTGTGCTTTTGGATGGTGGGCAGGAGTTGTCGGAGTGTATTACACCCTTAGAGGGTATGGTTTACGAACGAAATCATATTATTTGCCCAAACCGGATATCACTTTTACTCTAGAAAAATTATTGAATAATCTGTCTGCAATATCACTCCCTGCCGTAAAAATTTTGATAACCGGTAATGGAAGAGTATCACACGGAGCCCAGTACGTTTTAAACTATATCAAAGCACGACAACTCAGTGAAAATGAATTCTTGTCTACTGAAAATGTGAATTCCATTTCATATACTGTTGCAAAAGCAGAATCATTGGTAAAGAAAAACAATAATGAGACATTTGATTCATTAGATTTTAAGAATAACCCTCAAAATTATCATAGCGACTTTGGTCGTTGGGCAAAATCCACAGATATTCTAATTTGTGCCCATTTCTGGACGGCAAAAGCTCCAGTATATTTAACATCTGAAGATTTGCAAGATGCCAAGCTTAGAATAAGAATGATTGGTGATGTTACATGCGACATTATGGGAAGTATTCATTCAACGCTCCGGTCATCCACTCACGCTGATCCATACTACGATTATAATCCAACTACAAAAAAAGAAGAGCCGGCATTCTCTAGTATGAACAACATCAGCGTAATGGCTGTCGATACGTGTCCAAATGCCTTACCACGGGACACAAGCAAATACTTTGGGGATATGTTGATTGAACATGTATTCACGCCATTGTTGAATGGAGTCAAATCACCTGTAATAGAGCGAGCTACAATTCTCAAGGATGGAAAACTTACAGAGCATTTCTCTTATCTGGAAGATTTCGCAACTGGAAAATAACCCAAACACCTTTAAAAAATGGAAATAAGAAATTTTCTTTGCCGGGTTTTCGGAAAATTAGGTATCACAAAGAATCATTGGCCTACTTTCTTACTAGAGTATGCCAATATGCAATTGTATAAGCAAAAACAAGGCTATACTTTTGACATCAACAATCCTGTTTTGTTTACTGAAAAAATTCAATGGCAAAAAACACGCTTCAATCGTCCGGATTTGGTAAGATATGTAGATAAATACCTCTTTAAGGAGCTGATTAAAGAAAAACTCGGCGAAGGTTATACCATCCCAATGTATGGCGCATGGACGAGTGTGGAATCATTTAGAAAAGAGTGGGATTCTTTGCCAGAGAAATTTTGTTTAAAATCCACTCTTCAATCTAATGGCATCTACATCAAGGTCATAGAGAAATCCAAGACGGACATCGATAATCTATGTCAGGAATTAAAAGAATGGCTGAAGCCTAAGAATCTTTTAATCCATTCATTTTGTTCAGCATATTATAAAGCAGTTCCACGAATTCTTGATGAAGAATACATGGAGTCTATCAAAGATCAGTTGTTCGATTATAAGTTCTTCTGTTTTAACGGGAATCCATACTGTATGTATGCTGCAACAGAGCAATTTCAGGATAACCGTTATCCAGTCTCATTTTATGATTTAAACTGGAATCAGCTTGATGTACAATATTAACCATCGAACAGGATTCATTCCAAAACCGCCTCATTTTGAGGAAATGAAAGAGATTGCCACAAAGTTAAGTCAAGATTTTCCATTTATTAGAGTGGATTTTTTTGACACCCCTGATAAATTATATATGGCAGAGTTAACCTTCTATCCAGGTGGAGGCTTAACGCAGTATTACCCTGTCGAATTTAACAAGTTGTTGGGTGATATGTTCGAATTAAAAAGAAAATAACATATGAAACAAGTTAACAGAGTACTAAAAGCCATCCTTCGTCGTTTTGGTCGTCTCATCCCCGACAAATTCCAGATAGAGAGTTATTATCGTCTGGAAATGGGGAAAAAATTGGATTTGAAAAATCCGAAAACCATGAACGAGAAACTTCAGTGGCTTAAATTATATAATCGCAAAGAAGAATATCGAAGTCTAGTAGATAAAGTTAAAGTGAAAGATATCGTTGCTCAAAAAATAGGCAAAAAGTATGTCGTACCTATTCTTGGCGTATGGGACAGATTTGACGATATCGACTTCGACAAATTACCTAATCAGTTCGTTTTGAAAACAAACCACAGTGGAGGCAACACAGGGGTCATTATTGTTCCTGACAAATCTAAATTCAATAAGAAAGAAGCTAAAAATAAACTTGAAGAATCTCTCAAGTCAGATGTATATCGCAGCTATCGAGAATGGCCTTATAAAGGAATGGACAAGAAAATCTTTGCCGAAGAGTATCTAGGTTCTGATCTTGTTGACTACAAATTCTATTGTTTTGATGGCGATGCCGATTGCGTTCTTTTGTGCATCGATCGTCAGATAGGTGCTGCAAAGTTCTATTTCTTCGATAAAGACTGGAAACTCTGCCGCTACAACAAACGTGGAAAAGAAGCACCTGAAGGATTTACACTTCCTAAGCCAGAGGGCATTGACGAAATGTTTAGACTGGCTTCCGAAATGTCAAAAGGATTCCCGTTTGTAAGAATGGACTTCTTCGATGTAAATGGGAAAATCTACTTCGGAGAATACACTTTTTTCCCGGCATCTGGCTATGACTATAATCGTTTGCCTGAGTCAGACTTGTATTTCGGAAACAAAATTAAACTTCCTTTAAGTGCGGTAGAATAATGTATATTGGGAAATTAGAAAGAGCATTATCATTCTTTTTGTACGATAGAAGCCATTTCTGGGATTCAATCGTGGCAGACCTTTTATTTTGGCTTTCAGATGAATTGTATTTAAAACTTCGTTTTCGATTCCAAATGGGATATTGGCCTGATTTGGATAATCCAAAGACATTTCAGGAGAAAATTAATTGGTTGAAACTCCATGATCGCAATCCTCGGTATACAAAGATGGTAGACAAGTATGCTGTTAAGGAATATGTGGCTAATAAGATAGGACATGAATTTATTATACCTACTTTAGGAGTATGGGAAAAACCGGAAGACATAGACTTCGACTCGCTACCTGAACAATTTGTTCTTAAAACGACCCATGGGGGAGGTAGCGGTGGCGTTGTAATATGTAAAGATAAAGAGACTTTTGATAGAAATAAGGCGATATTGATACTTCGTGCCAGTATGAGGAGTGACATATATCGAAATCTGCGCGAATGGCCATATAAAGATGTTAAGAGACGAGTGCTTGCTGAGAAATATATGGCCCCCAAAGATATGGTCAATAATCCTATTTACGATCTGTCTGACTATAAGTTTTTCTGTTTTAATGGAGAACCAAAATATTGTCAGGTTATTCGTGATCGCCATTTTAAGGAAACAATAGATTTCTATGATATGGATTGGAATCATCAGGAGTTTGTCGGTCTTAACTCTTTGGCTAGAAATGGCTGTACTCCAGTCGATCGTCCCGAGCACCTTGAAGAAATGATAAAAGTATGCAAGAAATTGTCAAGAGATATTCCTTTCGTTAGAGTGGATCTTTATGTAGTAGATGATAAGGAGTATTTTGGAGAGTTGACATTTTATCCGGCTTCAGGATTAGGACACTTCTCACCTGAAGATTGGAATTCCTATTTAGGAAAGATGTTAACCTTGCCTATGTTTGAGAAGAAGATTGGTAGGGGGGGGGGAAGTGTTTGATTATTAATAATGTAATAGATGTATATAAAAAGAGTTATTACTACTGATGCGATAAATTTTGGTTTAAAAGTTTAATT
>ULTB01011803.1_pt1 | contig 13226 bp, 15 predicted proteins | sample 1957251 | NCBI WGS metagenome assembly ULTB01 (sample SAMEA4835724, study PRJEB28245) | human gut metagenome | biome: gut microbiome; material: fecal sample | place: Denmark | collected 2008
CCATGGGTGTATTATATACTTGTAGCAAGGAAGTAAACAAAATGAAAGGTTATGGTGGAAGATATGAAGGTTTTAAAAAGTGCAAAAGTAAATAATATATTATAAAATAATAAGCAGGAGGAAATAAAAAATGACAACAGTAGAATTATTAAACAACATTTTTATTGAAACAGATACAATTAAAATGAACCACTTAATTGTAAATTATCTTAGTGGCAATTCTTACGATTTGCGTGCTATTGATGATGCTGTAAATCTTTTAGACAGTCCATTAACAAATAGCATTAATTCAAAAGAGTTAACTTTTGAAACTACAGCATCAGCAATATGCAGAATTTTATACACTGCGGGATTATGGCGTTCCTTATGTGATTTTTATTTAATTATTCGTTCATTTGATATTTTTAAAATTTCATATGAAATAGAGATAGAGCGGGATATAAACGAGACTGACGAAAGAATGTTAGTTGCGCGCTATGCTTTTGATGGTAAAATCATTAGAATGACAGTAGATGACAATAGTTGTTCTATCCGTATAAAGGTAACGCAATACAATGAAGCGAGGTTCTAAAAAATGACAATAAGACAGAGATTTTTACTTAACAGGGCAATATACACCCATACGCTAATCACATCTGATAAGGATTTATTACTGTACTATAAATCGTACATTAAGATTTTTAACAACTGGGCATATATTGTAGACAAGATGAACCCTTCTACATTATCTAGTGCTTTTAAATGCATGAAAAAATCGCGTCAAAATGTAATAAAATACTTGCAAATTTATTGTAAATATGATACAATATTTTTAGTAAGAATTAGTGTTAAGTATGGCGCAGATGTACTAAAACTCTTGTTAGAATATTAAGTGATACCCTTATGAAAGGAAGTGATTCCATTGCACTATATACGCCTTTAAAGGCTTGCTAAAATTTAATACTTTATTTTTGAATGTTTCATGTCTGTTACAAATTAATTATAATCAATATACACAATAAAGGAAGGAAGAAAAAATGAGAACACGTTTTATTACACGTAGAATTGTTAATACAGTTGCAACTTGTAATGTTTGGAATAACGCAACTAAGGAAATCACAGAGGAAAAAGTTATAGTAAGCGCAAGCGTACCCGAAAAGAACCTTGAGAAAGCCATTTCTAAGGAACTTGCTACAGATGGTAAGAAACTTCTTGAAATTGTTACAACAGAAACAGTTGAAGCAGTTTACCGTATGGAAGAAAACAAGTTCATTGAACTTGCTACCATTGTACCAGTTAAAACAGACGAAGAATAAGAAAGAGAGGATTAAACATTATGAAAATTTTAGAAAAATCAGAGGATTTTACAGCAAAACAGGTTTATGAAATGACACAGGACAAGAACGTTATTTCTGTTAAGGATGTACCGACAAACTCAATCATCCATGCAACAGGTTATGTAATCTTTGAAGATACTGATACTGAAGGAAACGCAACTGAAATTTTATCAATTCGCGGTTGTGATGAGAATGGCGAAGTTGTTGTATGGGCTTGTCAGAGCAAAACATTTAAGCGTTCTTTCAGTGAAATTGTAGATATTAATACAGATGCAGGCGTGCATATTTCTGAGGGAATTGATATTCAGAAATTGGATGGAGAGAGCAAAGCCGGTAGACCTTATGTTGATTGTCGTTGGGCTTAATTAAAAAATTTGAATGTCAAATGGGGGGATAGAACCCCCCATTTTATTACAAGAAAGTTGGTGCGTATATGGCAAAAAATAAACCATTGACTAAGAAAGAAAAATTAGAACGTGAATATAATAGACAAATTAGAAGAATAGAAAAGCGCAAGAAAGAACTGGAAACACTAGGTTATGTTACAAGCGATATTCATATCAGACAGAAGCCAAAACGAGTAACAGAAGCTACAATCAGACGCTTAAAGAAAATTACACCATCTTTTATACGTGAACACGCAAGGATTGTATCTTTTGAAACAGGAGAAGTTGCAAATCCTAAAACAAAAGCTGTAAAACGAATAAATCAAGAGAATGCAATATTAGCAATTGAAAATGTCAAAACAGTTAAAACGCCTAAATCAATTAAGTTAAAAGAAGAAAAACAAGGTCATCAACCGCCACCAATGGACGGCAGAATTATAGATAATTTTTTGTCATTAATGAGCCAACTTCCAATGCCTGTTTATGATGTAATTAAAAAGGCGGTATATAGACAAATAGGATTAAAAGGTAAAGGTGCAGTAGCCGAAGCAATCCAGTTTATGCCAGAACAGATGCAAAATTCATTGCTTGCGTCTATGAAGCCTTCCGATGGTGCTATTATTGAATTTGATACCTATTTATATGATTATATGCCATTGACAAGAGAAGAAAAGCAACAAATCTATGATGAAATGGAAGATAATAGTTGGGATGATTATATATGAAACAATTTGCATGTGACTTTGAAACAACGGTTGATAATGACACATCAAAGCAAGAAAAAACAGAGGTATGGAGTGCTTGCTTTTGTGAAATAGGAACTGAAGAAGCTGTAATTATGCATAGCATTAACCAGTTCATGAACTATTGGTTGAAAGCACAAAACGAAAATGTTACTTTATTTTTTCATAATCTTAAGTTTGATGGTTCATTCATTATTGATTGGCTTTACCATCACAATCAATATAAAGAAGCGTCACAGGGAGATATTGAAAAGGGCACTTTTAATTTTTTACCAAAAAAGCAAATGCCATCTTATAGCTTTAGTTATTTAATATCCTCAATGGGGCAATGGTATAGTATTACTATTAAAGCAAAAAATCATGTAATAACAATTAAAGATTCTTTGAAGCTGATGCCTTTTGCACTTGCTGATATTGGAAAAGCATTTAAAACAAAGCATAAAAAGTTAGAAATGGAATACAAAGGTAAACGTTATGTTGGTTGTAAGATAAGCAAAGATGAAGAAGCCTATATTAAAAATGATGTACTTGTATTGTCAGAAGCATTGCAGTTTATGTTTAATGAGGGTCACAATAAAATGACAATAGGTTCGTGTTGCATGTCAGAATATAAAAACATATTTAAGCATAGCGAACTTGGATTGATGAATGAATGGGAAGAAGTTTTTCCCGATATGAAAAAAATTAAATTAGATAAAAGCCAATTTGATGCTTTTAATGCTGATGAGTATATAAGAAAATCATATCGTGGTGGATGGTGTTATTTAGTTAAGGGTAAAGAAAACAGGGTGTTTCATAATGGCGTTACAGCTGATGTTAATTCTTTATATCCTAGTATGATGCATAGTGATAGTGGAAACTATTATCCAATCGGAATGCCTAGTTTTTGGACAGGCAATAAAATACCACCACAAGCAAAGGGCAAAAATAAATACTTTTTTGTTCGTTTTAAATGTAGGTTCAAACTCAAAGACGGTTATTTGCCATTTGTGCAAATTAAGGGAAATTGGCTGTACAAGCCAAATGAAATGTTAGAAACAAGCGATATATATGACATAGAAACAGACACATATGTTAGTAAATATACAGTTAATGGAAAAGAGTATGATACAATACAAATATTGACAATGACACAAGTGGATTATTATAGATTTTTAGAATTTTACAACGTGTTTGATTTTGAAATATTAGATGGTTGCTGGTTCTATTCTGCAATAGGTTTATTTGATGATTACATAAATAAATATAAAAAAATTAAACAAGAAAGCCAAGGGGCTATGAGAACGTTAGCAAAGCTATTTTTAAATAACCTCTATGGAAAATTAGCTACATCAGACAATGCAAGTTATAAAGTTGCATATTTAAATGATGATGGCGTTATCGGTTTTAAGACAGTAGAAAGCCATGATAAGAATATAGTATATATTCCATGTGGTAGCGCAATTACATCAGCAAGTAGAGACTTTACAATTCGTACTGCACAAGCAAATTATTACGGTGCGGATAAAGATGGATTCATTTACGCGGACACTGATAGTATACACTGTAATGTTTCACGCGAAACATTGCGCAATGTTCCTGTCCATCCTAGCGATTTTTGTAAATGGAAGCTAGAGAGCTTTTGGGATGAAGCAATATTTGTTCGTCAAAAAACATATATTGAACACATTACACATGAGGATGAAAAACCTATAGACACGCCATATTATAATATTAAGTGTGCTGGAATGCCAAAACGCCCGAAGCAATTATTAGAAATGTCATTGCTTGGTGTGGATAAACTAGAATGTGGCGATAAAACAATTGAACCCAAAAACAAACAAGAACATGAATTTGTTAAAACTAAGCGAAATTTGACAGATTTTAAAGTAGGATTAAAAGTACCGTCAAAGCTACGTCCAAAACGTATACAAGGTGGTATACTTTTAGTAGATTGTGATTATAATTTAAGATAAAAATAAGGTGTACCAAATTGGTACACCTTAATTATATCTTTACGCGATCTTTTGTTAGGGATTGACAGTCCAATATAATATAGTCCTATTCAAAGGTTGTCGTCTATATCATCTAACATTTGTAAGATTCACGGAGATACTGTTAATAAGATAGCATTGTCATTATAGCTTGTTTGCAGTCTAAATCTTTAAAACGGAATATTCCACGTTCAAAATAAAATCGTAATTGACTTACAATATAGCTTGATTTATTAAGCATAATATAATTAACTTGATGATTTTCAGTAGTAACGCTGATTTTGAGTGGGAAATTTTTATCAATTCCATGGTCGCAGTAAACAATTCCACAATCATATTCACGGATTGCATAATCAATGCCAAATACATTAATAGTTGCAATGTATGTTGATTTTCCTTCAATTTTTTGAATGAATGTATCGTTATCATTAAGGTATGATTTTTGCGAAGAATACTGAATATATTTATCATCTGCAAATGCTTGGTTAAAAATAGATTCCTCTTGCGCTTTGCTTGCTGATTCGTTTAAATTCTGCTCTAATACCCACCCATTACCACGCATATAATTTGTGTTAATATTTAGTCTGTTTGAAATTCCCAACTTAGTATAATAAGGGTTCAATAAGCTAACAAAATTTCCAATCATATAAACTGGCACATATCTCGATTGTTTTCCACCACCTCTTGCAACTGATTGATGTATACTAATAAATTTTTTAATCTCATCAGCGCAATAATGGTTTGTTTCTGATTGAAATTCATCAAATAAAATACGTGTAACATTGCAAAAAACATGTGAATATTTTTTAATAATGTCAGCGTCATTTAAACATACAGCCCACCCTATGGTATGGTCGTTTTCTGTTAACTCTGCAAATTTTCCTCTTGCGTGCATCTTCATTTCTACCTCATAGTTTGAAAAGAAAAGCGTGCGTATATCGTCGAAAAATTTGTGATTACATTCTGACAATTCATAGTTAAACCTATAAAGAATCATAAATTCTTCATTATTTTTTAGGTATTTTGAAAAGCACAACTTATTGAAATATGTTGTTTTTCCGGCACTTCGATTGGATGTGCTTATATATATTTCGGGTGTGTTTCCGTTTAAGTCTTTCAAAGAAAGTAACTTTGTTCCGTCATAAAATTTTGTCATAAAAACCTCTTTTTATTTTTATTATACCACATATATTGACATTTTGCAAATAAAATGTTATTATGAAATAAGAAAGGAGTGAGAAAAAATGCTGATATCAAGTAATTTTAGTGACATTACTGCTTTAATTTCAACTGTAGGCTTTCCTATTTTTTCGTGGCTTTTAATGGCATGGTATGTATACAAGCGTGAAGAGAGCGACGATAAGAAAAATGCAGAAATGTCAAATAAGCTTGAAAACTTGAATAATTCGTGTTTGCAAACAATTAGCAAAAATACGGAAGTATTACAGGAATTATGCACAATCATTAAAGGAAGGGGGTAGAATTCATGCCAAAAAAGAGTATTGATACATTGGCAAAAGAAGTTCTAAACAATCGTTGGGGCGTAGGCTTAGACCGCAAGAAAAAACTTGAAAAAGCCGGTTATAATTACGAAAAAGTGCAGAAGCGCGTAAATGAATTGTATAATGCCGGTTCTACAGAAGATAAAAATATTAGTTCTAACGGCGTAATATTGATTAAGTCTTTTGAAGGTTTTAGTCGAGTTGCTTGTAAAGCATTACCAAGCGAAAAATATTATACGATTGGTTATGGACATTATGGTGCTGATGTAAAGGCAAATCAGTCAATTACAAAAGATGAAGCAGTTAAGCTATTAGTAAAAGACCTTTCAGGGTTTGTGGCAAAAGTAAATAAATACAATCGTAAATATGGATTTACACAAAATGAATTTGATGCACTTGTATCTTTTTGTTATAATGTTGGTAATATTGACGGATTGACAAAAAATGGTACACGTACAAAGGCACAGATAGCTGACAAGTTTTTAGCTTATTCCTATAGTGGTGGAAAATATGTGCAGGGACTTTACAACAGACGATTAAAAGAAAGATCACTTTTTAATAAGAAAGACGAATAAACTATGGCATATAATTGGAAACAAACAGCTAAATCTATTTGGGCTATTTTAGTAGGGGATTTAGGCGAGATTGCCACAGCTGGAATTATGGGCAACTTGATTGTAGAATCTGCTTCTACTTTAAGGGGCTTTCAAAAGCAAGGCGACTATAGCCAATCGAGAACAGCAAGTAAAACGTACACGGAAAACGTATCAAATGGAACAATCAGTCGTGATACTTTTATTCATGATTCTATTGGTTATGGACTTGCGCAATGGACTTTCTACACGTTAAAAGATGATTTATACAATTACTGGTCAGAGGCTAGCACAGTATCAAGTATTGGTAATACTGCAATGCAAGCAAAATTTTTGCTGTGGCATTTAAAAAATAAATATCAAGGGGTTTATAACAATCTGCTGAAAGCAGAAGGGGTTAGAGATGCAACTAATATTTTTCTTGATGAATATGAGCGACCGCGCGACCCCGAAGCGACAAGGGATGAACGTTATAACATGGCAGTTGAAGCATATAATTATTGTCAAGGCGTTAAACCCGACCCCGACCCACCCGACCCACCCGACCCCGACCCTAAACCGCCAACACCACAAAAACGAAAACCAATGAACTTCATTTATTATATGCCACCATGGTGGCGTGGTTATTTAAGATAGGGAGATGAAAAAATGACACTTAATCGTGAGGATTTTATTAAAGCTATTTCTGCAATTGTAGGTGAACGAACAGATGATGAAGCAATCAGTTTTGTAGAAAATATGACCGATACATTTGATGGCTTTGGAGATAGTGAAAAAGATAAAACAATAGCAGACTTACAGAAAAGGCTCGAAGAGACTGAACAGTCATGGCGAAAAAAATACCGTGACCGATTCTATAGCGGAACAGATGAAGAAGAGAACCCATCTAATCAGCTATTAGAAGAGGACAAAGACGAAATGATTGAAGCCGAAGAAATTACCATTGATGATTTATTCAATGAAGAAAGAGAGGACTAAAAAATGCCAAGTAGACCAAAAATTATCACAAAAACAAATGTTTCTGTTGATGTATTGAACGCTATTCGTAACGCATCAACGCAGAATTATAAAAATTATGTTCCAATTGCTACAAAAGACGCTGGGGTCATTCGTAAAATTGGTGCAGTGCTTGTTAACAATCCAGCATTAGCAAACGAGTTTATCGGCGCATTAATTAACAGAATTGCACGAGTTTATATTTCAAGTCGTTCGTATGAGAACCCTTGGAGAATTTTTAAAAAAGGTGTACTCGAATATGGCGAAACAATTGAAGAGATTTTTGTTAATCTTGCAAAACCATATACTTTTGACCAAGAAGAAGCTGAACAAAAGGTTTTTGCTCGTGAGATTCCCGACGTAAAATCAGCATTTCACGTTATGAATTATCAGAAGTTTTATAAGGTTACAATTTCCGAAGACCAGTTAAAGCAGGCTTTTTTGTCTATTGATGGCGTAACAGATTTAATCGCAAAGATTACTGACAGCCTTGTTACATCAATGAATTACGACGAGTTCTTAACTATGAAATATATGCTTGGACGACGGTTGCTTGATGGTTTGATGAAAACCGAAAATATTCCAGAGGTTTCAACCGCTAACATGAAAGCAATTATTTCAAAAGTTAAGGGTGTATCTAATAACTTAACATTTATGTCAAAAGATTTCAACTTAATGCACGTATACAATCAGTCAAACAAGGACAGACAGTATATTATCATTAACTCGCAGTTTGACGCTACAATGGATGTTGAAGTTTTAGCGTCAGCTTTTAATATGGATAGAGCAGAGTTTTTTGGACACAGAATTTTGATTGATTCATTTGCTACATTAGACACTGACAGATTATCCGAATTGTTTGCCGATGATGATACTTACAAAGAGTTTACGCCGGCTGAATTAACTGCACTTGATACAATCCCCGCAATTATTGTTGATGAGGATTTCTTTCAGATTTACGATAATTTGCTTAAATTCACAGACCAGTACAATGCGCAGGGGCTTTATTGGAACTACTGGTATCACGCTTGGAAAACATTCTCAATTTCACCATTTGCTAATAATGTAGCTTTTATTACTGGAGAACAGAGCGTTAAAAGTGTTACTGTTACGCCTGCTAATGCTTCATTGGGTGTTGGAGATACAATGACACTTTATGCAAGCGTAACTGGTACACCATTTATTGAACAGGGAATTGTGTGGAGTTCTAAAAGCGACAACGTAACAGTATCAGATAATGGCGTTGTAACTGTATTAGAGGGAGCAACTGGCACGGCAAAAATTACTGCTACCAGTAAAGCAGACCCTTCAAAAAGCGGAGAATGTACAATTACAATTGCATAAAAATAATTACTATGTTACACGTAAACAATGTTTACGTGTAACATTTTATAAGTGAGGTAAAAAATATGGCAGTTACACCAAACAGTAAAGTGCGTTTGCACGCTTATATTCCACTAGACATAGAACACGTAAACACCATTTTATTTTCATCATTAAGCGAGCAAAATAAATATTTTAGCAAACCCGAAATTACGCTTGATGACCTAACATATCAGCGGCAAAATAGCGGTAGTATTCGTGCAGGAATTAGCGCAGATATTGCATACAAATATAACTATTTATCTTTTCAAAATACAAACTATGACAACAAATGGTTTTATGCATTTATTACAAGCGTAGATTACTTAAACGACAATGCTTGTATTATCAATTATAAAATTGATGTTATACAAACATACATGTTTGATTATCAATTACCTATGTGCTATGTTGTACGCGAACACGCTTCAACTGATATTCCAGGGGATAATATACAGCCAGAGCCTTTTAATCTTGGAGATATGATTGTAGATAGTGAGTTTAAAGACCATTATTTGAACGATTTTCAAATTGTTTTATGTAGCGGAACAACAATCAATTTGCAAGGTGAAAAAGAAACATCTTGTGCCGTATATGGTGGTTTATTACAGGGAGTGGATTTATTACCTACTGGAATAGATGTTGTACCATCATCTTATACACAGTCGGCTGAAAACTTAAAAGCTATCATTAACACTTATGTTGATGCAAATGCAGAGGATAGCATAATTTCTTTATTTAATATGCCTTCAAAATTTTTAACAAAAAATAATGAAGAAATGAAAACCTTTGAAGAAATTTTAAATAAACCAACAAGCTTAGACGGATATAAACCAAAAAATAAAAAATTACTGACATATCCATATTGCTATTTAGCCGTTGATACAGGGGCAAATTGTGCGAATTATCGTTGGGAATATTTTACACAAAAAGAACCACAATTTAATATGTATGGAACATTTACTTGCAATCCCGAAGTTACTCTAGTACCTAAACACTACAATGGTTTTGATGAGAACTGGACAGAACAAATTAAGTGCGGAAATTTTGGACAGGTTGCATATAGCGTTGATACATACAGGGCGTGGCTTGCTCAAAATGCTAATGCTTGGAACCTTAAAATGTATAGTGCTACTCTAGGCGTGGCAAGTTCTGCCTATGGTGCCTCAACTGGATTTCTTAGCGGAGAATTTGGAAACGTATTCAACGTTGCACAATCAGCAATCGGCTATGAGGAAGTAATGAACGAGAAAGCAATGGCTCAAAATCAAGCACCACATGCAAAGGGACAGCAACAAACAGATTTAGACCTTGCTCTTAATAAAAAAGGCTTTTGGTTCAAGAATATGTCAATGCGACATGAGAACGCTAAAATTGCAGATGATTTTTTAAGCATGTTTGGCTATGCAACAAATAAGCTGAAAGTTCCTAACATTACATCACGAAAAGAGTGGAATTATTTACAAACAAGCAGTATAAACATATATGGTTCAGTTCCAAATGATGCAAGTGCAGAATTAAGCGAAATATATAATCGTGGCTTAAGGTTTTGGCATAACCCAAAACACGTAGGAGATTATACACTTGACAATTCTATTAAATAAGGAGGTTTAAAAATGAATAGAGCAAAAAAGCAAATGGCACAATTTTATGATTCATTATATGATACAATGACATATTGTTCTTTTTATCGAGATAGACTTACAGATATAGCATTATCATGTGTAAAGTGGAAGAATGTACCATCTGAAATTGATGTACGATTTTTGGAATGGTGTCTTTTTTATGATGGAATGGCTGTATTTTTTAAAGATGAGATACTTGATAAGTTTGTGTGTATTCAAGTAACGCCTAAAGGACAATTCAATATGTATCGTATACCGACTAATAGAATGGCTTATGCTGTAAATGGTTATCAAAATAACGATTTGAACGAAAATAATTCCGTCATTATTTATAACAATTTAATAAGAAAGCCAAGCTTTATGGATATTGAAATATATGCGAAAAAATTAACAAATATTGATTTGACCTTAAATGTAAACGTGAACGCTCAAAAAACACCAGTTGCTATAATATGTGATGAAACGCAAAAGATGACATTTACACAGTTATATCAGCAATATGCAGGAAATATGCCTTTTATTTTTGGTGATAAAGGATTGAACCTAGACAACATTAAGGTATTAAATACAAAGGCAGAATATAAAGCAGAAGAATTAAACAAACTAAAAATGGACACATGGAACGAAGCGTTAACGTATTTAGGCGTGTCAAATGTTCAGTATCAGAAAAAAGAACGTATAAATACAGAAGAAATTCAACGAGGTATGGGCGGGGCATTCGCAAGTAGACGCTCTCGTATTAAGGCAAGAAAAGAAGCAGTTGAAAAAATTAACTCTATGTTTAATTTAAACATAGAGGTTGAATTTGAAGATGAAGTTGACAACAACGTTGACAATTCAGAAAATAACGAGTATAATATATTTAAGGGGGTGGAAGAATGAGTACATATACAACGGAGTTAAGATATATTCTAGAAAGTTATGCGGGGCTTGATTCTTCTACAGAATATCCTAGTGTTAATACAGTTATTTCAAAAGCAAGAACAAAGCTTTTTAACTTTAATTACCCCATATTTGATAACGCTTATAAAGAGCATTTAGAAAGCTTAATATGTTTGCATTTTTACAGACGCGAAATCGGATTTGAGACAGTAGGTTTATTTAAACTTTATCTCGAACAAAAAATGCGAGAGATAATGCCGTTTTACAATCAATTCTATAAATCGCAATTACTGGAGTTTAATCCTTTTTATGATGTTGACATAACACGTGACCATCAGTTAAAACATAACACCGAAGAAAACAGTATAAATAAAAGTTCAAGTAATAGCGATAGCACCGAAGGCTTTAATAGTACTACAACAGGCAAATCGACCGATAACACAAATCAAGGTGTAAGTTCGCGTGATGAAAGCAAAAGTAATAGTAAAAATAATTCTAGTGCTAAAAATTCAAGTGATTCATCATCAACAAGCAATAATAAACAACGATATAGTGATACACCACAAGGAAGTATTTCAGACCTTGAAAAAGACAAGTATTTAACAAATGCAACTATAAATGATGCGTCTGTTAAAGATACAACTAGTGCTACTAGTTCGGATGAAGCAACTAGTAGCAACGAAAATACAAGTACGCATACTAGCAATACAGGAACAGAAACTATACGCGAAGATACAAACAAAAACACATCAACAAAAACAAACAACTTAATGAATAAATCCGAAGATAATGCCAATAAAAATAGCAATAGCTTAGATGACTATTTAGAGCATGTAAAAGGTAAACAGGGTAGTGCAAGCTATGCAAGTTTATTAAAGGAATATCGAGAAACATTCTTAAATATTGACATGCAAGTAATTAGTGAATTAAATACGCTATTCATGTTATTATGGTAGAAAGGGGGGTGGAATAATTGGAGATTGTAAAGCCGTTATGCGGAAGAGTTTGGACACCAATACTTCCAACTGTTTTTTCCGAAAGTTTGAGTTATTTAGAACAGCTTAGTCAGTTTTCTGATAAATTAAACGAATTAATCACAAACTTTAACAAGTTTACAGGGGAATATGAAAACTATGTACAAGAACAGTTAAAACCTTATCAATCACAGCTTGATGCTTTGCAAGAAAGACTTAATACGGTTGTGAAGGAAATTAACGATAATTTTGATATTTTCAAAATTGAAGTTAATGCAAAAGTAGACGCACAGAACGAAGCTATAGACAAGTTACGCGCAGACACGAACGAGAAAATAGATGATTATAAGTCAGAAATTTTCGATAAGTTAAGCGAAACAGAACAAGAAATTTATGCACATGTAGAAGCTGAACTTTTGCGGCTGAAAACTGATATTACTACGCAAGTAAGTTTACAGTTAAGCTTTTTACGCAGATTAATCGACCAACACGACAAACAAGTATTATCTATTGTAGATGCAAAGTTAATTGAGTTCTTGGGTAAAATTCCAACAGGTACACAGCTTGTAATTAACCCTACGAGCGGTTCAATTGACACTTTACAGCAAACGCTGTACGATATGTATGATTATTACCGAACCGAAGGGCTTACAGCGCTAGAATACGACGAACAGCAGTTGACAGCAGAAGAATATGACTCACTAGGATTGACAGCGTATAAATACGACTTCTACAGCAAGCGTGTAATTGTTCTTGATGAACGCTTTTATATGTTTGACCCATTCAATGGGACATTTAAGCTAATTAGTAGCGTTGTGAATGAATTGGCAGACTTGCACAAAGGCGATAGTGCTTTTACCGCAGAAGAATATGA
>ULTB01001289.1_pt1 | contig 13191 bp, 11 predicted proteins | sample 1957251 | NCBI WGS metagenome assembly ULTB01 (sample SAMEA4835724, study PRJEB28245) | human gut metagenome | biome: gut microbiome; material: fecal sample | place: Denmark | collected 2008
ACGAGTTAGCAATAGGATTTTAGTCAAAGTTTTCCAGGATTTTCCTTGTTTCCAGAGCGGATTGGTAAGACAATTAGCGTTTGAATTTTTCGGGTTTAGCGCGAGTGGGTAACGTTCGTCACATCGTAGACATGCATGCAGTGCTCTGGTAGCTGTAAAGCCAGGGGCGGTAGCGTGGGTTAATTCTAAAATTAGAATTTTACGACACTATAAGTAAAATAGGTTTATAATGAAGAGTAAATTAGTTTCCATAATCATACCAGCATACAATGCTCAGGATTGGATTGAAAGGTGTTTAGTATCTTGCCTTAATCAGAGCTATCAAAATATAGAAATTATTGTAATAAATGATGGAAGTACAGATAATACTGCTAATATTCTCGAGAAGTTCAATGTAAATAAACTGAAAATATTTCATGAAAAAAACTCTGGTGTAGCAATAGCAAGACGAAAAGGTTTGGATTATTCTAGAGGAGAGTATATCTTTTTTCTTGATAGTGATGATTTTATAAATGAGTCTGCTTTAGAAATATTGGTAACCAAGATTGATAATTATAATGCTGACGTGGTTATAGCGCAAGCTAAACATCTTAAAAAGAAAAGCACTTTTACATCATCTTTTAAAATTGAAATTGATCCACTATATTCATTTTTGAATGGATCTTTACCAAGAACTTTATGGCCATTATTATTTAAAAGATCTGTTATTGAGAAAAATCTAATACCATCTCAATATACAGTTAGTGAAGACTATGTAATAATGTCAAAAATATATACCTTGCCAATTAAAATCGTTGTCGTTAATGATTGTCTATACAATTATGTAAAACACACGGGTAGCGTAACAGCGAATATAACGCCACAGAAATATAATGACCACTATAAAGCTCACCATTATATTGAAAAACAGTTATTCGAAACGTTATCAGATAAATATAAAATAAGTTTTATAAGAAACAATTTAGATTTTCTTTATAGTTTAATTATTATCAATTCACCATACGTCAGTCATCAAATGGAATATATTGGGGGGAAATATATTAAAGAAGATATTAATAAAGCTACAAGGAGGCTTTCTCTGAAGAAAAAAATAATACTTAAACTTAATCACGTAGCCTTGATGAGACTTGGGCCGTTAAGAATGATAATATTATTAATGAATAAACTAAGAAGATACAATGAGAATTAAAACTAGTAATATAAAAATGATAATGATAATATTTTGATAATGACATAGTTAAGTCATAAAAGGTTATTTTCTGTGAATATAGTATTGAAAAATTCAATGTATCTTGTTTTTATGCAGATGTGCAATTATGCTATTCCCTTAATTACGCTACCTTATTTAACAAGATGCTTGGGGTTTTATCAATATGGTGTATTGAATACTGCCATCAATATTATACTATACATCATCTTGGTTATTGATTTTGGATTTAATTTAAGCGCCACAAGAGAAATATCACAGAAAAAAAATAACTTTGTAGCGGTATCTAAAATATTTACAGATGTGATTTTTGCAAAAATTATACTTTTTTTCGGTGTGCTTGTTTTTACTTTCCTCATACTTAAACTAATTCCCGACTATCAAGATGTAACAAGATTGGTTTATTTTATGTTACCTCAAGTCCTATCTTCGATATTATTCCCACTGTGGTTATATCAAGGGTATGAAAAAATTGGATATGCTGCATTTATAAACGTTCTTGGAAAATGTATAACAATCCCATTGCTATTAATCTTTGTACAAAATAGCAAAGATGTAACAAATGCTGCAATTATATTAAGTTGGTCTTCTTTAGTTCCCTTATTAATTTATTATATACGTAGTAATCTTCCGCGAACAAAGTTTTATACCTCAAGGTGTAGATTCAAGTACTTAAATAGAACATTAGCTAATGCACTGGTCGTTTTTATTGGTTCCATTGCTGTAAACCTGTATACTTTAAGCACACCATTAGTATTAAGTATAGTTAGTGATTTTGATCAAGTTGGTTATTTTGTTGCAGCTGATAAAATAAGGGCTGCATTTATTGGCGTTTTTTTAATTGTAGGGCAGGCGATTTATCCTAGAGCAAGTGCCCTGTATAATGAAGATATAATTGCGTATAATAAATTTGTCATAAGCATTATATTTTACCAAATTATAGTATGTACGTTCTCTGCTATAGCCTTTTATTACTTCATGCCAGAGGTGGCACCAATTATTTTGAGTCAAAACAAATTAAACGTAGAAGAGTTATCTGTTATAATTAAATTGATGTCGCCAATGATTATTTTGATACCTCTTTCGGTGATATTAGCTAACTGCGTACTTTTGCCTCAAAGGAAAAATAAACAATACGCTTTAGTGCCTATTATTACAGTCATAATTCATATGAGTTACTCTATAATTTTGTGTGAAAAGTTAGGTGCGCTAGGGGCAAGTTACGCAATACTTCTCACAGAAATTATTAGTTGTGCTTTACTAGCATATTTTACATTCAAAGATAGACTAATTCAGCTCAATCCAGCCAGATAATATTGGATAATTATGAATCATTCTTATATCTATGTTTATATATTTTTTGTGTTTCTTTCATTTTTTGAGCTTAATGATACTAATAGAGCAAGATGTGATTTATATTATGCCATACAAGTTATTGTATTATTACTAACAATGGGGTTGTCGTATCAAATAGGTGTTGATTGGGTTGAATATGAACGTGTTTATAATGGGAATTCGGAATCATTAAATAATTACGAATTCGGTTATATAGTATTGAATAATATTGCAAACTATTTAGGGGCTAGTTTTTGGGGGTTCGTGATATTAATAAAATATACGTTTTTTATATCATTGTTTCTTATGGTAAGAAAATTCAGTAGATTACCTGTTCTGACTACAACATTAATACTAGGGTTGTTATTTCCATTTATTAATGACCCTTTACGACAAATAATATCTGCAAGTATATTGTTCTTTACGATTTATTTCTATAACAGGCCCCCTAAAATATTGGGGATTATAGGGGGTGGGGTATTTCATTCTACATTTATTATAATTATAATTCGTTATCTTAAAATTTTTACAAAAAGATCTATTGTGCTTATTTTCGTTTTTGTGGGGGTGGCAATTCTTTTGTTCTTAAAGTATGGTTCTTTTTTAGGTGATGGAATGTTATTTAGGAAATTAAATTTTTACATGGAGTATTCATCATTATCAAATTTGTATGGCTTTGCCCTAAGGTTTTTGCTATTGTCATTTATTGTTTTTAATATTGACGTTTACAAAGCTAATTGCAAATTCATCAGAGGAGATATCTGTTATTATTTCTGGATTTTTAGTATAACATATTTATGGCTTGAAATAATATTTGTAACATTCCCTTTAATCCCTCAGCGGATGCGGCTTTATTTGTTACCATTTGCTTTTATACTATTAAGTAACTACCTTTATTATAGTCGATTAACTTTCACAAAAAATATTTTTGCTTTTATATGTGTAATCATTTCATTTTCTTCATTGTGTCTTTTTTTAGATGGTCCTATGGGGCATTTTTATAGCATTACTGATAATATAGTATTAAAATATATTCAGGGTTTTACTAACGATAAAACATATGATGCAAACCAGTTCTGGATTAATGGAATTTAAATGAAAAAAAATGTCTTGATAATAGCTTCTGCAGCAAAAGAAGGTGGGGCTTTAAGCATACTTACAGAAAGTTTAAATAACCTTAAAATATTAAATATTCATTTTACAGTTGTGGTCAATCCATCTGTGGTTAAATATTTGCCTGTTGCTAATAATATAAAATATCATATGGTAGATACATCGGCGTGGATTAAAAGAATAGCATATGATTTCTATGGCTATCCTGGTCTCAAGTATGAAGAATATATAGCGTGCATAAATTTTCAAAATATACCTATAAGAACTAAAATAAAGCAAATAGTATATTATCATCAGTCATTACCTCTTTCGGATACATTATTCTCACCGTTTAATAAAGAAACGCGAGTTTTATATTTATATCAAAAATTCTATGGTTTATTTTTCAAGTTAAACAAAAGGTATATATCGCATCTAGTAGTTCAGGCAAATTGGATTAGAGAAAAAATATCTGAAAAATTTGGTGTTGAAAATAATAAAATTGAAGTTATTGCACCTCAAGTCGAAATTTTTAAATATATAAGTTTAGAGTTTAATAAAATAAGACCTGTAGAGAATGTATTTTTTTATCCTGCAAATGCGTATACTTATAAAAATCATTTGATTATAATCAAAGCTTTAAATTATTTAGGGAGTGTTTATATTAAAAAACATCGTATTAAGGTTGTTTTTACTATAAATAATAGTGAGTCAAATTATCTTCAATCAATGGTTTTGAATTATAATTTGCAGGATGTTGTTAGTTTTATTGGTCGAATTCCGAGAGCCGATGTTTATTCTCTCTTGATAAAATCAAAAGCTCTTCTTTTCCCAAGTAAATTAGAAACTTATGGTTTACCATTAAAAGAGGCGCGGCAACTAGGTGTATTTATTGTCGCATCGAAGTTAGATTACGCAACTGAAGTATTGGAGGGATACGAATATAAAAGATTATGCTCGCCAGATAGTGCTAAAGAATGGGCTTCGGCTATAAAGGAAATTATAGAAAATAAGATTGATGTCGGAAATACAGTCACTAGAGATAATATTAAAGAGAGCGATTTGTTTTCTGATTTTATTAAAAGTAAAATAATGGAGTGATTATTTATGTTTGCAGAAAAAACATTGCTTATTACTGGTGGTACGGGGTCTTTTGGTAATGCTGTTCTTAGACGTTTCCTTGACACTGATATCAAAGAAATACGCATTTTTTCTCGAGATGAGAAAAAGCAGGACGATATGAGGAAAAAGTATAATAATCAGAAAATTAAGTTCTATATAGGTGATGTTCGCGATTATTCGAGTATCCTTAATGCTTCTCGAGGTGTTGATTTTATTTATCATGCAGCAGCTCTGAAGCAAGTGCCTTCCTGCGAATTCCACCCCATGGAAGCTGTAAAAACGAATATTTTAGGTACTGAAAACGTTCTAGAAGCTGCAATAGCTAATCGCGTTAGGCGAATTGTATGTCTGAGTACAGATAAAGCCGTATATCCTATTAATGCAATGGGCATATCTAAAGCAATGATGGAAAAAGTCATTGTTGCAAAATCACGTAATCTTGATAGTTCAAAAACAGTTATCTGCGGAACACGTTATGGGAATGTAATGGCTTCACGTGGATCGGTCATCCCATTGTTTGTTGATCTAATCAAATCTGGTAAACCATTGACCATTACCGATCCCAATATGACTCGTTTCATGATGACGCTTGAGGATGCTGTTGATCTGGTCCTTTATGCCTTCGAGCATGGAAATAACGGTGATATTTTCGTTCAGAAAGCTCCTGCGGCAACAATTCAAACATTAGCCATTGCACTTAAGGAATTGCTAAATGCCCATGAACATCCAATCAATATTATTGGAACTCGACACGGGGAAAAACTTTACGAAGCGTTATTGAGCCGAGAGGAAATGATAGCAGCGGAAGATATGGGTGATTATTATCGTGTTCCACCAGATCTCCGCGACTTGAACTATGGTAAATATGTGGAACATGGTGACCGTCGTATCTCGGAAGTGGAAGATTATAACTCTCATAATACTGAGAGATTAGATGTTGAGGGTATGAAAAAATTACTGCTAAAACTTCCTTTTATCCGGGCAATTCGTTCTGGTGAAGATTATGAGTTGGATTCATAATATGAAAATTTTAGTTACTGGTGCTTCAGGGTTTATCGGCCGTAATTTGGTTTTCCGCCTTAAGGAGGCTGGTTATAACGAACTTATTACGATAGATCGTAACTCTTCTTTGGCGGATTTAGAGCAGGGACTTAAGCAGGCAGATTTCATTTTTCACCTTGCAGGAGTAAATCGTCCTGTGAAGGAGAGTGAATTTGAAGAGGGAAATAGCAACGTAACTCAACAGATTGTTGATATTCTGAAAAAAAATAGTAAAAATACTCCTATCATGCTGAGTTCTTCCATCCAGGCTGAATGTGATAACGCTTATGGAAAGAGTAAAGCGACTGCGGAGAAAATCATTCAGCAGTATGGGGAAACGACAAATGCCAAATATTATATTTATCGTTTGCCGAATGTATTCGGTAAGTGGTGTCGCCCAAATTATAACTCCTTTATAGCAACTTTCTGCCATCGCATTGCAAATGATGAAACTATTACAATTAATGATCCTTCAGCAGTTGTTGATCTGGTGTATATAGATGACTTTTGTTCTGACATATTAAAGCTATTGGAAGGAGCGAACGAAACTGGTTACAGGACATTCGGTCCAATTTATTCTGTTACTGTTGGTGAAGTGGCACAATTAATTTACCGATTTAAAGAAAGTCGCCAAACATTAATCACCGAAGATGTAGGTAATGGATTTACACGTGCATTGTACTCAACATGGTTAAGTTATCTGTCTCCTGAACAGTTTGCTTATACGGTTCCTTCTTATAGTGATGATAGAGGGGTATTCTGTGAAGTATTGAAAACGAAAAACGCGGGCCAGTTTTCGTTCTTTACTGCGCATCCAGGAATTACTCGGGGGGGGCATTATCATCATTCCAAAAATGAGAAATTTATTGTCATCCGAGGAAGTGCTTGTTTCAAATTTGAAAATATTGTCACGGGTGAGCGATATGAATTTAATGTCTCCTCAGATGATTTTAAAATTGTTGAAACAGTTCCGGGGTGGACGCATGACATCACTAATAATGGCTCGGATGAGCTAGTTGTTATGCTTTGGGCAAATGAAATATTTAATCGTTCTGAACCAGATACTATAGCGAGAGTTTTATCGTGAAAAAATTGAAAGTCATGTCGGTTGTTGGGACTCGTCCAGAAATTATTCGACTCTCGCGTGTCCTTGCAAAATTAGATGAATATTGTGACCACCTTATTATTCATACTGGCCAAAACTACGATTATGAATTGAATGAAGTTTTTTTCAAAGATTTGGGTGTTCGCAAACCAGATTATTTTCTTAATGCCGCAGGTAAAAATGCAGCAGAGACTATTGGACAAGTTATCATTAAAGTTGATGATGTCCTTGAACAGGAAAAACCAGAAGCTATGTTAGTTCTTGGCGATACTAACTCCTGTATTTCAGCAATACCAGCAAAGCGTCGAAAAATTCCGATCTTCCATATGGAGGCGGGGAATCGTTGTTTTGACCAACGCGTACCGGAAGAAACTAACAGAAAAATAGTTGACCACACTGCTGATATCAATATGACATATAGCGATATCGCTCGTGAATATCTTCTGGCTGAAGGTGTACCAGCCGATAGAATTATTAAAACCGGTAGCCCAATGTTTGAAGTACTCACTCATTATATGCCGCAGATTGATGGTTCCGATGTACTTTCTCGCCTGAATTTAACACCTGGGAATTTCTTTGTGGTAAGTGCCCACAGAGAAGAAAATGTTGATACCCCTAAACAGCTCGCGAAACTGGCGAATATACTTAATACCGTGGCTGAAAGATATAATATCCCGGTAGTTGTTTCTACTCATCCGCGCACTCGCAACCGCATCAATGAAAACGGTATTCAATTCCATAAAAATATCTTGCTACTTAAGCCATTAGGATTTCACGATTACAACCATCTGCAAAAAAATTCACGTGCTGTTTTATCGGACAGCGGGACTATTACAGAAGAGTCCTCCATTATGAATTTCCCTGCACTCAATATACGAGAAGCGCACGAACGCCCGGAAGGCTTCGAAGAAGGGGCAGTAATGATGGTTGGTCTTGAATCTGAGCGCGTGTTACAGGCATTAGAAATTATTGCAACACAACCTCGTGGTGAATTACGCTTACTTCGTCAGGTCAGTGACTATAGTATGCCAAATGTTTCAGATAAAGTTGTGCGTATTATCCATTCATATACTGACTACGTTAAACGGGTTGTCTGGAAGCAATACTAATGAAACTTGCATTAATCATTGATGATTATTTGCCCCATAGCACACGAGTTGGGGCTAAAATGTTTCATGAGTTAGGCCTGGAATTGCTGGGCAAAGGCCATGATGTAACTGTAATTACGCCTGACATCACTTTACAAGCAATCTATTCTGTTAGTATGATTGATGGTATAAAGGTTTGGCGTTTCAAAAGTGGACCTTTAAAGGATATAGGTAAGGCTAAGCGTGCCATAAATGAAACTCTTTTATCTTTTCGTGCATGGCGTGCATTAAAGCACCTCATTCAACATGATACATTTGATGGTATCGTTTATTATTCCCCCTCTATTTTTTGGGGAGACTTGGTTAAAAAAATAAAACAGCGATGCCAGTGCCCAAGCTATCTGGTCCTAAGGGATATGTTTCCACAGTGGGTCATTGATGCAGGTATGTTGAAAGCCGGTTCGCCAATTGAAAAATATTTCAGGTATTTTGAAAAAAAATCATATCAACAGGCTGACCGGATTGGGTTAATGTCTGATAAGAATCTTGAGATATTTCGTCAGGCTAATAAAGGTTATCCATGTGAAGTTTTACGTAATTGGGCCTCAATGACTCCTGTGTGTGCCAGCGATGATTATAATTCCCTTCGCCAAAAATACGATCTAAAAGATAAAGTCATTTTTTTTATGGAGGTAATATTGGGCATGCTCAGGATATGACAAACTTATTGCGCCTTGCGCGCAATATGATGCGTTATCATGATGCTCATTTCCTGTTTATAGGGCAGGGTGATGAAGTTGACCTGATTAATTCTCTTGCTGCAGAATGGAATTTAACTAATTTCACTCATCTACCTTCAGTGAACCAGGAAGAGTTTAAATTAATTTTATCTGAAGTTGATGTTGGCCTGTTCTCCCTTTCGTCTCGCCATTCTTCACATAATTTCCCGGGGAAATTACTAGGGTATATGGTTCAATCAATCCCGATCCTTGGGAGCGTGAATGGCGGTAATGATCTGATGGATGTAATTAATAAGCACAGGGCCGGGTTCATTCATGTTAATGGTGAAGATGATAAACTGTTCGAATCTGCACAATTGCTTCTTGCAGATTCGGCTTTAAGAAAGCAGTTAGGTCAGAACGCTAATGTGTTGTTAAAATCTCAATTTTCGGTTGAATCGGCGGCACATACTATCGAAGTCCGACTGGAGGCAGGAGAATGCGTTTAGTTGATGACAATATTCTGGATGAGCTTTTTCGCACAGCAGTAAATTCTGAACGTTTGCGCGCTCATTATTTATTGCACGCATCTCATCAGGAGAAGGTTCAACGTTTACTTATTGCATTTGTACGCGACAGCTATGTTGAGCCCCATTGGCATGAGTTACCGCATCAGTGGGAAATGTTTGTCGTCATGCAAGGGCAATTAGAAGTTTGTTTGTATGAGAAAAATGGTGAGATACAAAAACAGTTTATTGTTGGAGACGGTACTGGAATAAGCGTCGTGGAATTTTCCCCAGGTGATATACATAGTGTCAAATGCCTGTCACCGAATGCCCTTATGTTGGAGATAAAGGAAGGACCATTTGACCCACTGAAAGCTAAGGCTTTTTCTAAGTGGTTATAGGGCGATACACCACCCTTTATTCTTCTATCTTATTCTATACATGCTGGGTTACCATCTTAGCTTCTTCAAGCCGCGCAACCCCGCGGTGAACACCCCTGACAGGAGTAAACAATGTCAAAGCAACAGATCGGCGTCGTCGGTATGGCAGTGATGGGGCGCAACCTTGCGCTCAACATCGAAAGCCGTGGTTATACCGTCTCTATTTTCAACCGTTCCCGTGAAAAGACGGAAGAAGTGATTGCCGAAAATCCAGGCAAGAAACTGGTTCCTTACTATACGGTGAAAGAGTTTGTTGAATCTCTGGAAACGCCTCGTCGCATCCTGTTAATGGTGAAAGCAGGTGCAGGCACGGATGCTGCTATTGATTCTCTCAAGCCATACCTCGATAAAGGTGACATCATCATTGATGGTGGTAACACCTTCTTCCAGGACACAATTCGTCGTAACCGTGAGCTGTCTGCAGAAGGTTTTAACTTTATCGGTACCGGTGTTTCCGGTGGTGAAGAAGGTGCGCTGAAAGGACCTTCCATCATGCCTGGTGGGCAGAAAGAAGCCTATGAACTGGTTGCTCCGATCCTGACCAAAATCGCCGCCGTTGCTGAAGATGGCGAACCGTGCGTTACCTATATTGGTGCCGATGGCGCAGGTCACTATGTGAAGATGGTTCACAACGGTATTGAATACGGTGATATGCAGCTGATTGCTGAAGCCTATTCTCTGCTTAAAGGTGGCCTGAATCTCTCTAACGAAGAACTGGCGCAGACGTTTACCGAGTGGAATAACGGTGAACTAAGCAGCTACCTGATCGACATCACCAAAGACATCTTCACTAAAAAAGATGAAGACGGTAACTACCTGGTTGATGTGATCCTGGATGAAGCGGCTAACAAAGGTACCGGTAAATGGACCAGCCAGAGCGCGCTGGATCTCGGCGAACCGCTGTCGCTGATTACCGAGTCTGTGTTTGCACGTTATATCTCTTCTCTGAAAGAGCAGCGTGTTGCCGCATCTAAAGTTCTCTCTGGCCCGCAAGCGCAGCCAGCTGGCGACAAAGGTGAGTTCATCGAAAAAGTTCGCCGTGCGCTGTATCTTGGCAAAATCGTTTCTTACGCTCAGGGCTTCTCTCAGCTGCGTGCAGCGTCTGAAGAGTACAACTGGGATCTGAACTACGGCGAAATCGCGAAGATTTTCCGTGCTGGTTGCATCATTCGTGCGCAGTTCTTGCAGAAAATCACCGATGCTTATGCCGAAAATCCGCAGATCGCTAACCTGCTGCTGGCTCCGTACTTCAAGCAAATTGCCGATGACTACCAGCAGGCGCTGCGTGATGTCGTTGCTTATGCAGTACAGAACGGTATCCCGGTTCCGACCTTCGCTGCTGCGGTTGCCTATTACGATAGCTACCGTGCCGCTGTTCTGCCTGCGAACCTGATCCAGGCACAGCGTGACTATTTCGGTGCGCATACTTATAAGCGCATTGATAAAGAAGGTGTGTTCCATACTGAATGGCTGGATTAATCTGATTTAACCAACAATAAAATTGAGGCCCGGCGTATATTGCACCGGGCTTTTTTTTGCCAATTATCTTATAGACTAAATTTCACTGCTTAATATTAACTTAATAAATATCAGCTATTCTTATAAAGAAAATCTGAATTGTTTTTCGTTGCGTTGACCATCAAACAACGTAGCGTTAAAACTTTTAGCTCTTATCAGGATGCTAAAAACATCATGATTCACAGTTAAGTTAATTCTGAGAGCATGAAATGAAAATCACCATTTCCGGTACTGGCTATGTAGGCTTGTCAAACGGGCTTCTAATCGCACAAAATCATGAGGTTGTGGCATTAGATATTTTACCGTCACGCGTTGCTATGCTGAATGATCGGATATCTCCTATTGTTGATAAGGAAATTCAGCAGTTTTTGCAAGCAGATAAAATACACTTTAATGCCACATTAGATAAAAATGAAGCCTACCGGGATGCTGATTATGTCATCATCGCCACTCCAACCGACTATGATCCTAAAACTAATTATTTCAATACATCCAGTGTAGAATCAGTAATTAAAGACGTAGTTGAGATAAATCCTTATGCGGTTATGGTCATCAAATCAACGGTTCCCGTTGGTTTTACCGCAGCGATGCATAAGAAATATCGTACTGAAAATATTATTTTCTCTCCGGAATTTCTCCGTGAGGGTAAAGCCCTTTACGATAATCTCCATCCTTCACGTATTGTCATCGGTGAGCGTTCAGAACGCGCAGAACGTTTTGCTGCGCTGTTACAGGAAGGCGCGATTAAGCAAAATATCCCGACCCTGTTTACCGACTCCACTGAAGCAGAAGCGATTAAACTTTTTGCAAACACCTACCTGGCGATGCGCGTGGCGTACTTTAACGAACTGGATAGCTACGCAGAAAGTTTAGGTCTGAATTCCCGTCAAATAATCGAAGGCGTTTGTCTCGACCCACGTATTGGCAACCATTACAACAATCCGTCGTTTGGTTATGGTGGTTATTGCTTGCCGAAAGATACCAAGCAGTTACTGGCGAACTACCAGTCTGTGCCGAATAACCTGATCTCGGCAATTGTCGATGCTAACCGCACGCGTAAAGATTTTATTGCCGATGCCATTTTGTCACGCAAGCCGCAAGTGGTAGGTATTTATCGTCTGATTATGAAGAGCGGTTCAGATAACTTCCGTGCGTCTTCTATTCAGGGGATTATGAAACGTATCAAGGCGAAAGGCGTTGAAGTGATCATCTACGAACCGGTGATGAAAGAAGATTCATTCTTCAACTCTCGGCTGGAACGTGATCTCGCCACCTTCAAACAACAAGCCGATGTCATTATTTCCAACCGTATGGCAGAAGAGCTTAAGGATGTGGCAGACAAAGTCTACACCCGCGATCTCTTTGGTAGTGACTAACATCCTGTTATCAGGGCGATTTTCGCCCTGATTCTCTTATGTTCCCTTTGTAATAATTCATTATTTTTATCATTTATCCTATAGCATTCATGGCGATTATCGCTAAACTATGGCGACTTAAAATTATTTCGTCCGTTAGGGTAATGATGAGAGTAGAAAATAATAATGTTTCTGGGCAAAACCATGACCCAGAACAGATTGATTTGATTGATTTACTGGTGCAGTTGTGGCGTGGCAAGATGACAATTATCATCTCTGTCATTGTTGCTATTGCCCTGGCTATTGGGTATTTGGCGGTAGCGAAGGAGAAATGGACGTCAACAGCAATTATCACTCAGCCTGACGTGGGGCAAATTGCTGGCTATAACAATGCCATGAATGTTATCTATGGTCAGGCTGCACCTAAAGTGCCGGATTTACAGGAGGCGTTAATTGGTCGCTTCAGTTCTGCCTTCTCTGCATTAGCAGAAACGCTGGATAATCAGAAAGAACCAGAAAAACTTACCATCGAACCTTCTGTAAAGAACCAGCAATTACCATTGACTGTTTCTTATGTTGGGCAAACTGCAGAGGACGCACAAATGAAATTGGCCCAATACATTCTGAACCGCCCCGGGTTTCCTGGAGAGTGTTTTATCTGTG
>ULTB01003674.1_pt1 | contig 13096 bp, 17 predicted proteins | sample 1957251 | NCBI WGS metagenome assembly ULTB01 (sample SAMEA4835724, study PRJEB28245) | human gut metagenome | biome: gut microbiome; material: fecal sample | place: Denmark | collected 2008
AAAGACATGGCAAACGGAACACAAGAACAAATGGAGATAGAAAAAATAATAGAAAAATTAAAATAGTATAATAAAACAAAATCAAAAGAATATATTTAAATAGGTTAAATTCAAAGGAGAAAATTGTAAATGAACATAGCAGTAATAAATGCAAAGGACCTATTTAGGTATATTCTTAAATTTTTGGTTATAGTTTCTATAACTTTTTTTATGATAAAACTAGTAAAAACAGTAGATCTAAAAAAACAAGAAGAAAATATAAAAGAAAACGGCAATAATATAAAAAAGCAAATAAATGAATATTCTTTTACAAAGTGTTTGGATATTTCAATTCCGCTAATGGAATATGGAAAAGAAGAAAGCGAAAAAGAAAACTTTTTTACAAATAATAAAATACTTGCAATGGGAGCAAACATTTTAGATGAAGCAATTTTAGAAAATGCGGATTTAATAATAAATAAAAATGACCTTACAACAGATGATACAGAAGAACTTATAAATAAAGTAGCAAAACTTCCAGAAAATGCAACAACAGAAGCTGTACAAGAAAATAATATAACACCTAAAGTAACTTCATCATATGGCAGTGTACAAATAAATAATCAAAGTGATTATGAAATTACAGAAGATATGTTGGTTCCAAATGTAGAAATTACAAATAAAAAAGACATATTAATATATCATACTCACACATGTGAAAGTTATACACCAAGTGCACGGTTATGAATACGAAGCAACAGGAAATTACAGAACAACAGATTTAAATTATAGTGTTGCAAGAGTGGGTACTGAACTTACAAATTATTTGAAAGAAAAAGGATTTAATGTAACACATAATACAACCTATCATGATTATCCAGCATATTCTGGGTCTTATGCAAGGTCATTAAATACATTAGAAGGTTTGCTGGAAGGGAAAAATACTCAATTAGTTTTTGACCTTCATAGAGATGCAGTAGGAAGTAGTAACGAATATGCACCTACAATTAAAATTAATGATAATTATGTAGCGCAAATTATGTTTGTAATAGGAACAAATGGAGGAGGATTGGAACATCCAAATTGGGTACAAAATTTGAAAATTGCTGTAAAAATTCAAGAAAAAGCAAATGAAATGTATCCAGGTTTGTTTAGACCAATTATAATAAGAAATTCAAGATATAATCAACATTTAACAAATGGTTCTAGTATAATAGAAGTAGGTGCAACAGGTAATACAATGGAACAATGTATTTTAAGTATGCAATGTTTATCTAATGTACTTGCAGAAGTTTGTAAGTGATACTTATAGAAAAAAATAGTAAAAAACTGTTGTAAAATGATATTTTAATTGATATACTAGTATAGAAATTATATTAAAACATTATTGTTTTAGGAGGTAATAAGATGGAAGAAGAAAATAAAGATACAATAGAAAAAAATGAAACAGTTGAAATTTCAGAAGCAAATAATGAGGAGATAAAAATAGCTGATGATGTAGTTTCAGTAATTGCAGGAAAAGCAGTTTCAGAGATTTCTGGAGTAGCTGGAATGGCTGGCGGATTTGCTGGAGGAATTTCAGAAGTTTTTAGTGGGAAAAAGAACTTATCAAAAGGTATAAAAGTTGACGTAGGTGAAAAAGAAGTTAAAATAGATGTTAATATAATAGTAGAATATGGAGCAAGAATTCCAGATATTGCATTTGAGATACAAAACAGAGTAAAAAAAGCAGTAGAAACAATGACAGGATTAACAGTAACAAGTGTTAATGTACATGTACAAGGTGTGAATATACCAGAAGAAAAAGAAGAACCAAAAAATGAAGAAGAAGAGGAGAAATAAAAATGAAAGGGTTAGATAAATTTAATTTAATATTATTTTCAATAATAATCTTAATAATATCAGTATTAGTTTGCTTTTTACAATTTGGATGGATTGACGTTATTTTAGCATACAACGGAATAAGCTTTTTAGTAGAGAATAGTGTTGCAGGAAACATTTCTTTAGGACTAGCTATAATATTAATACTATTATCAATAAAATCAATTTTCTTTAACTCTTACTCAAGTGAAAGTCAAGGAAAAGATGGAATTTTATTAGAAAATGATAATGGTAAACTATTAGTATCAAGAGATACAATAGAAAGCTTGGCAAATACAGTTATAAAATCTTTTGACAGCGCAGAAACAGTTATGACAAAAGTAGAAGTGGATGAAGAAAGCCACATAAAAATATATATTACTTTATCAGTACATCCAGATGCTGTAATTAAAGATTTATCTGCTAAATTACAAAGCAACGTAAAAGAAGCAATTAAGAAATCATTAGATTTAGATGTTACAGAAGTAAACATAAGAGTAAAAAATATAAGTGTAAAGAAAGAACCACAAATTAAAGAATAAGGGATGTTGAGTTATGGAAAAAGTTAAACAATTTCTAATTAATTATAGAGGTGCAATAATTGGTGGAATAGTAGCTATAGTTGCTTTATTACTAAATCTTCACAAGGCATTAATAGTTATTCTAATAGTAATTGCAGGAATTTTGTTAGGAAACTATGTTCAACACAACAAAGAATTAGTAAAAGAAAAATTAAAATCATATATAGATAAACTATAATAAGCTTTATGGAGGAATTTATGAATAGATCACAAACAAGAGAATTAGCATTCAAACTACTATACCAAATAGAAATACAAAAAGAAATAAATGATGAAGATATGCAATTGTTTTTTGAAAACAATAATATAACTTCAGAAGAAGCCAAAAAATATATAAAAGACATAGTAAATGGCACAAGTAAAAATTCAGAAGAAATACTAGAATTAATAAGAAATAACTTAAAAAAAGATTGGAACTTAGAAAGAATATCAAAAGTGAATCTAGCATTATTAAAACTTGCAATTTATGAAATACAATATAAAGAAATTCCTTTTAAAGTGGCAATTAATGAAGCTGTTGAACTTGCAAAAACATATGGAGAAGAATCTTCACCAGTGTTTATTAATGGAATTTTAGCAAGTATAGTTAAGGAGAAATAAATTGAAAATAGAACCAATTACTGTATCTTACTTAAATAAATATATAAAAGAAAAAGTAGCAGAAGATGAGTACTTAAACAATGTTTATGTTAGAGGTGAAATATCTAACTTCAAACATCACTATACAGGACACATGTATTTTACATTAAAGGACGAGGGTTCTTTAATAAAATGCATAATGTTTAAGAGCTCTACTGCTACTTTAAATTTTACCCCAAAAGATGGAATGAAGGTATTAGTTTTAGGAACAGTTTCTGTATTCGAAAGAGATCGGAATATACCAGATATATGTAAAAGCTATGAAAGAAGATGGGATTGGGGACTTATATAAAGAATATGAAGAACTAAAAAACAAATTAGAAAAAGAAGGATTCTTTGATAATAGCCATAAGCAAAAAATACCGTTTATGCCAAAAACAATAGGAGTGTTAACATCAAAAACTGGTTCAGTTATAAAGGATATTATAAACGTATCTACGAGGAGAAATCCAAATGTTCACATCAGATTATTTCCAATACCAGTGCAAGGCAAAGGTGCTGAACTGGAAATTGCAGATGCAATTAGAATAATGAATGAAAAGAAACTGGCAGATGTTTTAATTTTGGCAAGAGGCGGAGGCTCAATAGAAGACTTGTGGCCATTTAATGAAGAGATAACAGCAAGGGCAATATATAATTCAAAAATACCAATAATCTCTGCAGTAGGTCATGAAACAGATTTTACAATAGCAGATTTTGTAGGAGATTTAAGAGCACCAACTCCTTCTGCCGCAGCTGAACTTGCAGTTCCTGATATAGAAGAAATAAAGAGAAAATTAGAAACATATAATCAAAGATACAAAACATCTTTGAAAAAGAAAATAGAATTCATGAAATTAAGATATCAAAAATGTATGTCATCAAAAGTGTTTACAGACCCAACTGCAAAAATAAAAGAACAATACATTAATTTAGACATAATAATTAAAAATCTAGAAAACTTAATAACAAACAAAGTAAAAGACTCAAAGACAAAATCAATAGAATTGATTTCTAAATTAGATACATTAAGCCCTTTAAAAACATTAACAAGAGGGTATTCAATAGTTCAAAAAGATGGTAAAACAATTAAAAGTGTTAAAGAGTTAAAAACAAATGATATGTTAGGTATAAGATTTACAGATGGAGAAATAAAAACAAAAGTACTATGAGGTGAAAATTATGGAAAATAAGAAAAAAATAATTATAATAGCAGTAACAATAGTTTTAGTAATACTAATAACCTTACTTACAATAAAACTAATAAAAATCGAAAAAAACAAAGGAAAAGAAGTAATAAATTTAAATGAAAATGCGATAGAAAATAATACAGTTGAAAATAATGTACAAAACGAAAATATAGAAGATAAAAATAATACAAATGTAAATGAAGAAAAGAACAACCAAACTAACACTACACAAAACACCTCTTCTAATGTAGGTGAAGAAGAAGTTACAAAAACAGAAATAGAAAAAGAGAAAAGTGATAAAGAAAAGGCCCTTAGCATCGTTAAAAAAGACTGGGGGAAAGATGATAATGTGAAATTTACAATTGAATCATTCCCTGAAATAGATGATAATGGAAATTGCATAATATATGTGAGAGACAAAAAAACAACTAGAGAAATAAGCGTATATAAAGTAAATATAAAAACAGGAAAATTTACAAAAGAATAATATATGTTGTAAATCACACAATCATTGAGTGACCTGTAATAAAACAAGATAGGGGGTAAAAAATGAGTAAGGAAATAAATTTTGAAGAAACAATGCAAGAGCTAGAAAAAATTGTACAAGAATTAGAAAAAGGAGACTTAAATTTAGATGATTCTATAAATAAATTTGAAGAAGGAATGAAACTTTCAAAAAGTGCAAGTGACTATTTAGAGAAAGCAGAAAAGAAAATAACAGTTTTAATAAATGCAAAAGATGAAGAAATAAAAGAAGAAGAATTTTAGGAGGTAAAAGATGGAAGATATTGATATCGCAAGACAAGCAAAATTACAAAACATAACAAAGGTAGCAGAAAAATTAGGAATAGAGGAAGATTATTTAGAACAATATGGAAAATACAAAGCAAAAATTTCAAATGAATTATATGAAAAACTAAAAGATAAAAAAGACGGGAAATTAATACTTGTAACATCTATAAACCCAACACCATTAGGAGAAGGAAAAACTACTATATCAATAGGACTAGCTGATGGACTATCTAAAATAAATAAAAAAGCTATACTTGCGTTAAGAGAACCATCATTAGGACCAGTATTTGGAATAAAAGGTGGAGCAACAGGTGGAGGATATGTTCAAGTAGCTCCAATGGAAGAAATAAATCTTCATTTTACAGGAGATATACATGCAATAACATCAGCAAACAATTTACTTTCTGCATTAATAGATAATCACATTTTCCAAGGAAATGAATTAGGATTTGATAAAGTGATTTGGAAAAGATGTGTAGATTTAAATGATAGAGCATTAAGAAAAGTAGAAATATGTTTATCAGGAGAAAAAAATGCAGTTCCAAGAGAAGATGGATTTGATATAACGGTTGCATCAGAAATAATGGCAATATTTTGTTTAGCAAAAGATTTAAAAGATTTAAGAACAAGAATAGGAAATATAGTAGTAGGATATAACAAAAATGGAGAAGAAATAAGAGCAAAAGATTTAAAGGCAGAAGGCGCAATGACAGTGCTTTTAAAAGATGCTATTAACCCAAACCTAGTTCAAACATTAGAAAATACTCCAGCATTAATACATGGTGGACCATTTGCAAATATTGCACATGGATGTAATAGCGTAATAGCTACAAAAATGGGTATGAAACTTGCAGATTATTGTATTACAGAAGCTGGCTTTGGTGCAGATTTAGGAGCAGAAAAGTTTTTAGATATTAAATGCAGAAACTTACCTAAAACACCAGATGCAGTTGTGTGCGTAGCAACAATAAAAGCATTAAAATATCATGGTGGAATGCCAATAGAAGATATAAAAGAAGAATCTATAGAATATTTAGAAAAAGGAATTCACAACTTATTAAAACATATAGATAATTTAAAAAATGTATTTGGTTTAAATGTAATAGTTGGAATAAATAAATACATAACAGATACAGATAAAGAAATAGAATACTTAAAAAATAAGTTAGAAGAAAAAGGTGTAAATATAAGTTTAGTAGAAGCTTGGGCAAAAGGCGGAGAAGGAGCAATAGATTTGGCAGAAAAAATAGTAGACTTATGTGAAAAACCAGCAAACTTTAAGTATTGCTATGAATTAAATGACAGTATAAAAGAAAAAATTGAAAAAATAGCAACAAAAATATATGGAGCAGAAGGAGTAGAATATAGTGACGAAGCAGAAAAAATAATACAAGATTTAGAGAAAAATGGTTATGGAAATATGCCAGTTTGCATAGCAAAAACACAATATTCATTCTCAGATGATGCTAAAAACTTATTATGTTTAGAACCATTTAAAATACATGTAAAAAATGTAATACTAAAAACAGGAGCCGGTTTTATAGTAATACTTACAGGAAATATATTTACAATGCCAGGACTTCCAAAAGTTCCAGCAGCAGAAAAGATAGATATAGACGAAAACGGAAACATAGTAGGAATATTCTAAAATTAATTAAAAACACATAAAAATACCATTTTTGGAGAAAATATTTTTTATATACAATGAAATTTTCTTTAAAGGTGGTTTTTTTATGAAGAAAATTATAAAAAATAAAAGCAATATTATTGCTATACTTATATTAATAGTATCTATAACAGCTTTTTTATCATACAACATATTTTTTAGAGAAGATACCAACTCTTCATATGCGCTTTCTAAATATGGTTCTAGAAGTGATGAAGTAAAACAAATACAAACAAAATTAAAAAGATGGGGCTATTACTATGGAAATGTGGATGGAATTTATGGCTCACAAACACTTTCGGCAGTAAAATGGTTTCAATCTAAAAACGGCCTAACAGTAGACCGGTATAGCAGGACCTAAAACTCTTTCGGCAATGGGAATAAATTCTTCAAGTTCTTCAAACACAACAACGAATTCTAGCTCAGACTTAAACTTACTTTCGCATTTAGTATATGCAGAAGCAAGAGGAGAGCCATATTCTGGGCAAGTTGCAGTAGCATCAGTTGTATTAAATAGAGTGAAAAATTCATCATTTCCAAATACAGTTGCTGGAGTAATATATGAAAGAGGTGCTTTTTCAGTAGTAAGTGATGGACAAATAAATCTAACGCCGAATGAAACTGCAAAAAAAGCAGCACAAGATGCAATAAACGGGTGGGATCCATCTTATGGGGCAATATATTATTTTAATCCAAACACAGCAACAAGTGCATGGATTTGGTCAAGACCAGTAACGGTAGTAATAGGAAATCATAGGTTCTGTAAATAAATTGCAATTTGTGTGAGGGGGAATTCTAGGGACTGTCCCTTAAAATCACCAAACCTGGGGATTTTGGGGACTGTCCTGAATTCATCCGGAACTAAACAAATTCCAATTTATCTAATTGTTGACTTTTAACTAATATATTGATAATATATACACATAAATGGAGGAATAAATGATACTATACCCAGATATATATTTAACAAATGTAAAAGAAATTACGGTAGAATTATTACATAAAAACAATATTAAAGGATTATTGTTAGATGTTGATAACACACTAATTGATTTTGAATTAAAGATATTGGAAGGTTCTAAAGACTGGATTAATAACTTAAAAGAAAATAATTTTAAATTATGCATATTATCAAATACTAACAAGATTGAAAAGGTAAAAATGGTAGCAAAAGAGCTAGACATACCATATATAAATTTTGCAAAAAAGCCATTTAAAAAAGGATTTAAACGAGGAGCCGAATTGTTGAACCTACAACCTAATCAGATAGCTGTTGTAGGGGACCAAATAATGACAGATGTGCTTCGGCGGAAATAGAATGAAAATGTTTACAATTCTTACAAAGCCATTAGGTAAAAAAGATATATTTATTACAAGAGTAAAAAGGCCTTTAGAAAATATGATAATTAAAAGATATTTAAAAAGGCAAGAAAGAAAGCAGGAGAAGAAAGATGTATTTTAATGATGTACATATATTATATTATGTTTTATTTATATTAGTAGGAGGAACAATAGGTCAATTTATAGATTATGCAAGTAAATGCTTCATTGAAGAAAGAAGAATATTTGCAAAAGAGAGTTTTAGTAAATATAAAAAAACTGTGCTTCCAAACTATATATTAATTTTAGGAATAGCAATTGCATATGCAGGATTACTATATAAATTTGGATTACACTCAGGATTTAAAGAGAATTTGGATTTAATAAAATATGTAATACTAATTCCAATGCTTGCATGTGCTTTTTATGTAGATTTAAAAGAACAAATAATACCAAACAGATTAAATTTATTAATATTTGAAATAGGATTAGTGTTCTTATTTATATATGGGTTTATAAATATAAATATTTCGTTAAATTTACTACTTGGAATGCTAGCAGGAGGAGGAATTTTCTTAATTATAACATTAATTGGAGGTCTTATTGCAGGTAAAGAAGCAATGGGAATGGGAGACGTAAAATTAATGGGAGCACTTGGATTATTCTTTGGGCTACAAAATATTGTAGTGATTTCTGTTTTGGCATTTCTAATAGGAGCAATAGTTAGTATTGTTATAATGATAATAAAAAGAAAAGGTACAGATACATATATACCATTTGGACCATTTATTGTAATTGCATCAGTTATAACAATATTTGTACCATTTAGTATTTTGTTTACAATATTAATGAAAATATTTACATTGGGAATGTATTAGAATATTTAGAAAGAAGGTGGCTCTATGAATTATAAAATACGTGCTTTAAGAGAAAGAATGAAAAGTTTAAATTTAGAAGGAATGATAGTAACTAATCCAATCAATATTAGATACTTAACCAATATTACTTCAGAGGGAACTTTACTAATAACAAGAAAAGAAAACATATTTATAACGTATACAATGTACATAGAGGCAGTAAATAGTGTTCTTACTATAAATGATGATATAATAGTAATGGATTATAGGGACATTGCAAAAGAGGAATATGAGAATTTTTTTACATTCTGTGAAAATGTAGGATTTGAAGAAAACCATGTAACATATGAACAATATAAAAATATAAAACAAAGATATAAAGCAAACAATTTAGTAGAAACAGAAGGGATAATTGAGAAACAAAGAATAGTTAAAGATGAAGAAGAAATAAATAAAATTAGAAAAGCATGTGAGATTACAGACAATTGTTTTACTCATTTATTAAGTTATATAAAAATAGGAATGACAGAAAAACAAATTGCTTTAGAAATAGAAATGTATTTTAAAACACATGGAGCAGATGGAGTTTCTTTTGACCCAATAGTAGCAATAGGAGAAAACTCATCAATTCCGCATTGGATTCCAGGAGATAGAAAAGTAGAAATGGCAGATCCAATACTAATAGATATGGGATGTAAATATGAGGGATATTGTTCGGATATGACAAGAACAATATTTATGGGTTGCATCTTAGAAGAAATTAAACCTGTATATGATTTAGCATTAAAGAACCTTGAACTCTCAACAAAAGAGATAACAGATGGGTATACAATAAAAACAGCTGCCAATATGGTTGGAAGCGATTTTAAAGTAAATGGTTATAATTTAATTCATGCATTAGGACATGGAGTAGGATTAGAAGTACATGAGCTACCATTTATTAGACTAAAAAATGAAGCAAGCTTTAAAGAGAATATGGTTATTGCAGACGAACCTGGAATATATTTGCCAGGAAAATATGGAATAAGAATAGAAGATACACTATTAGTTACAAAAGATGGCTCAGAAAGATTAACAAAATCAGAAAGAGGATATGTTGTAATATAGTAAAATAGATATAAGTAGCACCTTCAAGATTAGCAAAAAGCTAGTTGCTTGAAGGTGCTATTTTAAATAAAGGGCGACTAAAGTCACTTTGTTCAAGGGCGACTAAAGTTGTTTTGTTTCCAATACTTGCAAAAATCTCCAAAAAGAGTTATAATATTTACATAATGCGTTCAAATAATCTAAATATATTAGGAGGTTTACATGAAATCAATAGATAACCTTACATTAATTCAAATAATAAACAGATACAAAGATATAATTGGAGACGATTTAGAAAGTTTTATATATTCAAAAATTTTTGATGATAAAATAATACAAAGCATTGAAGAAAGTATTCAAAATAGAGTTATTTTAAATACTGATGAAGAGAGACAAAGAATAGCATATCAGTTACTTATGGAAATTTTAAAAAACCCACAAAATAGTCTTAATACAGATAACTCAATAAAAAGACAATTCATTGCAGAAATAATGAAAACATATCCAGATAGAATAAAAACAGGAACAAAAAAAGAAATGAAGGACCTTATTTTAGATGGAAAACCTATTGCAATTTATGAATTTCCAAGCCAAAAGTATAGAGGAATAAGAGAAACTTTAATATTTACAAGAGAAGAACCAAAAAGTATAGATTCTATATATGATGAGAAAAAAAGAAAATTATTTAAAGAAATAATGGATACAATTACAATAGAAGACATAAGTTCAATTATAAAGCCTGAATATCGAGATGCTGTGCTTGGGGCAATAATGAAAAAGATAACAATGCAGTATTTTGTAGATAAAAAAGGAATGAAACCTCAAGATTTTAAAGAAATGTATTTAGATAGAGTGGCTGAGGATGAAGAAACTATTGTTAAATTAGATGATAAAGATGCAGGAAGATGTATAACAGAATTATTACAAGAGTATGTATCAGAAAATTTTTATTTAATGGACAGAGAAGCAATATTATTAAATGCAGCAGCAAGATTAATGCTTGGGGTTAGAGTTTGCGAAGGAGAGCAAGTAGGAGACTTAATCTTAAGAAATAATGATGAAAGTAAAAAGCAGATGCTAATAGAATGCAGTATATTAGAAATAAGAAAGATTCTTAAAGAATTAAAAACTGGAAAATATACAAATGCAAAATATAAAGTAGTTGACAATGATGGAGAGACAATTATAGAAGCAGAAGAAAAAAATATAGAAGAGTTTTTAGCAAGGTGTACAGATACAAGATATCTTTCAGACTTGTATATAGATAAATTGCGTGCAAATTTGGCAGTTGGTTCTTTTCCGGAAAATTTAGAGGAACTAAAAATAGCAGGAGTTGGACTAGAAGATGTTACACATATAATAGAGAGTTATGAAGAAGCTGAAGACAAAGATGAAAAAGAAAAACTTTTAACTTCTGCAAATGCTCTTGTGAGCTATTTATTAAGAAATACAGAACTAAAAGAGGAAGATTTTATAGATTTATATGTAAATGGAAATGCAAATTTAGAATTAATAGAACAGATGAAACTAGGTGAAATGCCTAAAGAGTATTTTGATACTAGATTTATGGAACTTTTTAGTGAAGATGTATATTTTGATACAAAGGAATCAAATACTAAATTAAAAAGATATGCAAATTTATATTCTGTATTAAGGGAGCAAGAACAAATAGATACAACAACTGATGATTTAGTAGTAAAACTTTCTGGTATGTTTGGAGAAGAGTTTATACCAAATATAATGGGAGAATTATATAAAACAGGAATTGCAGATATTGAAGAGGCAATGCAATGGTTAGGAGGAGAATTTATAGCAACTCAATACAAGCAAGGAATATTAAAACCAGTGGAAATACGAGGAATATACGATAAAGGAATGATTAGTTTAAAAGAATTAGCAACAATGATTAATTCACTAAATGATAATACAGAAAAATTTATGATTATAAGTAGTATATTTTCAGATGCAGAGAGTATGGAAACAAGACAAAGCCTTTTAGAAGAATGCATGAAATTGGAAGAATTAGAAAGAAATAATACTTCAAAACGTGAAAGACCAGATAGAATTGAACCAAGAATTATAATAGAACACAATAAATATACAAGTGATCCAATAGCAAGATTTTCAGTAATGAAATTATTAGATAAAGAATATGAACTTGAAATTACAGAAGATGGACATGCATTAGTGCATTTACCAAATTTAAAAAAGGTAATAATAGAAAAGATGCTATCAAAATATGGAGAACCATATTATGGTGCTGCTACATATATAGTAGATGAAGATTATTTTGAACAATATAGAGAAAAAATAGTTACTGATAATAAAATAAATAGAAGCAAACTTAGTGATGATATAATATTTAGAGGAGTGGATAGAGTTATACATTCACCAACAGGATGGGGAAAAGGAATAAAAAAAGTCTTAAATATTACTGAAGAAACAAAAACTCCAGAAGAATTACAACAAATAGATGAAGCAGTAAAAGCAGTAGAAGAAAGCAGAAGAAAAATTGAAAGGGAATAAAATGTTTGAAATTTTAGAATATAGTAATAAAATAAAAGAGCTATATATAGGAAAAGACACGATCAACAAAATTATTGAAGCTTATAAGAAATCTATTATAGAAAATGAAGAATCAATAAAAAAAATATATGATATTGATAAAAAAGATTCTAGTATAAGTTTTGATATAAAAAGGACAATAGATTTATTAGAAACATATAAAAATAAAGAGCCAATTCAAAATGTAAATAAACAAGTAATATGTGTTACATATTATGCTAATCCATATATAACAATAAATTTATGTATGCAATCGTTATTAAAAAAGACAGCGATAATATCATTAACAGAAGATGGATTAGTTAATACAAATATGATTTTAATAAAAATATTTAATCAAGTACTAGAAGATTTTAAAATATGCAAAATGATAGAAAATAGAGAACTTAATAAAGAGGAAAAAGAGTACATATTAAAACATCAAATAAAAATAATATGTGTTGGAAATACTAGCACATATTTCTATTTTAAGAAAAACAACAAAAAAGAATTGGAATATGTTCCTTTTAGAAATATGGCAATATATTGTGACGACAAAGATTATTTAGACTTACAATTTGAATTATATAAATATACAGTAAA
>ULTB01018776.1_pt1 | contig 13071 bp, 10 predicted proteins | sample 1957251 | NCBI WGS metagenome assembly ULTB01 (sample SAMEA4835724, study PRJEB28245) | human gut metagenome | biome: gut microbiome; material: fecal sample | place: Denmark | collected 2008
AGAGCGAAGGTCTGACCCCCACAAAAATTAAAGACCCTATGAAAAAAACGCATAGTGTGAACATGCGTTTTATAGTCATCTATATTCTTAGTGCTTTTTCTCCAAATCATCGAATACTTTTTTTGCATCAACTGCTTCTGCACCATCCAACAGTTCTTGTTCAGATTCAAAGATTGCTTTGTCTATACAATTTATTCTAGCAAACTCGTCGTATAATTCACTGCTCATCACAACCAGGTCACTATAGCCATTTTTTGTAATAAAAATAGGTTCATGATGTTTGTGTGCAATATTAGAGATATCATTTGTATTTCTTAATTCCTTAATAGGTAGAATTAGTGGCATAATATCTCATTCCTTTCATCAACACAATTATAGCAGACTTATATCGATATGATAGAAATATTCTGGTGAATAAAAAGAGATAACCAGTCATGGTTATCTCTTAAGCCCTTAATGACACAAGGCTTTCCTAGTTATTTTCCTGATATACTCTATTGTCTAAATGTACAAAACGTTCTTTGATTTCCTGTGTACGTCCCTTATTCCAGAAGTTATCACCAAGATAACCACATGTTCTACGACATACATTTAATGTCTTATGGTTTCTATTACCACAGTTAGGACAATACCATTCATTATTTTCATCTAATAAGATTTCTCCAGAGAAACCACATTCCTGACAATAGTCAGACTTAGTATTGATTTCAGCGTACTGGATTGTTTCATACATATAGTTAATTAATTCTTTCATGGCATCAAAGTTATTTGTCATATTAGTCACTTCTACATAACTAATAGCCCCTCCAGAAGAAATTTTCTGGAACTTCGCTTCAAAGCCTAATTTAGAGAATGCATCAATATGTTCTCTTACATTGACATGATAAGAGTTAGTAATATAGTCTTTATCTGTTACACCAGGGACGATACCAAATCTCTTCTTTAATGCACGTGCTAATGTATAAGTAGTAGATTCTGCAGGTGTACCATATAAGGCAAATCCTAAACCTGTATCCTTCTTCCACTTATCACATGTATTTCTTAATTTCTGCATAATTTCAAGAGCTAATGCATCGCCTTCTTCAGTAGTATGAGACTGACCAATTAATGCCACTACACATTCATATAAGCCAATATAGCCTAATGATAATGTAGAATAACAAGTATCTAGTAATGAATCAATCTTTTCTCCTGGTTTTAATCTTGCGATGGCACCATACTGCCAATGAATTGGAGAAATATCTGAAGGAGTACCCTTTAAGCTTTCATGTCTTAACATTAAAGCTTCATAGCATAAATCTAGACGTTCATCTAGAATCTTCCAGAATGAATCCATATTCTTATTAGCGGATAAACCAACATCAGTTAAGTTAAGTGTGACTACACCCTGGTTAAAACGACCATACCACTGATATTCACCTTTTTCATTCTTCCATGGAGATAAGAATGAACGACATCCCATACAAGGGAATACTTGTCCTTCATAGTTTTCTCTCATGATCTTTGCGCTGATGAAATCAGGCATCATACGCTTAGATACACATTTAACCGCTAAATCTGTTAAATAACGATACTGTGAATCATCAGGCACATTATTATCATCCAATACATAAAGTAATTTAGGGAATGCTGGAGTGACATAAGCACCCACAGGATTCTTCATACCGATATATCTCTGTTTTAAGATTTCTTCAATTAATAAAGCTGTTTCTTCAATATAGTCTGGTTCTTCTCTTAAATACATGAAAATAGATAAGAATGGAGCCTGACCATTTGTAGTAGAGAATGTATTGATCTGATACTGGATAGTCTGTACACCTGCTTTGATTTCTTCATGAAGACGAGACTTTGCGATTTTTTCAATCTGTTCTTCTGTATAATCAATACCTACTTCTTTACCTTCTTTTCTTACAGCCTTTAAGTGTTTCTTATATGATACACGTACATAAGGTGCTAAATGAGAAATAGAGATTGTCTGTCCTCCATACTGACCATTAGCCACCTGCTGAACAATCTGAGTAGCAACAGTACATGCTGTCTGTAAAGACTTAGGTGTTTCAATCAATTTATCATTAATAACTGTACCATTCGCAAACATATCCTTTAAGTTTACTAGATCACAGTTATGCATCTTCTGGATATAGTAATCCATATCATGGAAATGAATAATACCATCATCATGTGCCTGTACAATCTTTGGTGGTAATAACAAACGGCGGCAATAGTCTCTAGAGAATTCACCAGCAATCAAGTCTCTCTGAGTCGCAAGAACTGTCGCATCTTTATTAGAGTTTTCATCCATTGCTTCTTTATTAGTCTGATTGACAATACCATAAATCGCATTATCAATTGTATTCGTTTCTCTCTGGAATTCTCTTACTTTACGATAGCCTTCATAAGCCTTGGCAGTAAGTACTTCTCCCTTTTCAATTAACTTTTCAAAAACCTGTCCTTCAATACGATAAATACTGATAGATGCTGCTCCACTTGATTTATGCCAGTCTTCAATTTCATGTGAGATCTTAGATGCAATTTCAGGTTTCACAATACCGCTGCCATAGCGCATAGCCTTTAAAATCGCATTTTCAATCTTACTTCCATCAAAGGCTACCTTTGAGCCATCTCTCTTGATTACCTCCATGTTATTTACCCTCCTCATAAGAAAATCTATTAGGATGAAATACCTAATAGATTCTTTTCTAATTCTATATTAGTCTAAATTAGTTGGACATGCAACTAATATGCTTGAGATAAAAAAATATCTCACCAATAATTTATTGACATGAAAAAATGTTGAATTTATCAACGCTTTTTTAATTATTGATAAACATCTGGAATGTTTACCCTTAAACAGTATAAAAACCCACGAGCCTAATGTCAAGCATTTCTCATGGGTTTCTTTTTTTCGCAATGTTGAAAGCGAATTAACCTAAATCTTCACCGTTGCTAGCAACAACTTTCTTATACCAGTCAAATGAATCTTTCTTGCTTCTTTCTAGTGTACCGCTTCCATCGTTGTTACGATCTACATAGATAAAGCCATAACGTTTCTTCATTTCACCTGTTGTGAAAGAGACGCAGTCAATGCAGCCCCATGGTGTATAGCCCATTAAATCTACACCATCAATTTCTACAGCTTTCTTCATCTGTTCAATATGCGCTCTTAAGTAATCTACACGATATGGGTCATGACAGCTGCCATCTTCTTCCTTCTTATCAATCGCACCAAAACCATTTTCTACAATAAATAATGGTTTTTCATATCTTTCATACATCTGATTTAATGCATAACGCAAACCTTCTGGATCGATTGCCCATCCCCAGTCAGATACTTTGATATAAGGGTTTGCGACTGAATGTTCACTAGATCCATCTAAAGATTTAGAAACATCTTTATGTGCTGTAGAGTCTACAGTATTAGTCATGTAATAAGAGAATCCGATATAATCTACTGTACCTGCAGCTAAAGCTTCTTTATCTTCTTCAGTGATATCTAAGTTAAAGCCTTTGTTTTCAAACATCTTTAAAGCATAACGTGGATAGTGACCACGGCACTGTACATCACAGAAGAACCATCTCTGATGCATCATTTCAGTAGATAATACCATATCTGCTGGACGACAAGAGAATGGATAAATAGGAACCATCGCAATCATATTACCAATTAAGAAGTTAGGATTAATTTCATGGCCAATTTTCACTGCCTTTGCACTGGCTACTAATTCATAATGACCACACTGATACATCGCTTCTTCTGGATTATCATAGTTTCCAAAATGAGCACCACTGTTAGTCCATCCGAAAATATCATTCTTATAGTTCATCTGGTTGTTGATTTCATTGAAAGTCATCCAGTATTTAACTTTATCTTTATATCTCTTGAAACATACTTCTGCGAACTTTACAAAGAAATCAATAGTCTTTCTGTTCATGAATCCGCCATATTCCTTAGCAAGATGATAAGGCATTTCAAAGTGAGATAATGTGATGACTGGTTCAATACCATATTTTAATAATTCATCAAATACATCATCATAGAACTGTAAACCTTCTTCATCAGGCTGTTCTTCATCACCTAATGGGAAGATTCTTGTCCAGGCAATAGATGTTCTAAAACATTTAAAGCCCATTTCTGCGAATAGCTTGATATCTTCTTTGTAATGATGATAGAAATCAATACCGATGTGGTTTGGATAATATAATCCTTTCTTTACTCCATCAGTAATCACACGTGGTGTTGATACGTTTCCACCTGTCATTACATCAGCAACACTTAAACCTTTAGTAGTGTCTAATACACCACCTTCAAACTGGTGAGCTGCTAAAGCACCACCCCATAGAAAATCCTTTGGTAAACTCATTTGTATCCTCCTTTAATATACTCTAGTGCGCATTTTTCTAACGCTCGATATTTCTTTAATATCTCTAGATCTTCTATTTTTATTTTATCAAAGCTTCTTTCAATATAGTGATTTTTTTCAATATATGATTTACTTTCATCAAAATAAAGATCAAATATAAAAGCGATATAAGAAATCCACATATCTAGATGTGTTTTTCTTGTAGGAGCATAAATAAGTTGATGTTTACAGAACTGTTGATAGACTTCATCCGTTATAGATTCTTTTCCTGCTTCCTCATAAGTAACCCCTAGTAAGACTGTATCCTTTTCTACATCTTTAACACGAAAATGATCTAATTTATCTGCATCTCTAATCATATGTATGTAAAAGAGTTCTTCTTCACTAAAGCCTTCTTCTACTTTGTATTTATTATGCTGTTCTATAGCATGTTTAATAATTGTGTCATATGTATCTTCTTCTATAAATTTTCTAATGAGCCCCTCTTCAAATAATACATGAGAAGAATACATTGCATGATCTACTGTTTCTCTATCTAGGAAAGAATGATATAAGCGAAACTGTTCAAAACGGCCTATATCATGTAATAGGCCAATTAATAGACATAAGTCCTTTTCTTCAGTTTTTCCTTTCATATCACATAGTTCACCCATAACATCCATCACTTTATAAGAATGCACATATTTAAGATGAATATGTGGGATAGAGAGATCATAGCGACTGACATATTTATCAAATGCCTTTTTCGCATGATCTAAATTAATCATGGAGAACCTCTAATACCTTTTTCAAATCATCAAGAGGAACCTGTCCTGGTGCACTCGCATCCTTAGCTGTCGCAAAGGTCATACATGAGCCAAAGTATTCCCCCATCATACGTGACAAGCGTCCTAATTTACCCATGGACATAGTAATAATAGGTTTTCCTAAACGCTGACTTGAATAAAGAGTGGCTTCTAAAAGTGTTAATAGGTCTTCTTTACTTTTTGGCATAACAGCAAGCTTAGGTAAATCAGCCCCTAATATTTCCATCTTTTCTAGTGTTTCCTGCATATCTTCTCTTGATGGTGTTTCATCAAAATGATGTTCACTCATAATAACATGAACACCCTTCTTATGAGCATACTGAACAAGCTCCATCACAGATTCATATCCCTGCGATAACTCAATATCTACTAGATCCACATGAGCATCGCAGATTTCTTTAATACAATGCATATACTCTAGAGAAGTAAGTTCTCCTTCTCCTCCTTCACTCACAGTACGGATTGTACCTAATACAAGTTTATCTGTATGTTTCTTGATTTCTTCTAATACATCTGTTAAATGTCCTTCTTTTAATCCTTCATAGAAATCAAGCCTAATTTCTACTACATCATAATCTAAATCCTTATAAGAATCTAAAGTATCAATGATACCTTCTTTCGTTGTATCTACAATAGGAAGACAAATCTTAGGTGTTCCTTCCCCAAACACAACATTCTTTATATCTAATACATTATGCTTCGTGATGACAGGCATATAAAAACCCCCTTATTTCTCTTAATGTTTTATCGTATTGATCTCCCAGCAAGAAGTGTGGTGAATTCTTAATGACCTTATGTACACAATAAGGCAATGATGACTGAATAAAAGTAAAATCAGAATCCTTGATGACATCATTTTCACCAGATAGTAATAAAGCTGGAATCTTGAGTTCTGATAAATAGTCTGCAGTAAAATGTGGTTCCTTTGTCATAAATGAGATGAGCTTAAAACGTATTCTAGATCTCTTATCATAGATACAGAATATTGGTAATAAAAGTAATGTCATATACATATGGAGACGATAATACCACTTAATACCTTTTGGAGTGGCATTAGGTGAAAGAAGGACCATATGTTTTAAGCGTTCATCTTTACCTGCTAGTGTGAGTGCAATATTCGCACCATCACTAAAACCAATGACATCATAAGCTTCTAGATCTAATTCATTTGCGACATCCATCACATCCTGAGCCATACGGTCTAGTGTTAAAGGACCACTTTTAATAGATTTACCATGATAACGTGAATCCATTGCGATGAGTTGATAGTCATTTTCTAGATCTTTAACTAATTGATCATATATTTTTCTATTTTCCTGATTACCATGCAATAAGATAATCGGGTAACCATTTCCATGTACTTCATAGTATATATTCATAGCATTACCTCACTTTGACCCCATTATAACACATATTAAATAACTATGAAAAAAAGTGGCTTGTTCATGTGTTTAACAGTTACTCTCATCAGCAATCAAAATAACAACGATATATACAATGTTTTTCTAATATCATACAGTACAGGAAATGTAGTAATATTCATAAAAAAAGACTTGAAGAACTAAACATTCCTCAAGTCAACAGTCGTTTAAAACTCTTTATTTAATTTTTTTATCATTAATAAACTTACTAATGCAAGCACAGTATAAACTAAAGCATAATCCTCAACCCCTGTTTTCACAGTTGAATTATCTTTCTTTGTAGTATCTGTCTTTTCAACTGATGTATTTGTTTTTTTATCATCAGTATTTGGTTTAACAGTTGGAGTGCTAGGCTTCTGTTCATTTGTGTCTGGTTTGATTTCTGGCGTGCTTGGCTTTTCTTCAGGTTTAGGTTTTTCAGGTTCCACAGGAGTTACTACTTCATCCTTCTCTACAACGATGTAGTATGTATAGCCAGTAGTAAAGCCTATTCTTGTATCATCAACTGTATCAAGTTCTTTAGTCTTCCCATTAGATGAGAATCCCTTAACTTTGTAGCCATCCTTGATAGTGACGCTCTTTAATGCTGCTTCATAAACTTCCTTGACTGTGCTTTCATGCATATAGCCATTTTCTGGATGGTTGATATCCCAGTTCTTACATGTGACACTTGCACTGAATGCATCACTCTCAGTACCATCTGGATAGACAACCTTCACATTGAATTTTGCCTGATCTAATGGTGCATAGACTGAATAGAGATCAATGACTGGTGAATCATTATTAAGTGTCACCTTATCTCCTAGTTTATATTCTGATTCTGCAGCATCCTTCTTTGTAGACCATCCAATCCATTTATAGCCTTTATCAAGTCTTGATTTCGTATCAGTCACCTGGAATGGTCTAGAATATAAGTAGATAGACTGACTATCTGTCTTTGAAGTCTTTTTTACTTCTTTCACTTCGTCTGTACCGTCAATGTGATAACGTACAGCATAGGTTGTTGATGTTTCTGCTTTTACAGTACTTGTCATTTGCGTATTGTCTGCAAATACGCTTATTGTCTGTGGTACAAGCATTGAAAAAGAAACAGGAACAGCCAATAATAAATTCTTCAATTGTTTATTCATTTCTCTTCCTCCTAGAAGTTAGTTTCTACTAACTATATTTATAATATCATATAGTGCTATGAAATCAACAAAATAATTAGTCGAAACTAACTCATTTTGTACAAGTTGTGTAATTATAAGTCATTTCACAAATCATGATTTACCTTTTTACAAATGTTTGTTATAATCATTGAATTAGGAAGAGTAGTATAAGGGAGAGAAAGATAACATGACAGATACACAGAAAAAAAGAAAAATTATCGCGATTATTGTATCTATTTTGATAATTCTTGGATTATCAGTATTCCTCTATATTAATCATATGGGTACAGCTTATCGCGATCGCTTCTTACCGTCTACATACATCAATAATGTAAATGTAGGTAAGTTAAGTGCTGAGAATGCTGAAAAGAAGATTGCTGAAAATCAGAAGAACTACACTCTAACAATGACATTCAGAAACAAATCAACTGATACTATTTCAGCAAATGAAATCGATATGAGTTATGTTCCTGATGGACAGGTAGAAGAATTATTAAAGAAACAGGATTCATTTACATGGTTCAAGAACTACTTATTCAACCATAAAGGAAATAAGAAGACAATTCAGACCAAGGCTTCTTATGATGAAAAGAAGTTAAAGACTGTTCTTTATGAAAAGAAGCAGCTAAAGGATGAAAATCAGGTAGCACCTACAGATGCTCGTTTGAAGTATGAAAATCAGACTTTTACTGTAGTGAAAGAAAAACCTGGACATACTTTAAATAAAGAAACTGTTTATGAAGCAGTAAACAAAGCAATTAGTCTTCAGAAAGAGAACTTAAACATTTCTAAAATAAAAGATGCTTATAAGTCTCCTGATAAGACAACTGAAACTGTTAAGAATGAAGCAGCAACATTGAATAAGTATTTAAAGACTTCTATTACTTATGAACTACCTAGTAATCAGACAGAAGTCTTAAATCATGAAAAGTTGTTAACATGGCTTGTAAAGAATGAAGATGGAACATATAGCTATAATGATGAAATCTGGAATAAGCGTATGAGAGGCTTCGTTTATACACTTGCTTCAAAAGCAAATACTGCTGGTAAGTCACGTACATTTAATGCAACTGGACTTGGTACAAGAAGTGTAAGTGGTGGTAATTACGGATATCGTATGAACCAGTCAGAAGAAATTGCAAAGATTAAAGAAGAATTAAGTGCAGGTAAAGCTGTTAAGAGAGCACCTGTATATAGCGCAAAAGAAGTATCAACTGAGAATAATGGTCTTGGTGGAAACTATATTGAAGTAGATTTATCACGTCAGCATTTATGGATTTATAAAAATGGTCAGTGTGTACTTCAATCTGATTGTGTATCAGGTAAGATGACACGTGATCGTTATACTCCTGCTGGTACATATTATGTTTATTCTAAAGAACGTAATAGAGTATTAAGAGGTACTAAGGATCCTGTAACTGGTAAGTATCCTTATGAATCTCCTGTAAGTTATTGGATGCCATTCAACAGAGGTATTGGATTCCATGATGCAAACTGGAGAAATAAATTCGGTGGCAACCTTTATGTCAATGGTGGTTCTCATGGTTGTGTTAACTTACCTGTAGGTTTTGCAGGAACTATGTATAATACAATTACGACTGGTATGCCTGTTGTTATTTATTACTCACAAGGCTATACATTGAATGGATAAAAAAATGAGTCATACACGTTGTGTATGACTTTTTTTCTGCCCTAATATTACCATATTTTCGACCTTTTTCAATTCTTGTTCTTTTTTAGAATATATGATATTAAGAATAGCAGGAGGTACCTATGAATCAAATTATTGAACATCGTACACTTAGCAAAAAAGAGAAAATAATCCTTACTAAACATTTAATCAAAGTATGTAGAAACTAATCCAGACAAAGTTGTTTTTATTGCTGAACCTTTTATCTAAAAAAAGCAGAAGAAAACCCCACCTCAACATAAAATATAGGTGTTATCCTTGACTCACTTAATTATCCTATGATTGATTTATTCAAAGAAAACATTATTGCATCTTTTGACAAGACTCCTATTATTTATCCACAGGATAGTTATCAAATAGCTTTTAGTCATGAAGATGCTGATTTCTATGAGATTCTCAATCAATTTGAATATTCCAGAGATATCACATTATTAAGACAATTAAGTATATATAATCTAACAAAAAAGGAATATATCACTTTCTTTAGTTCTTTAACAGCTATAGAAATTGTTTTCTATCCTGAAACTTATTCTTCCAGAACTAGACATATTCCTATATCAAGCATCTATAGATAATCTTATCAATAAATTAGATACATCTATCACATATCAAGAAATACTATATCACAACAGAAGTTCTCCATACTTATCATCAATGCAAAAAAAAGAAGGTTCTTTTGAACCTTCTTATCTTCTACCTGCACCTGCATAGTGTGATGAATAATATCCACTATTAAGTGATGAAACAACAACACCAGTCTTAGAGTTAGCAGCATGAATGAACTGTCCGCCACCAATATAGATACCTACATGAGAGATACCTGACTTATAAGTTCCCGCGAAGAATACTAAGTCACCAGCAGTTAAGCCTGATTTAGATACTCTTGATGTTCCACTATACTGACCTGCAGCAGTTCTTGGTAATGATTTACCATTCTTGCTGTAAACCCAAGATGTAAATCCTGAGCAGTCAAATACTGTTGGTCCAGAAGCACCCATACGATATGCACAGCCGAGTCTTGAACGAGCAGTTCCAATGATACCACCCTGTGCAGCGCCTCCGCCAAGACCACCAAGGTTATAGCTTCCGCCTTTGTTGCTCTTGTTGTTCTTGTTGTTAGTTTTTACGTTTACTACTGGTGCAGCAGATACATTGATCTTTGCACTTGTTTCAGATCTATTTCCAGCATTATCTGTTACTCTGTAGTAAACACGATAAGAACCAGATCTTGCTGTATTCACATTACCAGATACTTCAACCTTACCAGTTACATCACCATCTAAGTTATCAATAGCTGATGCTAAGTTAGATTTAGGATCAAATGAAGTACCATATTTTACATCTACATTATCACTCTTTAATGTGATGACTGGTCCAGCCTTATCAGCAACCTTTACTTCATAATCATTTGAAGTCTTGTTTCCTGAACTATCAGTTGCAGTCACTTTGATAGGCTGCATAGCAGTCATATTCTTAGTATCTACAGTTCCTTCTACAGTCACTGTAGGATTAACATCATAGTTATCCTTTACTTCAACGAAGTTATTGATATCAAATGCATCACCGTAGTTAACAGTAATATCACCAGTCTTTAAGTTCATTTCTGGCGCAGTTGTATCACCTACATTGAATGTAAAGTCTTTTTCTGCTTTATTACCTGCGTTATCTTCAACAGTTGCATGGATGACCTGTTCACCTAAAACAGATGTATCTAAGCCACGATCGAAAGTAATGAAATCAGAAACATCACCATCTACATTATCAGTTGCTTTGATGTACTGTTTTAAATCATTGTTGCCGTTTGCTTCAACATCAATAACATAACCATCATTATTTACTGATTCTAATGCAGGTGCTTCACTATCAACAACTTTAACTTCAACTTCTTTAGTTGTTTTGTTATTGAATGCATCCTTTACAGTTACATTCACTTTATATGTTCCAATCTGATCTTTCTGATAAGCATGATCATTAATTTCAGTCTTGATAACACTTACTGTATCTCTATTATCTGATACAGTGAAATCACTTGCTTTTAATTCTGTACCATAAGGTACTACTAGTTTATTTGAATGAACAACAGGCGCTGTTCTATCAGCTGCTGCATAACCTACTAATGCAAATGCTGAAATAGCGACTACTGGAATAAACATTGTCTTCTGAGTTTTGATACGATTTATCATGAAATCTACAACTTCTTTAGTCTTCTTATCCATGTAATCCACTCCCTTTCTAATCGACATAAATAATTATATCACGCTGTACAAAAAAATAAAGAACTTTCTTAAGAAATTATTAAGAAGTTCAAAAAAGAGTCGATTATATCGACTCTTTTTGAATTAAGAATTATTTAATAATGTTGTAAGATTTATGATTCTAAGCGCTTTTTTCTTTAAAAGTTAAGGATAAAACTAAAGCGGTTACAATTAATACGGATAAAAACAAATAAAATGGTGTCATTGTAGAGAAGCTATCAATCAGTTTTCCACCAATTAATTGTACGACTGCAGCACCAATTCCTCTACCTACTGTAGCCTGTAAGCCAAAAGCTGTAGAGACATACTTATCTTCAACAATTTCCATGATTAATCTTACTGTAATCATAGTAAAGAGAATAGTAGATAAGCCTTTGAATACAAATACTGCCACAATTAAATTTGGATTAGGTAATGTTGCATACCAGACAAAGTTAACTATAGACATGGCACATGCAAAGAGCATGATATGTTTATATGAGAACTTCTTAATAATAAAGTCAGTTGCAAGTATTGCAGGTACTTCAAAGAGCGTTGCAAATAATTGATAGGTTCCTACCATAGATGCTGTACCACCGACTGATTTAATGAATACAGAGATATATGTGAAATTAGCTGTACAAGCGCCCCAGAAGAAGAAAGAGATTAATAGGAATATAATGTACTGTTTATTCTTAAAGAGGCTCTTATAGGCTTCTTTTGAGCTATATTCTACTTTTGTTTCTGTCTGTACTACTTCTGGATCATTGACTCTTAGGATACAGATAAGAACTGTTATTGTACCAAAGAGGAAAATAACGAAGATAGAAATAGGTGCAATCACATCATAAACTAAACCACATAACTGAGCACTAATGGCATAACCAACAGAACCCCATAATCTGATCTTACCAAAGTCATAAGGTGAAGAAACACCAATTCTGTCCGTTAGTGGTGTCACTGCATTGAATAAGGCAAGAATAGAAGCACTAGTAATTAATAGAATAATTAGCTGATGTGAGAACATAAAAATCACATTCATTACTACTGTAATAAATAATGCCACTAAAGATACTTTTCTAGGTGATCGGAAGCGGTCTGCCAATGTTCCTAGATAAGGCTGGGCAAAGATTGAGAATAATGGTGCTGATGAAGTAATAAGTGATATTTGCTGCGCATTAAAGTGAATATCACTTAAGTATAACGCAAGCATTGCATTGTAACATGCAAATGCAAAATAAAAGAAAAATGATGTACCAGCATGAAAGATATAACTGTTCTTTTTCATAATGTTCCCTCCAACGAGTTTCATTATAACTGTATATTAAAAAAAATCTTCAATTTTTCATATAATGTAAGGGAATTGCAAAAAAGGGGTCTTTAATTTTTGTGGGGGTCAGACCTTCGC
>ULTB01052578.1_pt1 | contig 13056 bp, 17 predicted proteins | sample 1957251 | NCBI WGS metagenome assembly ULTB01 (sample SAMEA4835724, study PRJEB28245) | human gut metagenome | biome: gut microbiome; material: fecal sample | place: Denmark | collected 2008
TTTTCTGTGTAATCTGTGTTAGAATTTCGTGTTATAGTCTAATTCGTGTTCAAATATAATAGTATGAGAATTTTAGTAACTGGTGCCAAAGGCTTCGTTGGCAAGAACCTTTGCGCCCAACTCAATAACATCAAAGACGGCAAGGCCCGTTGCTACGGCGACTTGACGATCGAGGAAGTCTTCGAGTACGACCTCGACTCCACTCCCGAGCAACTCGACACATGGTGCAAGGAGTGCGACTTCGTGTTCAATCTCGCTGGCGTCAACCGCCCCAAGGACAATGACGAATTCATGAAGGGTAACTTCGGCTTCGCCTCCACTTTGCTCGACACGCTGAAAGCTCATAAGAACACTTGCCCCGTGATGCTTTCCAGCTCCCAACAAGCCTCCTTGACGGGCCGCTTCGGTAACAGCGAATACGGTCGCAGCAAGAAGGCTGGTGAGGACCTGTTCTTGGAGTATGGTAAGGAAACAGGTGCCAAAGTATTGGTGTATCGTTTCCCCAACCTATATGGCAAATGGTGCAGACCTAATTATAATAGTGCCGTAGCCACATTCTGCAACAACATCGCCAATGACCTTCCCATCACAGTCAACGATCCAAGTGTAGAACTTGAACTGCTCTACATCGATGACCTTGTGGAAGAGATGATCCGCGCCTTGAAGGGCGAGGAGCACCATTGCGAGTTTGAAGGACTTGAAGTACTTCCTTCGGCAGAAGGCAAGTACTGCTATTGCCCCGTCACCCATAAAGCAACCCTCGGCGAAATCGTGGCCCTGCTCCATCAGTTTGCCGATATGCCCAAGACCTTGATGATTCCCGAGATCCCCGCCGACTCTTTCGCCAAGCGCCTGTACAGCACCTTCTTGTCATACCTTCCCAAGGAAAAGGCTATCTTCGACTTGAAGATGAACGTCGATGCCCGCGGTTCGTTCACCGAATTGGTCCACACCCTCAACTGCGGACAGGTAAGCATCAACATCTCCAAGCCCGGTATCACCAAGGGTGAGCATTGGCACCACACCAAGTGGGAACAGTTCATCGTCGTCTCGGGCCACGGCCTCATCCAGCTCCGCAAGGAAGGTACCGACGAAGTCCTCAACTACGAGGTGAGTGGTGACAAAATCCAATCAGTCATCATGCTCCCCGGCTACACCCACAACATCATCAACCTCTCCGACACCGAAGACCTCGTCACCGTCATGTACTGCAACGAGATATTCGATCCGAACAGGCCCGACACCTACTTTGACAAAGTCGAAAAATAACGAACACATATAAAGGTTATTCGGAACACGAATTGCTCAAATCGAACGAATATGATTTATCACAAGCAAGAAAGCTACAATATAACAGGCGCTGCCATGCACGTTTACAACACGCTTGGTCCTGGCTTTCTTGAAGCGGTATATCAAGAAGCTCTTGAGTTAGAGTTAGCTAAACGCAATATTCCGTATGAAAGAGAGAAAGAGTTAAGCATCTCCTACAATGGAGTCGTATTGAAGCAAACATACCGAGCCGACTTCGTATGTTACGGCAATATTATAGTTGAGTTAAAAGCTGTGGCACATTTAGATGATACACACAGAAGTCAAGTCTTCAATTATCTAAAAGCTACAGGGTATAAACTTGGACTCCTTTTAAACTTCGGAAACGCGGACGGTTTGGAATTCGAGCGAAAAGTAAAATAATTTTCGTATAAAAACAGCCCCGAAGAGTACGTATATAACGAATATGCTTAAGCTTTCGTGTTATTCGTATTATTCGTGTTCGTACTAACAAATACATTTATGGAAAAGCAACCAAAATTCGATTATTCAGATATTAAGTTTAAAGACAACGGCAAATTAAAGTTGATCATCGTTGTCGGCACACGTCCCGAGATCATCCGTCTCGCCGCCGTCATCAACAAGTGCCGCCAGTACTTTGACGTGATTCTCGCCCACACAGGCCAGAACTACGATTACAACCTCAACGGTATCTTCTTCAAGGATCTGAAGCTCGCAGAGCCCGAGGTCTATATGGATGCTGTCGGTGACGACCTTGGCGCTACCTGCGGCAACATCATCAACTGCTCGTACAAGCTCTTCGCCCAGACCAAGCCCGACGGCGTACTGGTCCTTGGCGACACCAACAGCTGCCTCAGCGTTATCGGAGCGAAGCGACTTCACATTCCTATCTTCCACATGGAGGCCGGCAACCGCTGCAAGGACGAGTGCCTGCCCGAGGAGACCAACCGCCGTATCGTCGATATCATCTCCGACGTGAATATGGCCTACTCTGAACACGCAAGAAGATACCTCGCCGACTGCGGCCTGCCTAAGGAGCGCACCTATGTCACAGGGTCCCCCATGGCGGAGGTTCTCCACAACAACCTCGCCGATATCGAGGCAAGTGACGTTCATCAACGTCTCGGCCTGGAGAAAGGCAAGTATATTCTCCTGTCTGCTCATCGCGAGGAAAACATCGACACGGAGAAGAACTTCCTCTCCCTCTTCACTGCTATCAACAAGATGGCGGAAAAGTACGACATGCCCATCCTCTACAGTTGTCATCCTCGTTCACGCAACCGTCTCGCTGCCTCAGGCTTCCAACTCGACCCACGTGTCATCCAGCATGAACCCCTCGGCTTTCACGACTACAACTGCCTCCAGATGAACGCCTTCGCCGTCGTCAGCGATAGCGGAACCCTTCCCGAAGAATCCTCTTTCTTCACCAGCATCGGCCATCCTTTCCCCGCCATTTGCATCCGTACCTCTACCGAGCGTCCCGAGGCCATCGACAAGGGTGACTTCATCATTGCAGGTATTGACGAGAAGTCATTGCTCCAGGCCGTTGACACTGCCGTCGAGCTCTGTCGTGACGGTCAGCACGGCATCCCCGTCCCCGACTATGTGGATGAAAATGTTAGCACGAAGGTGGTGAAGATCGTACAAAGCTACGTGGGCATTGTAAACAAGATGGTGTGGCGTAAGTTCTAACCGAGTTTGTGCGTGGAGGCAATGACACCTATGTGGTGCGCAAGCAGCGCAAGCCCCGTTACATCCTCCAGAAATACCTTCTCGTTGTCACCTATTGCGACGATGAAAAGAATGAATGGCACATGCTCATGCCTACGGAACTCCGCGAGTCCCTTGCCCCGAGCCTTTCATTCTTCTTAGATTGTGCGATGAAAGGTGTCAAGGCCCCCTCTGCCAAAGAGCTCAGACTCATGTCCGCCTTGCAGCGCTTCATGGGTGATGAGTAATGTGGTACGGATTCTACCCTCCTGCATAGTCTAAAAGTATTAACGACCGATTAATGTCTGATTAACGGCGATTAATGTGTTCGCCCTGGCAGCTTGCCTGCCGAAAATCTAGCCTTCATGTATTCTCTATACGAAAGCTGCAAGATGAACAATTTGAATTATGGTAGGTACATAGAGGATGTCCTTACCCGCATGAAAGATGGGGATAAGGACTGTCGGGCTATGCTTCCATGCTTCTATGTTGAGAAAACAAGTGAGGTGAAGGGGTGCGCTTAGGCTCCCCTTTGCCCTGAAAACTATAGTAACTCATTTTTTCAAACTTAAAGGCGTAACTGCTTGAAAAATAGTGGGGACGCTGTATTGGTGATATACTTTTAAGAGACACTAGTGAGCAATAGATAATGAATTCAATCGCAGTTTTTAACAATAAAGGTGGAGTAGGCAAGACTACCTTACTATGTAATATTGCTGCCTATTACCGTCTCATATGTCACAAAAGGGTCTTAGTGATAGACGCTGACCCACAATGTAATGCAACAACATATTTGTTGGATGACAATAAAATAGAAGAAGTTTATTCTAATGAGACAAATAAAACGCTGTATGACTACATTGAGCCATATCAGTCTGGAGATAATCCAATTGATATACCTATTCTAAAGTCAGATGGTTTTGGTGTGGATTTGGTTATTGGAGACACACGATTGGCTCTTATGGAAGATTTCTTAAGTGGGGAATGGGCTGATACATCAAAGGCTATACAGCGTTCAATTAAGACAGTATGTTTCTTAAAGAAACTGTATATAGACTTAAAGGAACAGTATGATTTTATATTTGTGGATATAGGACCTTCATTAGGTGTGCTGAACAGATTGATTCTTTTATTTACAGATGGTTTTATCTTGCCAACTTCAAGTGATATTTTTTGTTTGCGTGCAATCGATAACATCTCAAAAGCAATTGCAAAATGGAAGGAAACCTTTAATAAACTTCAAGAAGAGTATTATGGCACTAAAAAACAATATTTTAGTTTGAACAATAAGAAAGTTGAAGTAACTCCAATGTTTTTAGGATATGTTAATCAACAATATACTTCAAGGACAAGGGGTGGGGTAAGGCAAGCTGTAAAAGCTTATGATGAGATAATATCACAAATGCCTAATCTTGTAAATAAAAAGATGAGCATGTATTATCCAGATTATATTGATACTGAACATTTAAAAATTGGGGAAATACCTAATTTTAACAGTTTAATACCGATGTCACAAACCGCACATAAACCAGTTTTTAATTTAGAAAGTAAAGACGGAGTCTTAGGTGCTCATTTCGCTAAAGTTGATGAGTACAAAGAGGTTATGGACGGAATTGTCAATAATATTAATCGTAATTTGAACGAATATGGATTGGCCTGAAGATTTAGTATTGGAGCTTGCGAGAAAAAAATGCGTACTATTCTTAGGGTCGGGCATATCTGCTAATGCTGTAGATGCTGATGGACATCACCCTCCTACTTGGCGGCAATTTCTGGAAGAAGGGAAAAACAAGGTTAAGAACCCCGATAAAGATACAATAGAAAGATGTATTGGTAACTATGAGTATTTGATGGCATGTGAATTATTGCGAAGAAAGTTAGGTAAAGACAAATTTGATGAATTATTGAAAAATATGTTCAGGGGAAAAGGGTTTGATCATGCCCCGATTCACGAATATATATTTTCTTTAGATTCGAGAATAACCATAACTCCGAATTTTGATAAGATATATGACAACTATGCTCAAACTAAATCTCATAATACCATTGTTCTAAAGCATTATTATGATAAGGATATTGTGAAGTATATCCGAGGTAAGGATTCTGTAATTATTAAGAATCATGGGACAATAGATACAACTGATAAGATAGTATTTACTCAATCGGATTATGCTAAATCCAGAATAGAGAATTCTGATTTTTATCAAATAATGGAGGCTCTTATTATTACCCATACTTTTGTCTTTTTGGGCGCTGGTTTAAATGATCCGGATATTAAATTGTTATTTGAGAATTATGCTACTACATTCAATGTCTCAAAGAATCATTATTTTGTAATACCGAAAAATCTTTATTCAGAATTAGAATTGCAGGTTTACAATGAAACAATGCATCTTGATTTCATAAAGTATGACCCTGTTGATAATCACAAAGAATTAACTGATGGGTTAAAAGAGTTATCAATAATGGTTGAAAATATGAAATTGCAAGTCCGAGATAATTTATGGTGGTAAATGTGAAATAATACATTTTAATGACAAATCAAACATCAGATAACAATATACGAATAGCGAAGAATACGGTATGCAGTCTACTTGAATACACTATACAACTATCCCTAAACGGATATTTTTGAACAAACAAGAACCTTGGTAAGCACTCAAATTAGGGCTCAATTTTGAAACTTGTAACTTTGCTGCCAAAATTTAAACATTGATTTATGTACAGCAGCGAAGATTTGGAGCGATTCTATTTCCACTACCAGACGGAGGCAATGCCGAAGGGCATCTCCATAGAACAGTTCTGTTCCCATAATAAAGTGGCTTATAACATATTCTACAAATGGTACAAAGAAAGTGCAAATCGAATACAATCAAGCTTGCTTGAATTGTTGAGGTGCAGCCTTTCTTATCTAAGGATACGCGCAACAAGATTGTGGAAGTAAAGGTGGATAGTCTTCCGACCTCTTGTCAAAAAGATCCGAAGGGAGAAACTCATTTGTCGGAGCAATCCACGACAGAGGAGAAGAGCTCTTGTGTTCGTTTCCTTGTGGAGTTACGGATGACCAACGGATTACATATCTCCCAAAAGAACCTAAACTATCAGGAGTTGAAGCAACTGATAGAGAAGTTGGAGGGCCTATGCTTAATGTAACAGGATTAAACCGTTTCTATTACCTCCGTGATTTCACCGACATGCGCTGCAAGTATAGTCGTGTGTTATCCATCATACGCGAACAACTTCATCGTGAGCCCGATGATGGCGACGAAGGGGTGGAGATGGCAGCTACTTATCATAGCATCATCAGTACGGTGAAGATGCAGGGACGGTCTGCATGGGAGTACCTCGATATGTTTTTTACTAAAAGTCTGATTAAACGAATAGAATCAAACTTGTTTGACTTCTTGAGCGTGAAGACTTTATCTAAAAGTCTGATTAAGCGAACAGAATCAAGCTTGTTTGAATTCTTGAGTGTGAAGACTTTATCTAAAATATTTAACGGTTGCAGGGATTTTTTCAGCAAGCGACCAGACCGAATTTTCGTGCCAATGAGTGCCGAGCCAAATTTGTTTGACCTATGCCGAGTGCAGCCGAAAATCATGAAATAAATTGGATTGGCAATATGCCAACATTTTCGATAAGTGAGAACAATGAAAGCTTACTTTCTAATTGTCGAACGAAGGAAATGTATGTAATGGTAAAAAAAACAAGCGAAATTTTAACAACTCGACATATAGGCACTTGCAAAAGTGCCTATACAAAGGGCTATGCCCTAAATTTAGCACTAACAAAAAGTAGCAAAGGTCGCAAGAAATTTGATAAGTGAGAAAAATGAAAGCTGCTTTTTTCGAGCTGGAAATATGGAATGGATTAGAGTCTAGTTTATTTTCACACTTCAATTTGTAGGTGCTTACCAAAGTGCCTACACAACGGGCTATGCCCAAAATTGAGCACTAACAAAATAGATAAGTAATGACAGATGCTTTGACTAGAAACAAGAGAATAGCAAAAAATACAGCATACTTATATGTAAGGATGTTATTAGTTCTTCTGATTAACTTATATATCACGCGTGCTGTTCTCAACAATTTGGGTGTTGTTGATTATGGTATTTATAATGTAGTAGCAGGCTTTGTGTCTATGTTTGCCTTTCTAAACACAAGCATGAACACAGGTGTGCAACGGTTTTATAATTACGAGAAAGGAAAAGGAAAGGCTCATTCTCAAAAAGCGGTATATAATGCAGCTTTGACAATACAATTATTAATTGCAATTCTTACAGTTTTGCTACTAGAGACGTTTGGCTTATGGTATGTAAATAATGTTATGATTGTTCCTGAGCATCGTGTATTTGCTACAAATTGCGTTTTCCAGTTTTCTGTATTTTCTTTGTTCGTATTGATAATTCAAATTCCTTACAGTGCTGCCATTATGGCGTATGAGCGCATGGATTTTTATGCTTTAGTGGGTTTGATAGACGTTTTTCTAAGGTTAGTAATTGTTATTGCAATTCCATTTGTACGTTTTGATCATCTCATCTTCTATGGTACTTTAGTTGCTTCTATTGCCTTAATAGACTTTTTATGTTACTTTGTGTATGTACGCAAGCATTTTACGGACTTAAAGATAGATTTTAAGAGTGGTAAGCCATTAATGCGATCAATGTTTAGTTTTTCGATTTGGAATTTCTTAGACATGTTCGCCTTTACAATGAAGGGGCAAGGACTGAATGTTTTGTTGAATGGATTTTTTGGCCCGATTGTAAATGCGGCAAGAGGTGTAGCGTCGCAGATTATGAATGCCATTCAAGGGTTTTCTGTCAATGTTGTTATGGCCTTTCGTCCTCAAGTCGTAGAGTCTTATGCGCAAGGTGATACTCAAAGAACTTGTTTGTTAATGTATAGCATGTCAAAAATTTCGTTTGCATTGTTGTTTTTTTTGTCCTTGCCGCTCTTTTTGGAGCTAGACTACATTCTGTTTGTTTGGCTAGATGGGAATGTGCCTGAATTTACTTCTGTATTTACTAAATTGGTATTGGTGGATATGTTGATAAATAGTCTAAATACACCTTTGTCACAGGTTATCCAAGCTGTAGGAAGACTCAAAACGTATCAAATAGTTAGAAGTGCTATCGTTCTTACAATCCTTCCTGTCTCATGGGTAGCACTTAAAATAGGTGCATCTCCAACGATTGTATTTATTGTTAGTGCTATTATATCTTTTGTCAATCAACCAATTAGTATGTTCCTTCTTCATAAGCAGTTTGAATTTAGTTATATGAGTTATTTAAAGGAGGTATTACTTCCATGCCTAGGTTTGGTTGTTTTATCATTACCTTTACCTCTTTTGATACAGTGTTATACCGCGTCAAGTCTTTTAAGGTTTATAATCGTTGGATTTGTTTGCGTTTTTGTGTGTACAGTAATTTCTTATCGGTTTATGTTATCAAAAAATCAGAGAAAGCTATTGTGTGCAAAAGTTAATAAAATTATAAAACGATAAATATGAATTGTATATTTCGTGTTTTAGGCTCCTTAATGGAACATGTGAGTGAGTTGTTTTATAGGTACAAATCGAGGAAGATTTCCAATTTGCTGGGAATAGGTGGAGGAGTATCTTATCCGTATGTAATAAGAGGTGTTAAAAATGTTATCATGAAAGATCCTATATATATAGGTCCCAATAGCACCATATATACTACGCGAGCAAAACTTGTTATTAAATCACATTTTATATCTGGTCCAAATTTAACTATCATAACTGGAGATCATCACTATATAGTTGGAAAATTTATTGACCAAATTAAAGATAACGAAAAAATACCAGAAAATGACCAAGATGTAGTAATAGAGGAAGATGTATGGTGTGGGGCAAATGTGACTATTTTGAAAGGAGTGACAATTGGGCGTGGTTCAGTTGTTGCTGCTGGATCGGTAGTTACGAAGAGTTGCCCGCGTTATAGCGTCATAGGTGGCGTTCCTGCAAAAGTTATAAAAATGAAATTTACAGAAGCTCAAATAGTTGAGCATGAAAAAAAATTATATAATAACTAGGTTTCAAATATAGACAAATGTCAAAAAAAATACTGATATATTACTTGGTGTTATTCTTGATACTACTTGTATGGAATAATACTGATGCTCCTCCTGCTACTCCATTAAGAATTGCTTTTTTAGTAGCATTAATCCTGCCAGGACTAAGAGAAAGGAATGCACTGATACCAGCTGCCTTAATCTGTTTTTGGGGAGTTTCGAGCAACGGATATGCTTACACATACATGCCGTATACAACTTCTTTGTATACGGTGATAGTTTTACTAGCTGTGCTATTGAACATGGGTAAGAGTAGTCCCGTTCGACTATCTGAAAAAAAATACATGTGGATTTTTCTGATATATGTTACGGTTGTAAATGTTTGCACAAAGTTTGGGGTCGATCAATTATCTCATACTTTGTTGATCACTATTCTGTTTCTTTCTCTAATAAGCGATGGCGACAAAGAAGCATTAAATATAATAGAATGCTCTTTTATCTTTATGACAATAGGCATTTCTATATTATCGTTGTCCGCACGAGAGCAAATTTTGCTAAATAGCGTGAGCTATGATATCGATAGTGAGCGAATTGCATGGGTTGACCCCAACTATATGGGAGTACAAGTTGAAATGGGGGCTATTGTAGCATTATTTAAACTATTTGATGAGCAGGTGTTATCTTTACCAGTTAAACTAATTAGTATTTTAGCGATAACACTTGCTCTTCCAACTATTCTCATGACTGGTTCTCGTGGCGCAGTGTTATGTATTGCCGTTGTCTTTTTACTTCTCTTTTTGGTGACAGATACAAAACTATGGGTAAAATTAATTATTGTTTCCGCAATAATTGCTTTCTGCGTGTATCTATACACAAATGAGTTTTTTGATTTATTTTTGACTCGAGTCCAAAATGATGAAAGTTCAGGATCCGGACGTTTGGATATTTGGAAGGCGAAATATGATGCATTTATAACTGATGGAAACATTCTTACACTTTTGTTTGGTTTTGGATCATTTGGTGGTATGATGCTGGGTTATAGTCATCTCCAGGGTTTTCATAATGATTACCTGTCTTTTCTTTGTTGTTTTGGTGTGATTGGATTTGTTTTATTTCTATTTTATTTGTTGTTGCCATGTAAAATTGTAAACAAAAGTTCGTATGCGAAATATAAAGTGATAGCAGGTACGGTTTTTCTTTTAGTCTCTATAACTACGTTAGAGCCATTTGGACTGGGCTATTTTACTTTTTATGCATTCGTTTTATATTTGTTTTTGTTGGCAAAAAACTCGAATGTTCGTGCTTAAAAATAATCATTATGCGTATGAAGTCGATAGTTTTTGTGGTGCGGGATAATTTTACTGGAGGATTTGTTTCATCACTTTCAAGTTTGTATAACGCCATTAAAGCTGATTATGATATACAAGTTCTTCAGTTGTCGTCAATGGGAAACGCATCCAATAGTTTCAAAGAAAAAACAATCTTACCTTGGTGGTTGTGTGATTACTATTATAGTGATTATACATTATCATCTGGATGGAAAAAGTTTTTTGTTGCATTAGTTCGTATCTTAGCAAAAATAGACAAGAAGCTGGAAAGAAAGATAGCGAGGCATTATCAAAAAATGATTTCACAGGCAGATTGTGTCGTCGCTTTCAGTGAAGGTCCTGCCACATCGTTTTGCCAATACCTCCAGCATCCTAATAAAGTGGCATGGATTCATCATGATATTACACATTATCCAAAATCCGAAGCAGCCGAGAAGTGTTTAGAGAAGTATAATAAAATAGTATGTGTGGCAGAGACTATAGCGAATGGGATGCAAGTGATGTATCCAGACCTAAAAGAGAAGATATTAGCTATCCATAATATCGTTGACGAAGATCGTATTCGCAATCTTGCCAAAAAGAGTATTGTTGAAAAATGCAATAATTGCTTGACCATAGTATCAGTTGGTAGATTGGCTCCAGTGAAAAGATTCGAGATAATACCGATGCTTGCTAAGCAATTGATTGATAGGGGACTAGTATTTAAATGGTGGATAATAGGACCCGCAAGCGATGAGAATATAATCCTCAAGATCCAAAAAAACATAGACAAGTATGAAACAAACGGCTATGTAAAATGGATTGGCAGCAGGAGAAATCCATATCCATATATTGCAAAGGCTGATTTGTTAGTCTCAACATCATATACAGAGGCTTGCCCTATGATATTTACCGAGGCACGGGTACTTGATACTCCTATTGTTTCTGCCGATTTTCTTACTGCTAACGAATTTCTTGAGAACGGAAAAGATGGCGTTGTCTCTTCTATTGACAATATGGCCGAGAATATCTATAGGCTTTTAACAGATAGTGAGTACAGACAATTGATAAGGAAGAATTCTCTATTAAGAGGTGTGGGAAATTGTGAATCCGTAAATCGCATGCGTAAGCTTTTTAACAAACAGTTTAAAGAATAAGTCAATGAAAGATATAAAAAATGTGTTGTATATCTCTGCTCTCGCGTCGGAGTCAAGAGTTGCTGAAGTCTATCACCACACGCGAACCAACCCAGGCTTTGCAGTTCAGAAATTTAGTCGTCTTTTAGTACGAGGGTTAATCAAGAATGGGGTTAAAGCTACGGCCCTTTCTAGTCCTGCTAATACTGCCAGACATGGAGCTGTAGTATCTACAGTTCGGGAGAGTGAAAATGGTATTGATTATATTTATGTCCCTTTTGTGAATATTAAATATGTGAAGCAGGTATGTGCCTTCCTTTATATATTCTTTTATGTACTTATTTGGGGATTTAAGAATAATGAACATAAAACGATTATCTGCGATGTTCTTTGTATTAGCTCCAGTTCTGCAGCATTGTTGGCATCAAAGATAAATAGGTTGACGAGCATAGCAGTTGTAACGGATATTTGCGGACTGAAAGAAGTGAATGAGAAAAAAACTCTTCTTTCTCGTTTTTGTACTGCAATTAATTCTACTTATTCTAAATCTTTCAACAAGTATATTCTTCTTACAGAACAGATGAACAAGCTTGTTAATCCTAAGTCACGTCCATTCATTGTTATGGAAGCACTTTGTGATTCTGAACTGATCAGCGAGCCTTCTAAAACAATTCAAAAAACTTATCCGAGAACTATTATATATGCAGGTGGGATTTTTGAAAAATATGGATTGAAAATGTTGGCGGATGGGTTTATTAAAGCTAATGTCAAAGATGCGAAACTTGTTTATTATGGTAGTGGTACTTTTGTAGATGAGTATAAAGAAATGTGTAAAAGAAATTCGAATTTGGAGTACCGAGGAGTTGCTCCAAATGAGATTATTGTGGAGGAAGAGCGAAAGGCCTCTGTATTGGTGAATCCTCGTTTTACAACAGAAGAATACACTAAATACTCGTTTCCCTCCAAAAATATGGAGTATATGGCATCTGGCACTCCATTGTTGACAACCAAGCTGCCAGGAATGCCTAAGGAGTATTATCCTTATGTCTTTTTGTTTCAAGAGGAAACCGTTGATGGATATGCAAACGCAATTCGAAAAGCTTTATCGCATTCTGAATTTGAACTTAAATCGTTAGGTTATAAAGCTAAGCAGTTTGTACTTTTGAACAAGAATAATATTAAACAAGGGCGTAGAATCGTAATGTTGTTAAATGGTTGGATAGACAACTAGAGACGTATAGGGATTAATATAGAACAAAGGAACTTCTTCGAAAATTAGCTTACTAGTAATAATTATAAACTTATGCAACTCATACGTAAATATCTAATAGAAAGCTGAGCTCGAAGAACGTGTCAGACTCGAGGTGGAGGCTGGGCTCGAGGAGCGAAAAAAGGCTATGGATGCCCGTGAGCAGAGGCTTGATAGTCGTGAGGCGGAGGTAGTGAAGGCTGCTGACACCATAGCGCAGGATATCGAAGCCTGGGTGAATAAAAACATAGCGGAGCCCCGTCTTCCTCGTCAACACCCACAACAAGTGTGGACGTGGCAAGGCCGACATTATGGACAACCTGAAGGATTGG
>ULTB01041079.1_pt1 | contig 13019 bp, 13 predicted proteins | sample 1957251 | NCBI WGS metagenome assembly ULTB01 (sample SAMEA4835724, study PRJEB28245) | human gut metagenome | biome: gut microbiome; material: fecal sample | place: Denmark | collected 2008
TGCCGTAAGGCAGAAAGGACACAAACATGAAGTACGATGCAAGAGTTTGCAAATTCAACATGGACACCGGCTGCGTGGAGCTGCTGCTCCGGGATGGGAGAATGATCTCCATCGACTGCACCGGGGTCGAGGATGCGCTGGATGTGACCATGTCGCAGAGGACGGAATTGGACTACCTCATCTACAACGATCCGCTGGGCTATGCCGATTTGATTTTGAATGGTGACCCGGAGAAATACTTGAAAACCGTGACCGGGAGCCATGGGTTGGAGGATTAAAGGGAACGCCGTTCCAAAAGCAACTGGAACGGCATTTCTTATCTTTCGATATTCGGCATCTTCTGTCCCCGAAGCTCCTGTCGGGTGGCACGGAACTGATCAGGTACATCCGCATCGGTCATCGCACCGGGGACATCCACTGTCCCAGCGGCTTTGGCGGTTTCATAGAACCAGCACTTGTATTCCACAGTTTCCAGTGTGTGCTGTAAGTGCTGGATCTGCTGGGTGAGCACCTCGCGCTGATGCCGGAACATTTCCAGCCGGGTGTCAATGGTGTCGTCTCCCTGCATGGAAAGCTCAATATACTGCCGGATATCCTTGATGGACATTCCGGCTTTTTTCATGCAACGGATGACCTGCAGCCACTCGAAGTCGTTTTCCCGGAACATCCGAATGCCACCGGAGGAACGCTCCACAAAGGGAAGTAACCCTTCTTTGTCGTAGTAGCGCAGGGTGGAGGCAGGTACGCCCAGCTTTTGTGCCATTTCACCTACGGTATAGATCATCTGAAACCTCCGGTTTTTCAAAAAAACCTTGACTTAAAGTGCGCTTTAAGTTGTATGATAAAATCAAACTTTATCAACATCATAATGCGGATGCACTCCGCTGTCAAGGAGGTTCCTATGAGCAAGAAGGTATTGATTTTGTCTGGCAGTCCCCGGAAGGGCGGCAACTCTGATATTCTATGCGATGAATTTCTGCGTGGAGCGCAGGATGCCGGGCACAAAGCAGAAAAGATCCGGGTCGCTGAGAAAAAGGTGGCTCCCTGTTCCGGCTGCTACTACTGCAGCACCCACGGTGGAGCCTGCGTCCACAAGGATGATATGGCAGACATCCTGCAAAAGATGATCGATGCCGATGTCATTGTGCTGGCAAGCCCGGTATACTTCTACTCCATCAGTGCCCAGTTGAAGGCAGTGATCGACCGTACCGTGGCACGGTGGCTTGAGGTCAAAGACAAGGAATTCTACTACATCACCACCATGGCAGACGAGGAAAAAGCCTCTGCGGACACTACGCTGACCTGCTTCCGGGGCTATGCAGACTGTGTGGAAGGTGCCGCGGAAAAGGGAGTCCTTGTAGCAGGTGGTGTTTACGAGCCGGGTGCGGTGCGAAACACCTCTGCAATGGCACAGGCTTACGAGATGGGGAGGAACGTATAATGGCAGTGAAACAGACAGCAGGGCGGGATGCTCTGGGCGAATTTGCGCCCAAATTTGCGGAACTTAACGATGAAGTACTATTCGGGCAGGTGTGGAGCCGAGAGGATAAACTCTCCCTCCGGGACCGCAGCCTTGTGACGGTGGTGGCACTGATGGCGCAGGGACTGACGGACTCCTCGCTTCGGTATCACCTGACGGCAGCGAAAAACAACGGTATTACCCGGACTGAGATTGCAGAGATCCTGACCCATGCGGCGTTTTATGTAGGTTGGCCCAAGGCGTGGGCGGCTTTCCGCATGGCCAAGGAAGTCTGGGCAGAGGACGCTGCAGAGGATGCCAAGGCAAAGCACCAGAGTGAAATGGTGTTCCCCATCGGTGCATCCAACGACAGTTTTGCACAATATTTCAGCGGAAAAAGCTATCTGGCACCCTTGTCCACCGCACAGGTTGGCATTTACAACGTCACCTTTGAGCCGGGCTGCCGGAACAACTGGCACATCCACCATGCTGCAAAGGGCGGTGGGCAGATCCTTGTCTGCGTGGCAGGCCGGGGCTACTATCAGGAATGGGGCAAAGCTCCGCTGGAGCTGCATCCGGGCGATGTGGTGAATATTCCCCCGGAGGTCAAGCACTGGCACGGTGCTGCACCCAATTGCTGGTTCTCTCATCTGGCAGTGGAAGTGCCCGGCGAAGGCACCTCTAACGAGTGGTGCGAGCCGGTGCCGGAAGAAACCTATAAGGAGTTGCGGTGATGCGGTTTGATGTACACCCAACCGCGATGAAACAAAAACAGGGTGCGTCCACCCGGACGCACCCTGCCAAAGACCACAGACGATAACGATATGTACAACAGGGCGTTCCCCGTCGGGAACGCTCTGTTTTCTCTATAGTGGGAGGAATTGTGTCAAATTGACACAATTCCTCCTCGTCCGTTGAGTAGCTTGAGCGAGCGACAACCACCAGCTAAGCTGGTGGAGTAAAAATGCTTTAGCTACAAGATTCGAGCGAAGCGAGATGACAAAGAAATTGTCATCTTAGAAGATGCACTTTATGATACTGCTCGTTAGAGCGGTAGGGCAAGTAATGCAGATGAAAGATGCTTGCTCGTGGCCCCTTGCAGGGGCTTTGCCAGTAAGGTGCCCTTCTAGGGCTTACTCAAGCCACCGGCTCAGCCGGTGGTTTTGACTTTAAGCAGAGTTTGGGGTGGGACCGCGTTTGCAAAGCGTAGCGCAGCAATAAAAGCCCCAGTGGGGCTTTTAAGCGGCAGCGCGGTCTGCGACAGCAGATGGAGGGGCGTGGCCCCGACAAGCGCTACCCCAACAAGATCACTTAGAAAACTCGCAAGAGTTTGAGAAGTGAAGTCCCGGATGGACAGAAATTTTTCAAGAATTGAAAATTTGTGGCCACGGGACGGTTCTTGTCCTCTATCGCTGCGCTCAAAACCGTTTCTGGGTAATTGTTTCCGAATTGTTAAGGCGCAAAAAAAAAATAAGTAGAGGTTGTGCTGCTCATGTATGTGGGTCACCGTTTGCTCCGAACGAAGTTCCTACCCCTGTTTGTGCAGCGGCGTTGACGAAAAGTCGGTATCACGTCCGGTCGGCTCATGAAATTTTCAAGGTGCGTTACCCATAAAAGAAAAATACCGCCCATGCAGCACAGCGATGGACACTTCAGCGATAAAAAAGTGGTGGAATATTTAAATAGAAACGACAGAAAAATCCAACTGGACAGGAACGAGGGGCTTTACTGAGATGTAAGGACGACACAGAATAAACAAAACAAAAAATCCGATCAAAATTCCAACTTTCTAAACACAAAAAGGCTTACAGAGAGTGAAGAGCCCCACGGCAAGTGAAAAGGAGCGAACAACATGCTGATTTACCCGAAAACCAAGAAGGGTGTCCAGAAGGACAGTCCCATCTGGAAGGAGGACAGCTTTCTCCGTCTGCGCGGCCTTGCGGACGCATTGGTCCACAAGACCGACTTCAAGACCGAGGACGGAAAGAACGTGTTAGCCGGAGCTTACTACGAGCGCGTCCGCCGAGAACTTGAGACGCTGGAAGCAGCCAAGCTTGCACAGCTCAGCAAGTCTCTGGGACCCAAGGCCGCTGCACTCAAGGCGATGCCTGAGCCGACCGGCGGCAGCAGCAACAGCAGCAGCCCCCGCTCCACCGGAGCACGGCGTGCTGCACGCGAAGCCGGTGAGCGCCGTGCCCGTGCCGCCAGTGAACGCAAGGAGCTGGCCGCGTCCATCCGGACAGAGCTGCTGGATGCCGAGGCACAGATCAATGAAGTCTACTGCCGCGCGAACGCCAGCCTTGTGAAGTACAGCAAGGCAGGCAAGTTCCGTGTGATCAGCGATGAGGAGATCCCGCGCTTTCATCCGGACTTTTCCGCCCGGAAGGTTGCGCAGGCCATGGAGATTGAGGAGGTACTGGCATGAAGAACCCGTTCAAGAAGGCTGACAGCGCCAAGCTGCCCGAGCAGGGCCGTGAGCGCACCGAGATCGACTACGCACACCGCACGATCATCCATCACATGCTGTACGGATACCCGGGAGATTTCAGCAGCTGTGCAAGCTATCCGGAGTATGATGACCCAGAGATGTTCGCGGGCGTGTTGGAGCAGGCTGCCGACGCGGTCAAAAAGTTGGACCTTGACGAGCACACCCCGGTGTTCGACGAGCTGGTCCGCCTGAAAGCCCAGCAACTGGCCATCTCCAGCCTTGTGGAGACCCGGTATCAGCACCATGCATCGGCACTGAACCTGCAGGCGGATCTCCGACTACAGGTGGAAAACCTCCGCGCCAGCAAGAAGCTCATTGAAGAGCAGCTTGCTGACGTGAATGCCCGCATCCAGAAACTGGAAGCCTGACGTCAGCAGCGAAACACAACACGAGATAAGACCAGGAGGTACAACTATGTACATGGGTGAACACACCAACGTGACCGAAAAGCTCCACGACATCCAGAAACAGGGCCGCACCAAGGGCAGCCTGCTGGACCACATCGCGATCCCCGTGACCGCCTTCTTTGTGGCCACGGACCTCATGACCGTCCACCTCTACACCGAAAGCCTGTTCGACGAGCGGCCCGAAATGGCCATGCTGGTGGCTGCCTCCATCGCCCTGCTGCTCGATGCCTGCCCCATGGTGGCGGGCAAACTCAAGGGCCAGCTGGATGACATGCTGCCCCGTGATCAGCGGGCGACGAAGCGCCGCATCAGCGCACTTCTGGGCACGGCCGTCGGAGCCTTTGCAATCTTCGCGGGTTTCTGCATCGTGTCCACGCTCATAAGTGTGGAGGCCCTGGGAGCAACGGAGAACCCCACCCTCTACATGGTGGGCCAGTACATCCGTATGCTGCTGCCCATCGCCACCAGTGTGGGCTCTTACGCCATCGGCTTCTTCAGCGACCACCGCAGCCAGCTGGACAGCCTGAAGGCCCAGCGCCTGGACCTGCAGGACCTGGCTGCCGACACCGACAGCGCCATCAGCCATGCGGAGTTTGCAGCAGCAAACTTTGACCCGGACCTCCAGGACTACCGCTTTGCCTGTGCAAAGCTCAAGAGCCTGAGCGTTTCGGCCCAGCAGGCACGCCTGACTGCCCGCATGAAGCTGGCCGAAGAACTGGGCAGCGTAGAGGCCGCAGAGGCCCTGCTGCACAGCGCGGGTCTGGACGACCTGCTGGACGAGCAGCACTGGCAGGCCATGCTGCTGCCCCCTGCCTTGGCTGAGGCTGCACCGGAACAGCCGGTGCTCCGCCTTGAGGCAGAGCCTGCCGCAGAGGAAGTGCCTGCCGCAATGGCATCCTGACCCCAAAACAGATTTTTTCAGAAAAAAGCTGCCTGTTTTCCAACTGGGAAGGCAGGCAGCGCCTTTTCTGAGGTGTAAGACGCAAACCTCCCGAACGAAAGGAAACGCTATGAAGCTGAAGATGCTTACCCGCATGGCTGCCATGGTGGCAGCTGGTTCTCTGGTGGTCGGCCTGCTGGCTGGCTGCAGTGTGATCCCCTCCAAGGACGGTGCGGCGGACAATGCCGTGGCCACCGATACCGCCCTCATCCTTACGCAGGGCGACGGTATGCCTGCGCTAACCAACGCCGAGGAGTTCCTCAACAGCGTAAACGTCACGCCGGGCGGCAGCGCCGGACTGGTGGTGGCCGATGGCAAGCCCTTTGCGCTCGGTCCTCAGCGCTTTGACCAGGTCAAGAACAACGACATCCAGCAGGCCCGAGCCGACAAGACAGCACGCTACCAGCTGGTCGAGGCGGTCCAGGGCGCTGCAGCCACCACCCCTGAGACCGACCTGATCTCCGCCATTTCTCTCGCCAGCCGCATGCTGTCCGCCGGTACGGCCGACACCAAGGTGATGGTCATCCGGCACTCCGGCGTCAACACGGCAGCCAGCCTGCCCATGCAGGACCTCGACCTGCTGAATAGCGACCCTGCCAAGCTGCTGGATCAGCTGGACGCCGCTGCCATGCTGCCTCAGCTGAACGGCGTGGCCGTGGAGTTCTACGGCCTGGGCGATGTTGCGGGCAGCCAGGGCACGCTCAGTGCCCAGCAGGTCCAGTGGCTGAAGAGCTTCTGGCAGGGCTTCTTTGACCGCACGGGTGCAAACGTCACCTTCCATACCGACATCGTGTCCGGCGACGCCCTCAACAACGGCCACACCGTGACACCTCTGGCCGCTGCAGGCGCACCGACCTTCGTCAAGGTCAGCGCCGAGCAGGTGGCGTTTCAGCCCGACAGCACGACTTTCCTCGATGAGGCAGCTGCCCGTGCAGCACTGAACGGTCTGGCCGAGCAGCTCAAGGGCACTTCTGCCGCCCACTACATTGTGGCTGGCAGCACCGCACAGGTGGACAACGCCAGCCGCGAGGGTGCCCAGGCATTGTCTCTGGCCCGCGCACAGGCCGTGCGGGATGTGCTGGTGGAGGCCGGTGTCCCTGCCGACCGATTCACCTGCCTGGGCCTGGGCAACGAGCCGACGAGCGTGCGCAGCGCAAACGAGCCGGAGAACCGCTGCACCTACGTCGTGGCTGATACCACGGCCCAGGCTGCGGAGTTTCTGGCAGTGGGTCAGGCTGAGAGCTGACCGGCAAATAAGCAGGGCACCCCGGCACAGAGCAATCTGTGCCGGGGTGCCTTTTTGTATGCGAAGGTGGCGATGCGCCAGCCGCTTTGGCCCATGCGGAAAGGGGGTTCGCACCGGGCCGCACAGGCAGTTTGCGAAAAAGCACTTTCATTTTGGCGGAAAGCATGCTATACTTTATGACAGAATTGGTGGGATGAACAGTTCCGGTGCTGCTAGACGGCTCCGAGATGGACAGTTTTGCCGATTTAACCCACACCCCGCAAGGGGACGTAAAAAATGAAGCTATGTTTTCTTTACTGCCTAAATTTAAGAATTTAACTCACACCCCGCAAGGGGACGTAAAGGCATTCCCTTTGATTACGACATGGTGGTCATCGAGATTTAACTCACCCCCCGCAAGGGGACGGAAGCCCATCCCGGTAGACAAAGACGACAACCAGGCGTTTGGATTTAACTCACACCCCGCAAGGGGACACAACAGAAGAGCCTTTTCTGCTTTGCACGAATGCGGCAGAAAAAGGCTCTTCTGCTTTTTTAATTTTTTGCGCCGTTTTTCCAACCGGGCACGGCGGCAGAGCCTTTCTCTGGGTGTAAGACAGAAACACCTGAAACGAAAGGACAAAGCCTATGAAACGTCTTTTGGAAGGACAGCAGCTGCAGCGAACGGTCCCGCCCACGGCGGGGCGTGTGGAGCCGGTGGTGCACCTGCCCGGCGGCCTGACGCTGGACGACCGCAGCTGCTGGCAGTACCCCACCATGCTGGTGGGCAACGTGGGCAGCGGCAAGTCTACCCTGATGGAACAGATCCGCCGCCCCGTGCTGGCCCACGCAGACCGCGTGCAGGACACCGTCGTCATCTTTGCGGCCAAGCCGGATGTGCTGCGCTGCCGCCGCCCCGGCGACCCGGTGATCTCGGTCTCGGCCACCGACCCTGCCAGCTGCTGGAACCTTTTCCGGGAGCTGGATGCCTCCGATACGCCGGAACTTACCCTGCGTGAAATCGCCAGTGCTCTGTTTGCCGAACAGAAGAAAAAGACTACCCAGATCTTCTTCCCGGAGGCAGCGCAGGAGATCTTCTACCAGACGGCACGCTTCATGCGGGATTTCGGCCGCACCAACAACATCCCGGTCTCCAACGCAGAGCTGAGCGAGTTTCTCACCCGCACAACGGTCTTTGCACAGGAAGGGGCCGGCACCGGAACCGACGGCAGCTGGCAGGAACTGGTAGAGCGGTACCCCACTTACTTTTCTGCCGCCCGGGATCTTATCGGGGACGGCGGAGCCCAGGGGCTGGGTGTACTCAGCGAGGTACGCACCATGCTCAGCCGCCTGTTCATTGGCAGCTTCAACACAGCCGACGGCCGGTTCTCGGCCCTGCAGGCCATCCGTCAGGGCGGCAAGCGGGTGTTTATCCTCTATGAGCCGGACAAAGCAAGAACAGCTCTGCCGCTGTTCCGGCTGCTGCTGGATCTGATGCTGCAACAGAGCATGAGCCCCACCCTGAACCACAAGGTGTGGTTTCTGCTGGACGAGTTCAGTCTGCTGCCTAAGGTCGAATCCCTGACCGATTCCCTGAGCTTCGCACGTGACCCTTCCGGCGACAATGGGCGCAGTGGTGCACGTATTATTGCGGCAGTACAAAGCGTCCAACTGCTGACTCGCCACTACTCCGAGGCAGAGGCCAAGACCCTGATGTCCCTGTTCCCCAACCTCATCACCATGCGCGTCATGGACCCAATGTCCCGTGCAGCCTTCGCAGACCGCTACGGCACTGCTCGCGTGATCTACCGCTACATGGGCGAGGGCAACCGGCCCGTGACCACCGACTGCGAGCAGAAGGTGGTGACAGACGCCGACTTTTCCCAGCTCATGAAACCGGGTCAGGCCCTGATGAGCCTGCCTGCAGTCTCGCCGGATCCCTTCATTTACGACGGCTTCCGGCCCTGACCAAAGAAAGGAGAAACCCATGGCTTTGTTCCGTTCCAACCGGGGCATGCACCTGCTGGCACTGCCCACGACCCACGCCGATGCAGAGAACACCCGCCGCAAGAACATCCAGGATGGCGGCACCACCACCGCATCCCGCCTGCTGGCACAGGCCCGCATCCTGCCGCAGGAGGCGCTGGTCTGCGGCCCGCCGGGCCGGATCTTTCCGGTGGTGGAGGCCCTGCAGCACCAGAGCAGCTGCCCCTTCGTGCTCATCGGCACCGCCCGGGACCTGACCGACAGCCCGCTGCTGAGGCTCCCGACCCAGTGGCAGGACACCGTGCTCCCGGACCGGCTTCCGGAGGGCAGCGGCAGGATCACGATCAATCCCGGCGAGTTCGGCATGGGCATGATGCAGATGGCAGACTGGGGTGGCACCCACACCATTCTGCTCTGCCTGGGGCAGGGACTCTCGGCCAGCACCGAGCTGCTGGATGCCTTGAATGCCTGCGGCGACTATGTGCTGCTCTGCAGCAGCCTGAGCCGGGCGGTTCCCAGCCGGACAGGCGGGCTGACCACGGAGGGCCTGCTGCGCTCCATGCGATATCTGGTCGTTTCGTCCGCCGGCGGCGACGCCCAGACCCTGCTGCAGGTCCTGCCCAGCTACGAGAGTGAGCGGGTGACCAACTCCATCGGCTTCAACACCCACCACGACCGGGGCGGCATGATGGGGCACCACGGCGGCAGCGGCTTCAGCTTTGGCCAGAACCGCGAAGTGGTCACCAAGCCCGTGCTTTCGCAGGACGACCTCACCGGGCTCCGGAACAACTCGGAGTTTCTGGTCTATAACCAAGACCTTATGAGGCTCTGGGTTGGAAAAATCGGCTAAAAAACCGACCGAAAACTTTTCCGCTTTTTTTCGTACAATCTGTGCATTGCAGGAACGCTTACCGGTGCGCTATACTGGGCGCAACACAACCATGCTGCCAACCGTATATCGTGCACAAACGAAAGGAGAAACGCTATGAAGCGTATCTACGTGACTACCGTACCCTTGCAGGGTTTCCGCGACTTGGCCAAGAACACCTACCGCAGCGCCGCCAATTCCGGCGACATCGAGACCCGTTTCCCGATCCTGCAGGTCCTGCACAACACGCTGCAGGAAGGCGACGATTTCCACATCATCGCCATCCGCAGTGTGAACGGCGATACCCAACGCAACTTCGGCTACCTCAAAGAGGAACTGCAGGCGATGGGCTTCACCGAGGACCACATCCGGGAGCTGTCCATGCCGGACGAGCAGGACTGCAGCACCCTGATCCGCCTGTGCCGCGACCTGTGCGACGTGCTGCCGGAAAAAGGCATCGCCTACATGGACATCACCTACGGTACCAAGACCATCCCTCTGGTGCAGCTGGCGGCTCTCACCTGCGCAGCAGCGACCCATGAGGAACTGGAGGTAGGCGGTGTCTACTACGGCGAGATGCGGCGCGTCAACGGCCAGAGCGTGGATCAGTCTGTTCTCCACGATGTTACGCCGCTTTATCACCTGCAGGGCCTCGTGGGCGGCATCCACGGCAACAAGGATACCGCCGAGATGGTCTACAACCAGCTGGTGTGGATGAGCCAGAACAAGGCCGAGCAGTAAGGGAGGGGGAATTTGATGTACGAGGAACGTGCAAACCTCCGGGCTGCGATCGACGCATCGCCGCTCTGGGATGTGGATGTGGCCACCCGCAAGGCCCTCTTTCAGCCGATGCTGAAAAAGCTGAATGGCCGGGAAGAGCCTGCCAGGGACGACCCGGCTGAGGCCGCTGCGGTAGACCCGAAGCTGGAAGAAACCTACAAGAGGGTCTGGGCCGAGTGCTTTGAGCTGTTCCCGACAGAAGATGCCACCATCCTCTCGATGGCGTTTTTCCAGGCTGCGGCGGCATACCAGCCGGACCCGACACGGGAGAAGGACAGCTTCTGTGCTTACATGCAGGTGGCCATGCGGCACCTGAAGGCCGAAGATGCCCGGAAAGAGGCGCAGAGCCTGGGCATTATGGACGTTAGCAAGGAGACCGCCCGTAAGGTCCGTCAGGCGTTGGACTACATGGACCGGATGGGTTACACCAGTGCCATGGTGACCGGCGACCCGCATCTGGAAAAGACGGTCGCACAGGCTGCCAGGATCGGCCAGCGGAGCCTGCACGAGGCCCTGGTGAACAAAGATACGCTGGTGTCCATGAATACCGAGCGGGACGACGGCACCGGGATCGAGATCGTGGACAAGGGGGCGTCTCCTGAAACGCAGGTAGAACTGAAAGAGGACATCTTCCCTATCCTGCACAAGGCTGTGCTGCTCATGAGCCTGGAAGAAAAAGAAAAGACCCGTGCCAATATGGTACTGTTCTGGTCCCCGCGCATTCTGGGCTATCTGCGGAAAAATGAGGCCCCCGACATGCCGGAACGCCTTGGCCGCAGCGACGACCTGCGCCCCCTGGAGAGGGACGGCATTCTGTGGGACCAGCTGATTCTGCGGGACTATGTGCACTTCTGCGTGCAAGAACCGCTTTATAGCGGCGAGGGTCCTGAGAACCCGAAGGAACTGGAAAGCGCCGCAGTGAACCCCCTGCTGCTGCCGACTCGCCGCCCGGAGCAGGACAAGACCGTGGCAGAATATCTGGGCAAGGACAAGGGAACGATTTCCTATCACAACAAGAATCTCAACAAAAAGTTCCGGGAGCTGTTGGGCATCAAGGACACAAAGCCTGTGAAGGAGAACTGAACACATGGGGAAGAACATTGCGCTCCTGTATATGAGTGCCTATTTTGCACAGCCTGCCCCGGAGGGCAGCAAAAACCGCTTCCTGCGTACACAGACCAACGAGGCTGCGGTTAGCGCCCTGTGGAAGGACCCTGCATCCCGGCCGGACAAGATCGTGGCCCTGTGCAGCGACACGGTCCGGACAAAGCCGACCGTCCCGGCGGCAGATGGCTCCGGCAATAAGGTGCCCACGCTGGAGTATTTCAGGGATGAGTTCCTGAAACAGCTTGGCGTGCAGCCGGAACAGCTGGTGGCGGTCTCTGTGCCCGACAGCATGGAGGAAGCCGACCAGACCCGTGCGATCTCTGCCGTGCTGGAACAGGTGGCCGAGAATGACAACCTCTACATCGACCTGTCCGGCGGAATGCGCGATACGGCGACGCTGCTGCTCATTGTAGCCCGCTACCTCAAGGACATCCGCATGGTTCAGACCAAAAAAGTGCTTTACTCGGAGCTCAAGGGCAACAGTTCCGTTGTGCGGGACAGCACGGGCCTGTACAACCTGATGGACCTGATCACGGCAGTGGATGCGTTTTTCTCCACCGGTACGACCGAGAAACTGAAAGCATATATGAAACAGACCGGTGAGACGGACCCTGACATCCTGAACCTGCTTGACCGGATCGACCATTTCGCGGATGATCTGGCCCTCTGCCGCGTGCAGATGCTCAAGGCCGACCTCAAGGCCATTGCCCGTCAGATCAAACAGCGCCCTGCCTCGAGGGAAACGCTGAGCAGCCTGCTCTATGAGCTGATGAACGACCGCTTTGAGGCAGAGTTCCAAAACCTCATGGGCAGCCGTTCAGACAGCCTGCCGGCACTCGTGCAGTGGTGTGCCCACCACCGGATGTACCAGCAGGGACTGACCCTCCTGAGCGAGGAAATGCCCACCTATTTGTGTGGTCACCTGTTTCTGCAGCCAACCGGCAAAGCACTGGATTACATGGCACTACAGCCCCAGAACAAAGGCAAGAGCTGGGTGTTCCCAATGTTCCACTACCACTTCTGCCGCGCTGCTTTGTTCCATGAGGCACGGCCCTTTACCGTAAACCTCTGCCTGACCAAGGACAAGACTGAGGCGAACGGAAACGCTCTGTTCCGTGTGGCGACTCTGACCGAAGCACAGGAGTATCTGACAGCCGCAGTGGAGCAGGAGGAACTGCTGTTGGATCTGACCCGGAAAGACACTGTGGCGCAGGGAATCGTATACTACCAGAGCGTGCAGCAGTACCGCAACCAGATCAACCACGCCACGGACAGCGCGGTTAAATTTCAAAAGGACACAGGGCTTCTGCCGCTCAGCACAAGCGCCATTGAGCAGACGTTGGGGGACGTTGCGTTCTACCTCTTCAAACTGAAAGAGTGTAAAGCCACTGCCCCGGTGGGCATAGAACTACTGGACAGCAACAAAGTATTTTAAGACTCAAAAAGTCATAACAAAAACAGCCATCACTTTCCAACTGAAGTGATGGCTGTTTTTTGTTATCCCCTCGCGGGGAGGACCGTTCCAGGACGGTCAAAGATGGGTAAAGTCGAAAGGGACATTCTCAGCACTTTCGTCCCCTTGCGGGAAGAACATGGAAAAGGTGTGAGCGCTTGCGCTCACAGAGACCTCTGCGGCGGGGCCAGCGGCTCCACCGATACGCCGCCCATGCCAAGGGTGGTTTTGATCCCGATGCCGCCGTAGGGCGCAAAGGAGAGCAGGGCGTTCCAGAGCTCCAACAGCGGCAGGGCCAGCCGGGCC
>ULTB01005205.1_pt1 | contig 12868 bp, 12 predicted proteins | sample 1957251 | NCBI WGS metagenome assembly ULTB01 (sample SAMEA4835724, study PRJEB28245) | human gut metagenome | biome: gut microbiome; material: fecal sample | place: Denmark | collected 2008
CATCAATTTTTATTATAGAGTGTCAAAGCATAAAAATCAACAAATGGAGTTATTGATAATATCATGTTATATTAATAAAGTTAATTGCATTTTATTGATAAATATTCAATAAATAAATTAATAATAAACGCATTATATAAATAATATTGGATTTAATCACGATAACAACCGTAAATATTCATGAAATATACATGAAAAATGTTGAATTAATAATAATTAAAAGCACATGATATTTCATAAATCTCCGATAATCTCATCTAGCATCATCTGACAAGAGCGTAATATTCTCTTCGTTTTCAATAAATTGTAGAGAACAGCCTTTTTATCAAATTGATGACATATTGCATCTCGGCCATGATAACGCACAAAATACAATCTTTTTCTTGTTCTTGCTCACAGGAGCCAATCCATCTCACCTTCTTAAGCCAACAACCATTCGATTTTTTGGTATATTTTTCATGACTTGACAGATGTGCTGAAGTAAAGGATCATTTATGACCTTTGGCATTTTATCAAAAATGGCCAATGATACAGGGCGCATTTTTGAATTGTAAAAAGAAACTTCATCTCGTGAAGCATTGTAAACGAATGATGTGGGCACATCTTTATTAGCCGAAAAGGAAATTAAAATCTCTTTTGCCTTAACCTCATCGACGTAAGCAGCACGATAAAAATATGTTTCTTCCATATCTGCATCTATTAGATTGAGCTTCTTAACATTTGCACCGGTAAATTTACATTTACTGATATCTGCGCCCTGCATATCTGCTTTCACCAATGTACATTCAGCAAAAGAAGAACCAGCACATTTAGTATTTCTCATATCAGCCAAATTGAATTGACTAGAAATAAAATTCGCATTTTCCATTTTAGCTGAAACCATAATCGCACTATTAAAACAGGTTGATGGAGCATTGACATTATTGAAGTCAGCCTTGCTAAGATTGGCACAAAAGAAATTAGATTCTGCTAGGTCGGAAAAGCGAAAATCACACAATGTAGCATGGGCACCGAAAAAATTTGTCTGCGAACAATAAGCATGATCTAAAGATGCTTCATTCAGATTAGCCTCAGACAAGTTAGAATTTGACAGATTGCTCCCCTTTAAAGAACTACGGAACAAATTAGCTCCCGTAAGATTTACACCAGAGAAGTTCATCCCATCTAAGTTCATGTCTGATAAATCCACATAATGTAAATTCAGTCCCGAGAAATCAATATTCGAAACATCATAAGATGAGAACCTTGCCTGTTTTCCGTTTCTCCCATCAGAACTTACCCAGACAACATGTTCACGAATCATCTGTTGTAACTGATTTTGCGTAAGAGTTTCCTTTTCCATCTAAATAGCAGCGTTCCTACCTATAGCCTTAACTATAGGTAGGAACGCCACCTTCACCTCCTCTATAAAATAAGAATTCTCAATACGAGCTTTAGGTTCAAAAAGATTCAGGTGCTGTCCAAATACCTGCGTCTTGAGATACAGCTTCTTCTTTTTTAGGTTTTTCCTCTGTTGGTTCAATAGAAGGTGTATCATCTTGTTTAGAATTTTCATCCTGAACCGTCTGGTGCTCATCTGTATTTTTTTCAAATTCTTTATTCGCACCGTCTTCTTCGCCCTCATCTTTTCTCTCTTTTGCGTTATTAGACGATTCTTTATTAGATGGTTCTTCGTTAGCTTTATCATAACTCTTGCTACGTTCCATAAGGAAAGCTACCACATCTCCAGGAGAAATCGCATCCAAGTGAAGATCGTCGATGTTCTCGCTAATTTCTTTCTGTAGCGTAGCGTACCATTTCTTATACTGCATACTATTAAGTTTTGCTATCTCATCCGTGATAGCTTTACTCATCGCTTCTTTTTTCAAAATATCAGCTTTAAGTTTTTCAAGCTTTTGCTGTTTTTTTAAAATTCGTGTCGCATACGTGTTCATAGTAACAATTCATCCTTTCAAATTATCAGTCAGACATAAAATCGAAATTCTGGGGAAGACCATTATCCAGAGACCTTTGGTGACAAATTAAATCTCTGTTCATAATGAGATATAGATACAAATCGTTAGGATTATAAGTATCTAGGATACCAGCATCTTCTACGATACGCCCCACCTTCAGCAATTTAGCAATATGCTCTCTTTTTTTTAGTCTACTCATCTCATCAGCAACACGATCAAGCTCGCGTTTTGTTGCTGTCATCCTCTTTTTTGTTTCAAGTAACTTTTGCTCAAGTTGGGCTACGCTCTCATGCGACAAAGCATCACTTCCCTTCTATTTCTTTATTTTTCGACTAAATTATAACACAGTTCCTTATTAATTATCCCAAATCAGCACAACGTTACCGATTATTCTTATTTCCCCTGTGCTAGAATAAAAACCAAAGGGGTTTGAAGAAAGCTCACTTACGCATTTCAGCTCCGCTGAAACGCAATCAGACCAGTGTTTACGCCGTTTCACGGACGATTGAATCCTGTAAGAAGGATTCTTTATTTTGCCAGTCGCCTACGCTCCTTGAACCTGCGGTTGGCCGAAGAGATCGTCTGAAAGTCAAGAGGTCGCACATGGGAAAACACGAAAAAAATAAAAAGCAGGAGCTCTCCATAGATAATTTACGAAGAGCGCTATATTTCACGATTGGCTTCGAAGTATTCTGGATAGCTATATACATCCTCTCCGATTTTCTAGACAGCAACACCATGCTTCATAGTCTATGGATATATCCGACAGCGCTGTTTATTGGAAGTATTGGTGCTTACCAGAAAGATGACAATGACTACATTTTAGATTTTGGCTTGGTCGGATTCTGCATCTGCGGATTGACGATATGCTACCGCATTATAGCGGTAATATAAAAAGATGGAGCATCGACATATGAAATGGTTAAAATATAAGACCGCATCGCTTATGACAGGAGAGATAAGAGAATTCTTCTTTCCTGAAGATAAGATCTGCTATCTCTCCCCTTCCCTGGATGAAGGACTGATTATCAAGATAAACGATGGCGAGACACGCATCCTCATTCCCTGTTCTTTGCAGATTGCCAAATGCCTTGCAAAAGAAATCATCTATTTCTTGAATAATATTGGGCAATACAGTGAAGACTCCTGTATTCTCGATTTGGATGAAAAAGCAATAAAATTAACCAGCAACATGAAAGGATAAGATCATGAAAAGGCATATTCCTTTTATTTCAGCCGTATGTATAACGATAAGCATATTGTGCATTCTCTTCTCCATTAATGCGCAAGCGCAAAAGCATGAAGACACTGAAAATGAAAGAATTTACAAAGAGATCGTCTTGAGAACGAATAATCCGCAGAAGGCAGACTCTATCTTGGAGATCATAAATAACGTTTCGGAAAGGACAGGTATTGATAAAATCTTTCTGACAGCAATCATGGAGATAGAATCAGATTTTGATGAAAATGCCGAAACCTCTAATTCAGAAAATTACGGTTTGATGCAAATCAATGATTTCCCAAAAGGAAAGCCATCATCCAAACGCCTTGATCCATACCAGAATACTCTTTATGCAGCCAGGGTATTAGAAGAGTATCAAAACATATTCAAAAATAAGCCGCAAGACCAGAAACTGGAAATGATGGCATACGGATACTTCTCGAGAATGAAGAATCCTATAAAAGAAAAACAGACGGTCATAGCATATATTGATACTGTAATGAAAAAGTATCATGAATTGAAGTAGGGATTATAAATGGCACTTTATCATTTTACGGTGAAAACAGATAAAAGACCTGGCAGGAATGGAGCAAAGATTGCTGCGATTTCGCACGTTGAATATATCAATCGAGAAGGTGCTTTTGCAAAAATAGATGAAAAAGACGCAACGTCTATGAATAATATGATTTCCTCTATGCAAGCTAAAGATGCACTTAATGGACAAAGAGCTATTCTATATAAATCGTCATACGGTGACATTACGAACACAGAAGATGGTCTCTTGCTTGACAATGAGCCATCATATGACACGATTGCCATAGCGCTCATGGTGGCACAAAAAACAATGAAAGGCCTCCTTGAGATAAAAGGATCTGATAATTTTAAACAAAAATGCGTCATGGCAGCAGTAACTGCAGATTTACCGATTTCATTTTTAGACGCGAACCTCCAAAGCCAATTAACCCAGAAAAGAAAGGATATTCAGAATGAACGAGAAAGATACGAAGCCAATGGCGGACGAATCATCAGAAAATCATCCGGTCGTGTTCAGCAGTCCGACCCTATCACAGCTCGCAAGTCAATCCTCTCGGCTCCTACCACCGGAACCGTTCCCAGTCTGCACGAATTGTCCCAACGCCATCTGGTTGTTGATGGATCGAGCAAATTTGATGTGCTGGTGCAAGCTGATGCTTATGACCAGTTGGTCAACACAGGAGCCGCATCCGTTGCCACTGTGCGACGGGATTTTTCTCGGGGACGCAGAAGAAGAGCAAGAATAACAGCAGAAGAAATTCTCAAAAACATAGAAAGAAATAAGGAAGCCGTATCTATTGCAGCTTCCCATGTTGAATATATCAACAGAGAAAAAGTATTTGCAAAAAAAGGTGGCTGCATTTACACATCGCACCGTCTGCCATCTTGGGCAAAAGATTCGCCAAACAAATTTTTCAAAGCCGCTGATCGCTATTCTCCGAAAGATGCTCGCAGATATCAAGAAATAGAATTTTCGTTACAGAATGAATTGACGCTTGAGCAGAATCTGGAGATTATCCAGAACTTCATCCAGAAGAACCTGCCTAATCATTATTATGCATTTGCAGTACATGATAAGATTGGTGTCATGTCGGATGGCTCTCACAATCTTCATGTACATCTTATGTTCTCTCCGAGAATTATAGATGATATTGAAGAAAAGAAAGAACGTCAAGTATCGAAATACTTCAAATACCCTCTTCGGAAAAACGCGAAAGACCAGAGTGAGAAAAATCGCAGAAACGCCGGTGCTCCGATGGATCGCAGATTTTCCGATCCTAAATTCATCAAGGAACTCAGAATTTCATATCAGGACATCACGAATGAGATATTAAAAAAATATGGTCGTAGTGCAAGGATAGATCATCGATCACTGAAAGCTCAGAAAATGGAAGCCGAAGCGAACGGCGATGAATTTCTTGCAAAACTCTTAGACAGAATACCGGAGAAACATATCAGCAAGAACGGAATCCTTGATGAAAAGAGCAGTGAAGCCATTTCTATAAAAAAATATCGACAGCTCAAAAAACAATATCAGGATTTGCTTTTTGAGCATTTATCGATTGAAAGAGAAAAGGAAGAACTATCCCAGAATGACAGAGCCCAAGAACTCCAAAAAAGAATCAAGCTGATCCTTTCATCTGAAGAATTTATAGAGAGCGATAATAATGCTAATTCATATGTCGGCGAATTGCGGAAAGAATTTCTGGATGCGTTAAAAAAGTACGATATACTTAAGGATCATTACGAAACAAAAGAAGAAATCCTTGAGAAGATTCGTCTCGAATACATGACGGCTAACGAGAGAGAACTTTATCAAGATTACAAGCATACTCTTGAAGAATTGACGCATTGGACGATTTTCAGCAACAACCTGCAGAGACCAGAGACAGAAGATAGAAATGAACTAGCTGCGTATGAGGAACTATTACCCGTCCTAGTTGAAAAATTACAACAATTAGATGAGAAACGAAAAACACAAAAAAGAGAAGTTGAAAAAATCAATCTCCGCTTAGAACAGACAGATATAAAAAAACAAATACAGTTGATTGTAGCCAGAGAGATGAAAGAAAATTTCCATGATTGGGAAGTATTAAAACGGGCAGAACAGAATCTTGAAGTATCTGCCAAAACGCTGGAACAAGCACTCTTCCATAGTGATACCATGACAGAGCCTGGATTGAAAGAATATCATGCTAGAGAACTTTACCAAATTATGCGTCGGAGATTCTTTGGATATCGTAAAGAAGTGAATCGCCTGAAGACGCAAGTGAATTCTGCAGAGAAAAAAGTTATATCGATGGAACGCGCTACAGCTATGGCTAAGGACCTTTATGTAAAGGGGGCATTCAAGAAGCTACGTGAAGAATTCAAAAAACTCAAAAAGAAAGCGACCTATCTTGCCAATGATCAGAAAAAGTTAGAAGAAAAGATTGTCGAAGAAGGTCTACTTCCAGAATATCAGAAATTGCGTGAGCAGTACGCAAAGCAGTCTCAAGAACTTAGCTTTCAGCGAAAATCGCTCGAAAATGAGCAAACACGTCTTGAGGAAAGGATCTCTACACCGAAAGCACAGGAAGCGATTCGAACAACGGCTCTTGGCATCATCAGAAAGAATGCAAGATATACGAAGCGGCATGAGATACTGAAAACAAAGCTCACGGATGTTACTGCAAAAATGATTGAAGCTCAGAAGGCTATGAATAAATTGAAAGAAATAGCTTCTAAAGATTGTAAGAATGAGCTTTCTTATCGTATAGATAAGAAAGCTTTGAAAGCCCATGGAGCTCCCCCACCATCTATTAAAACATCACAAGGAGGAATAGACGAACCAGGCGTGATAGCTAAAGCGTTGTTAAAAGCAGACAGGTGTCAAGATTTTGTTGCATGTAGTAGACACGATGATGATGACAGTCTGAAGAACTGGGCTCTGATGTCTGAAATTGAAAAAATGGAAGAGGAAGAGAAACGACTCTATAGTATTTAATTGTCAAAGCAAAGATACGTAAAGACGCGGAACGAAAGGATCAGGTGATAAAATGCTTTCTAAAATCGGAAAGTTCCTAAAAAATAATCCTTACTTTGTAATAGCATTATTTATTATAGGATTAGTATCAATTTTTTCATTTTATTGTAGAGTTGCATCGATAAAAAGAAGCAATGATGCTAAAACAGAAATGAAGACAGCAATAGAATCTTCGATAAAATCGAATTCTATTGTTACTAAAGAAACAAAAGATTATCAAATGGAAGTCAGAAATTTAGATGATGGAAATAAAGAAGTATATATTCATTTAAAAAATTCCAGAAGGGAAAACTTCTACTTTGTCGTGTACAAAGATGGCACGTATACACAAACAAATGTAGATAATACAGGATTCGACTGGCAGACAGAATTTAAATAGTTTTTATTGTTATATTGCAAATAAAATATCAATACATCTCATTATTTTGTTAATAATTTAGTATTGACAATACCTAAACAGGTGTTATAATCAAAGTAGAAACGAACAATAAAGTATATAAATACCTATATGTTCGTATGTAAAATGGAATCGGAATCGTGAAAGGAAAAAATCATGAAAAAAAATATCAATGTACAGATGAACGTCGTCCTGCCTGTTACCGATGCCTTCATCGTCTCTCTCCTCAAGGCCGATACGGTAAATGGACGCCTCTTCTATTATATGGAAGAGGAAAACGGAGATGGCTACACCACAGACATGTGGGATAGCTATTACGATTCATATTCTTCGGCGCTTCTTCCCGCCGAAGAAGTGTACGGCGGGATCGTCATTCGCCCATTGGGTAATGACGGTGTCGAAGCAATTTTGCTCGAGAAGAAATAATTTTCTCGAGTGTCCTGCCGTCACGGACGTAAAATAAGGTACTCTGTGAAAACCAGAGTTATACACTCTCTCCTGACCAGATTCGCACAGAATTTCAGGCTCCTTTGCCTGATGAGCAGGGGAACCCTAGTATTTCCCAAGCGAATGATACACAGGTATGGGAAAATCTCATGCAGTGTCTTGAGGCACATTTGCAGCTGAAAGGTGCGCAATGAACAAGAAAATTATCCAAAAGAAGCATCTGCTTTTTTATACAAAGCGTCATCCTTGGAGTCTTATGTACGATATTGCTAACTATCTTAAGATCGATCTTCATGGATATATTTTGTATTTTGAGCAGGATACAGAAAAAATCTACAAATTCCACGGTATCAGAGGACATAAACTCGTTATCACCCGCGAGGACTGGCTTGCTCTGCTCAAGAAAATGTATTATTCATTCTCGGAAGTCGCTCTTGATTATCCCGATAGTCCGTACAATCTTTGGTGGGCAGAAAATTACCGAGACGTTTCTCCGGCTTTTCGAAAAGACGGTTCTTTTATTATGAATACGCCACCGCTTCCAGATTCTGTCAAGAAAGAAACGCAGGCGTACAACGAGAAAATTCAGGAAGGCGTTTCTTTGTATGTTAAATATCTTGAATACATTGGCGATGCTCAGCTTGAGGTTTCCCCTCCGTGGGTTATAAGCGGGAAGAAATGGCGTTGGAAGCAGCTCCGAAAAGCGAATAAGGGAAACACGTGGCAGGATATGATTTTCCCGAATAATCAGGCTCGTTATATTGCAGAAGGTATTGATGCACTGCGAAAATCAAAGCTTGTGGGACGCCCTATGGGATTTGAAAAGAAACAATGGAGCAATGCTCTTGATGCGATGAGCTTTTCGTTTCATGAACTTGTTTCTGCTGAACATCGACGTATGTTTATAGGAAACGAGCAAGAATACTATCAGAAAATTGCTCATGGTTTCCAGCTTTTCGAAAAGTGTTTCTTTGATTTGTGGGACTGACTCGGCAAAAAAAAGAATTGGATTTTTGGTGATTTATTCCTTCAAAAAATCACGATTTTTGAAGGACGAATCATCGAAAAAAAACGTCCTTTTTCCTTGCCGTTTTCCCTGTTCCATCTCCTAATATTCGATAATAGAATTATCAAAAAGCTTATCCACCCCAGAAAGGAGTTTTAATTATGAGAACACTCTTCCTTCTGCGCGGATTGCCCGGCGCAGGGAAATCGACTTGGATTAAAAATCATCTTGAGCCTTATACGCTTTCTCCTGACCAGATTCGCACGGAGTTTCAGTCTCCTACTTTCGATGAGCAAGGGAATCCTGGTATCTCCCAGTCGAACGACGGAGAGGTATGGGATGCGCTCATGAAGCGCCTTGAAGTGCGTATGCGCCGTGGCGATTTTACCGTTATCGACGCGACACACTATACGCATCGGATGCTGACTCATTATAATCAGCTTATCCGTGAGTATCGTTACCGCGCATATATTGTCGATTTTACTGACGTCCCGTTCGAGACAGTGCTTGAACGCAACCGCACCCGTGATCCGTATAAGCGCGTCCCTGAAGATCGCTTATACTACATGAACAGCGTTATCGAGAACGGAGAATTTATCTCGAACAAATTCACCGTTGTCAAGCCGGACGAAGCAATCGCTCTGCTTGCTATCTCTCCGCTGGATTTGAACGGGAAATATGAGCGTATTGCTGTTTTTGGCGATATTCACGGTTGCTATCAGCCGATCCAGGAATATTTCGCTAAGTTCCCGTATGACGAGAAAACCCTCTATGTTTTCGTCGGTGACTATCTGGATCGTGGTATTCAGAACGAAGAAGTCCTTCAGTTCTTGATCCGAAACATGAACAAAAAGAATTTCCTTTTCCTCGAAGGAAATCATGAAAAGTGGCTTCGCATTTATTGCAAGAAGAACCAGCAGACTCCGTCGAAAGAGGAGCTGGCAGTGTTTAAGAAATACGGTATCAAATATCCTATCGAACGAATTCATTCTGAGGAGTTTATTAAGACGAAGAACGATATTGCCGATATTAGCAAGCGCGATATTCGTATCTTCTGCTCTCACCTCGCGCAGATGGCATTCGTAAGATTCGGCTCTAAAGTGTACTGTATCACTCACGGTGGTATTCCTTTTGCTCCATCTCTCTTTGTTTCGACCGAACAGTTGATCAAAGGCGTAGGAGACTACGAAACATTAGATGACGTCTACGAATCGTGGATGCGTATCGAGCCGGAAAACTATATCATGATTCATGGGCATAGGAATTTATATGAGATCGGCACGAAAGTGAACGATCGTATTTATAATCTTTGCTCGCCAGTAGAGATTGGCGGCGATCTTCGCGTTCTGCATATCGGAGCAGATGATTCGGTTCATGCTTATGACATTCCAAATCCTGTTTATCGCCATTCAGATTCTGATCTGACGAAAACGCCAGACACAGACGCAGAATGGGTGCAGGCATTTGAGAACTCTCCGTATATTGAGAAAAAAGAGTTTACTGACGGCATTTGCAGCTATAATTTCACAAAGGATGCGTTCAAAGGACGCAAGTGGAATGAAGCCACAGTAAAGGCTCGTGGCATTTTTATTCATTCTGCTACACAGAAGATCGTAGCTCGTGCTTATGACAAGTTCTTCAATATTGGCGAGATGACAGACACGACGATTCAGGCTCTTCATCGCAAGCTCGTCTTCCCTGTCTGCGCATACAAGAAATATAATGGTTTCCTTGGACTTATCTCTTGGAATCCGATCACGGACGAGCTGATGTTCTGCTCCAAGTCTTCCCTTTCCTCTGCTCATGCGGAACTGGTAAAGAAAGTGGCAGAAGAACTGCATCTCGATTTTGATAAACTCAAGATGTATTGCAAGAAGAACAACTGCACGCTTGTATGCGAGTGCGTCGCTCCGAAAGAAGATCCGCACATCGTTCCGTACAATGAGGATCATCTTGTTCTGCTTGATATCATCCATAATGAGTTTGCGACGCGCAAGTTTTCGTATGATGATACCAAGTTTGTTGCAAATCTTCTCGGTATGGAATGCAAACAGCTCACTCGGACGTTCGAGAATTTCGACGAGTTCTCTGAGTTCGTTCATTCTGAAAAAACTCAAGACGATGTTTCCGTAGAGAATGAAGGCTACGTCTTTGAAGATGCTGCTGGATTCATGGTGAAGCTGAAAACCCCATCGTACAACTTCTGGAAGGGGCTGCGCTGGATTCTTTGGCAGATGAAATCAGACAATCCATACGGTGGATCGCCGGTCAAGGCTGCTTGGCGTAAACCGTATACCGAAGCTCTTGAGATTATGTGCCAGATGAGGAAAGACGGCTCTTTGAAAAACGCAAGCATTCTTGATGTACGGCAGGCAATAAAAAAATGATTTTTGCGTCGAGTACTTCTATGGCGACAAATCATTCGAGAAGGAAAGGAGAAAAAATGTGTATTTTCTTGCGACAAAGGGTCGCCGTCCGCCACTAAGGACGTTAATCCCCTATAACAGCAGTAGTGGCTGCTGACTCTTGGGTCGTTTCCCCCAAGTGCCGGTCAGAGAGGTGGCATCTCTCGAAGGGCAAATAGGAAACACCCGCTCCTCTGCCAAAGGAGCACCAATGCTAATGCCAGCATCCATTTATTTGGAGGAATCCTGCGTCCGGTCGCTAAGCGACAAGCATAACGTCAGCTCTCGGACAGGAATTTTCATGGCACATACCGCGCACGACGAACGCGGTATTTTTATATGCTTTTCCGAAAAGAAAACCTTCTTTTGGTAAAAAATGACAGACTATCTGTAAGTCGAACATACACAAAGAACCAGCCTTTAATGAAGGCTGGTTCTTTGTGTATTAAGCATCAAACTTTGTTTACAAATCAAACTTCCCACATCCCTAACACCGGCGACGCCGTGCCAAGAAAAGAATTTTGAGAAAAAATAAAAGGCGAATTCTATGGCGAAATCTATCATAAAATCATCAAATCATCCAATTAAAGCTCTAGGTAGATTTCGTTCAAGGATGCATGGATGTCTTCTTCCGAGATGCATTCCTGCTCCAAGCGTTGACTGCGCAGGGAAAGGAAGGCTTCTTTCTCCATTGGCGTCAGGAACTGGAGTTTAGCAAGCTCGAAGCGAAGTCCTTCATCGAAGACCAACTGATTCTGGTAACGCAGGAGCAGATTTTTCTCCATCAGGAAGGATTGAATCTGCGGCAGGATGCTTCGTGCGCGGTTCAGCATTTCAAAGCCGTCTTCATCCATGTCGCCCCAGTAATAGATATGTGGATGTTCCTTGAGCCAGTTCAGGCAGCTCAAAAGATATGGGATGGATTTGCCGCTACTGAAGAGCAGGATGGCATCTTTTACCTTTGGGAAGCGCAGGAAGTTGGTCTTATTCTCGACAAGGAATATGACACGTGGATGGAGATCCAGTGCATCGAGCTGGTCGGGAGACGAAGAAAACCACTCCAGTTTCGGATGGATGCGGAGCGCATCGTCGAGGAAGCGGATGGCATACTGAGTCGGGAAACGGACGAGCTGTAGTCTTGTGAGAAGGTCCGTCCAGTTTCGGATACCATCTTCTGGATAGAGTGCCTGATAGACGGCAAGGATAAAGGACGATTCACGTTCCCAGAACTTGGTATCAACAGGCGCGAGGCGGATATCGCGGAGATACAGCGGGGACGCAGATGCCTCTCGTTGCTGCTGGAAGAACTTGACGAGACTCCGCAGAACGGCAAGATAGATACGTACCGTGGTCGGTTCCTTGAAGGTACGGATGCCTTTTGAGGTCAGCATCCATGGGAGAAGCTGCGGGACGGTCTCGCGGACAGTGGCATAGGCCTTCTTGTAAGAGGAGGCTTCCTCGGCTCTCCCAATCAGTCGAAAGATTGCAAGGATATCCGTGAACGTGACGCGGACGGGAATGGATGCATTGCCCATGCCGACAAAGCGATGATTCTGGTATGTGAAATGGAAATACGGATAACGAGCCGCAATCTCCTGGCATCCTTCCAGCCATGCATTGCCCTTAGCAAAATTGGTATGCCATTCCGAGAGCTTGATTGGCGGCTTCAGTGGGATGGAGAGCTGTTTCTCGTCTTTCAGGACGAGCTGCCGATAGAGTTCTCCATTCTTCTCCTGCTGAAGGAAAAATTCCTGTGCTTTCTGTTCGATGGTTGAAGCGAATATCTTACGGTCTATCATACTTTTTCCTCTTCCTGTTCAAGGATTGACTTCACGGTCTTTATAATGGAACCATGAATTGAGACCATGTTCAAAAAT
>ULTB01045936.1_pt1 | contig 12724 bp, 13 predicted proteins | sample 1957251 | NCBI WGS metagenome assembly ULTB01 (sample SAMEA4835724, study PRJEB28245) | human gut metagenome | biome: gut microbiome; material: fecal sample | place: Denmark | collected 2008
CAATAAGGGCAAAAAACACTACATCCGGCGGGTGCTGGTTTCCGACCTCACCTACCAAAACGGCAAAGCCGTCCGGACCATTGATGGCATGACTTCGATTGGAAGTTGTTTCTGAATTTTTTTAACGGAGGATGACGGAAATGAAATTTGACATCAAAAAGAAACTTGCTGTAGCTGCACTTGCTGGTGCGATGACATTATGCAATGGAATTGGCGCATCTCCTGCTTATGCTTCCCAGGCAGACAGGGAGAGCATTGCCCAGGTGGCGCTCTTGCAATCCTTGGCGCAGGGATATTTCGGCGGTACGGTTACGGCCGGGCAGCTTCGCAAGCTCGGTGATACGGGAATCGGAACTTTTGAGGGACTCAACGGCGAGATGATTGTGCTGGATGGCAAGGTCTACCAGGCCTTGGGGGACGGGCGTGTCATCGTTGCCCCCGACAAAACCATCATCCCCTATGCTACTGTGACTTTCTTTGACAAGGATATTGCCGTCAAGCTGGAAGATATCAAGGATAAGGTTGCTTTGGAGAAAGTTTTGAATGATGCCGTTCAGCAGCACGGAGCCAATAGTTTCTACATGGTAAAATTCCCAGCAGAATTCTCCTCCATCCTGTTCCGCAGTGAGTACGGCAGCCAGGAGCCTTATCCTACTTTGGTGGAAGCCTTGAAAGGCAAGCAGACGGAGTTCACCGAGCAAAACATCAAGGGCACTCTGGTGGGGCTGTACTGCCCAAGCTATATGGGGGAACTCAACTCCGTGGGCTGGCATTTCCATTTCCTTTCGGATGACAAAAAGAAGGGCGGGCATATTTTGGAGCTTTCCTTGAAGAGTGCCACGGCTTATCTTGACCAGACGGACAAGTTCACCATGATTCTACATGATGACAAAAAGTTCCACGACCTCAATCTTGCCAAGGATATGACAAATGATATCAGAAGCGCAGAGCAGGATACAAAGGGTAAATTGCAGGGTGAAAAGTGAAATGAGCAATGGTGAAAGGTCTGGCGGTGCATTCTTCCATGACAAAAATTAAGCTTTAGTGGGGTAATATTTATGCCAAGAAATATTTCACCAGTTGAGCTGATATGTCTGCTACTGATGGCAATACTTATGCTGCCTGGGGTAAATGCAGAGGCTGGCCATACTGGCCAGCCTGTCACTCAATGTGTATTAGCACCTACGGGAGACTGTGTGGAAAAACTGCTCCAGTCCATGACACTGGAGGAAAAGATTGGGCAAATGCTCATGATTGGCATCCAGGGTACTGATGTGGATGAGGAAAGCCTCTTTATGCTGCATCAGTACCATATCGGAGGCATCATACTCTTTGACCGAAACATGAAAACTCAGGAACAGGTGAAGCAACTCAATGCTCACTTGCAAGAACAGGCTGAAGAAAAATTGCCCCTCTTTATTGCTGTGGACGAGGAAGGTGGAGTTGTGGCCCGCATGAAGGAGCAGTTACCGCCACCTCCTTCTGCCCAAGAAATCGGGGAAACAGGTCAACCGGGAAATGCCAGGCTTTGGGCGGAAAAAACTGCCTGTGCCCTAAGGGATATTGGGTTCAATGTAAATCTGGCCCCAGTGGCCGACATAGGAACCGGACGTGGACGTTCCTTCGGCAATACTCCTGCTGTGGTTACGGAGTTTGTGCGTAGTGCCGCTGATGGCTATGAGCAGGAAGATTTCATCTACTGCCTCAAGCACTTCCCTGGGCTGGGCAGGGGCAAGGTTGATACCCATCTGGACTCCACCGTGGTGGATGCTTCCCGCCGGGAGCTTATGAAATGGGATGTCATGCCCTTTCAGAGCATCATCAGGGAAAAGACCCCCGCAGACTACTTCATCATGGTAAACCATGCCACTTATTCCCGGCTGGAGAAAAATGTTCCTGCCAGCATTTCCAAGGTTATACAGACAGATTTCCTGCGGGGGAAACTGGAGTACCAGGGGGTTATCATCACCGATGACATAGCTATGGGAGCCCTTTCCAAGTATTACGCCCCCTCTGACGTCGCACTAAGAGCAGTTCGTGCAGGCGCAGACATCATTTTAAGCTGCCATGTGTACCAAAATGGGGCAGATGCCTATCACAGGCTGCTTAGGGCCGTGGAGAAAGGAGAAATCAGTGAGGAACGCATCAACGCATCCCTGCGCAGGATTCTTCGGGTAAAACTTGCCCACCTGGCAAATGTATCAGGTCAGCAATAGTCAGCAGAGGGGAGTGGTATATGAGAGCAGTTCGGATTACAGTCATTTGTCTGGTGTTGAATTTCTTATGTTTATCCGCTGCTTGGGCGGGAGAAATATTACAGGAAAATGTTCCTCTGGAACGGAACGGTATACAGCTACATTTGGAGCGTTATGCAGAGCAGGACGGGCAGGAGAAAAAGCCTATCCTGTTTGTGCATGGCGTAACCTACTCATCCCATGAGTTTGATGTTGACTATGGGGATTACAGCCTGACACGCTATTTGGCCCGTCATGGCTTTGAGGTATGGCTCCTGGATATAGCAGGATTTGGCAGGTCAGGAGAGGTCAGGAATGGGTTCCTGCCGGATTCCGATTATGCAGCCGAAGACATAGCAGCAGCAGTTCGTTGCATTCTGGCAAGGCATAATCTTCCTTCCATGGATATTCTGGGGTGGAGCTGGGGAACCGTGACCAGCGGACGCTTTGCGGCAAAATACCCGGAATTGGTCCATAGGCTTGTCCTCTATGCGCCTATCGTGGCTGGCCTTGGTGATGTGCGGGTAAAGGAACCCTTCCATAAGAATACCTGGGAACATGCGGCAGATGATTTTCAAAAGACAGCAGATGGCAGTATAGACTTCAATATCACCGAGAAAGCTGTGGCAGACACCTACCTTGCCAATGCCTGGCACTATGACAAGGATACCAGCCCCAACGGAGGTCGGCGTGATTTATTGGTGAGCAGCAAAAAACGGCTGAATCCCACCGCAGAGATAAAAGCTCCCGTGCTTATTATCGCAGGTACAAATGATACTTATGTAACTCCAGAAATGTGTGCAAAAGCTTATAAGACCTTGCCAAATAAAGATTCGCAGCTGGAGATTATCCCCGGGGCAGCTCATGCCATGCTTATGGAGCGCCCGTACTATAAGCTGTTTCGTGAGAAAGTTATGAAGTTTTTGGTAGAGGACAGAAATGAATGAGGAGGATGATAAATGTCAGTAAGGAGTATAGAGGCACGAGTCAATCCGGTTTACCTTACAGCTAAGACAGCGGTGTGCTTGATGGTGCAGGCGGGAATACCAGATGCGGATAAGGTTGTCCATGCATTGGCTTTGGAAAACAATGCACCACTGCAAAATATGAAGGATGCTGAAACCATCCTGGGCAATGCGCTGGTAGTTGAGGCCAAGTATCGTACCATGTGCCGTTTGATAGAGGCTTCCGGGTATCAAACATGTGTAGATTTGCCATGCGGCTATACGCCTAAAGCAATTTACATGACGGAACATAAGCGGAACTTTGTTGGTCTGGATTTGCCTATCGTTGTACAGGAAGCAGGACCAATTATTCGTCAGCTTGTTGGCCGTGCAGAAAATGTGTCCTTCCACGGAGTAGATGCTACAAACTACACCTCATTGAAAACAGCCTTGCAAGGATGTGCCGGGCCTTTATGTATCTCAACCGAGGGCATGATGATGTATTTCAGTGATGATGAGGTCGATACCGTCATTGCCAATATTCAATGCCTGTTAAGAGAACATGGCGGCTGCTGGATAACCCCGGACCCTGAATATGCGCTGCAGTTTTGCGGTACATTCCGTGCTGTTTTCGGCGAAGAATCCCTTGCCAAGCTCATGGCGACCAAGGACGAGGCCCAAGGGCAGTCAGCAGTGGCTGCTTTAGGCAACGCCTTCATCATAGAGCCGTCAGATATACCAGCTTCGCAAGCAAGGGCTGAAGCGCTTTTAGCAAAGCATAGCCTGAAAGCCGAAAAGGTTAATCTGGGGGAACATATGCCGGAATTAAGCGTTTATAAGCAGTTTGCTCCAGAGCAGATTGTGCGCTTTAAGGAAGCTATGCATCATTGCCATTACTGGGTCATTACCCTTGATAAGGCAAAGGAAATACAAACTGACAGGCCCCGGGAGGAGCAGCCCTTTGAACTGCAATATACAGTGAAAAAGGGAATGCTTCACCTAGCTCTGCATGGCAGGCTTGACACCATCTCAGCACCGAAACTTCTGCTGGCCTGGGAGGAAGCTAATGCTGACGGAAGTGTTGAAGGGGTAAGGATAGATTGTGCACAGCTGGAGTATATATCATCGGCAGGAATTCGCTTGCTGCTTGAGATGCAGGAAAACTGCAGCCGTCATATAGTTTTTTCTGGAGCCAGTGTAAAAGTAAAAGAAATCTTGCAGCAGAAAGGTTTTGGGGAGGTCATATAATGTTATCAAAAAAAAAATTTTGCAGCCTGCAAAGACAAAAGAAAATCCTGACCATGGCCGCGCTGTCTCTTTGCCTGACCATGAATGTTTCTTTTGCTGCAGAGGGAGTGGCCAAGGCGGAGCTGGATCAAGAGCTTTCCCAGATGATTGGCGATACTGGCACCAAAGTTCCCGGACTTGGCGTTATTGCCTTTAAGGACGGCCAGGAAGTATATAGCAAATTCCTGGGACAGGCTGTTATTGATGAGCAGCAGCCGTCAAAGAGCAAGCCCTTTACCCGTGACAGCCGCTTCCGCATTGCCTCGGTATCCAAGATGTTTACCATCTTTACCATCATGCAGCTGGTGGAACAGGGGAAACTGGATTTGGACGCTGATGTGAGCAAGTATCTGGGCTTTGAGTTGCGCAATCCCAACTATCCTCAACAGCCAATCACCATAAGGATGCTTGCCTCTCATACCTCATCCCTGCGCGATGATAAAATCTACAGCATCCCGCCCCAGATGAGCCTGCAGGAATTCTTCAAGCCCACCGGCAAATTCTATGTAAATGGCGGGCATTTTGCACCCTGGGGAGAGGAACCGGGGAAGTTTTTCAAATACTGCAACCTGAACTATGGGGTGCTTGGCACTATCATCGAAAAAGTCACAGGGCAGCGTTTTGATATCTATCAGAAAAAGCATATCTTAAAGCAGCTGGATATTCACGCTGATTATGTGCCTGGCAACTTCAGCCGGAAAGAGTTTAAGAAGCTTGGCACGGTCTATCAGAAGAAGGATTCTAGCGGCAAGTGGGATGAAAGGGGTCCCTGGTACGGCACGCAGGATGAGTACAAAAACGGCAAGCCTAAATCTAACACTATAGCCTTGCAAAACCCTTATGACGAAAATTATCAGGAGACATACAGCCTCAAGGGCTACATTCCCGGCACCAATGCCACGGTGTTTTCCCCGGCAGGAGGCCTTAGGATTTCTTGTGAGGAACTGTCTCATGCCCTGGTCATGCTGATGAACAACGGCACCTATAAAGGCCAGCAAATCTTATCTCCTGAATCCGTACAGGCTATGTTCAACCGTGAGTGGATTTATGATGACACGAAGAAAAATGGTTCCAGCTATGGCGGTACAATCCTTTCCTATGGTTTAGGCATCTATCAGATGGACGGAAACACCACAGCCCGCTTCTCCCGGGATACCGGGATTGATTTGGCGGGGCATACAGGAGAAGCCTTTGGCTTGCTGTCCATGCTGGCCTTGAGGCCAGGCACCAAGGATGGCTATGTCTATATTATGAATGGTGAAGCCGTAGAGGAAGACGAAGACGACCGCAGTGCCGGCCAATTCAGCAATAACTATATCTGGGAAGAAACCGTGGGAGACGCTATTTGCCGCAATGTATTTGCGCATAAATAATCTGAGGCTGATATGCTTATCTGGCAGACGATGGAGGTGTATATCCATGAGAAAGAACCTTGGTAACATAATTTGCGGGCTGTTTATGACAGCCAGTCTGACTGTAGCTTTAGCTGCAACTGACTTAATCATGAGTGCAGAAGCAGCACCAGTAGCAGCACAGGTAGTGGGGAACGTGGACCCGGCGGACAGCTCTGACTTTGTGGAGCTTTCCGAGGTGGTGCCGGATGTCATTTTGGAGCCGCGCTATTATTCCACCTACAATTTTGTAGGGGACCGCATAGCTGGGTATCAGGCTCCCCGTATCTTCATGACCAGGGAAGCGGCCCAGGCCCTCAAAGAGGTCTCCGATGATGTGATTAGGCAGGGGTATCGGCTGAAGATTTATGATGCCTATCGTCCCCAGATGGCAGTGGATAATTTTGTGGCCTGGGCAGAAAACCTCAGTGACAAGCGTATGATGGCTTACTTTTATCCTCAGGTGGACAAGACTCGGCTCTTTGCTGATGGCTATATTGATGCCAAGTCGGGCCATAGTCGTGGCTCTACGGTAGATCTGACCCTGTTTGATATGCAGACAGGCAAGGACGTGGACATGGGGAATGTCTTTGACCACTTCGGCATCGAAAGCCATCCCGATTGGTGCGGTGACCCCGAAACTGGCAAATACACGGGCAAATATAAGGGTGCAAAACAGCCCAAGGACGGCAAAATCAATGAGGTGCAGTTCAAGAACCGCATGATACTGCGTGAGGCAATGCTCAGGCATGGCTTTAAGCCCCTGTCCACGGAATGGTGGCATTTCACCTTGAAGAATGAGCCGTATCCTGATACATATTTCACCTTCCCTATTCAGAAGCTGATGTAAGGGGGAATATCGTGAAAAGAGGGGCTGCGCTATACACAGCCCCTTTATGCTCAAATGTCAGGAGGAAATAAGATGATTAGAACAAGAAAACTGTTTGCATTGCTTGTCTTTTGCATGACGATGGTTTTTTCTTTGGGAAGCATATCTGCATCTCACCTGGAGAGAATCGAGGCTTCACCAGATTGGGTGAAGAAGCTTTCTGCTGCCCAAAACGCTAAACAGCTGTTCATCTTGGCTGGCGTCGGGCAGACCACAGCCTGGATATCCCTGCATGAAAAGGATGGACTCGGCCAGTGGCACCAGCTTATGAGCACGCCGGGCTTTATCGGCAAAAATGGCTTGGGAAAAACCAAGGAAGGCGATGGCAAGACGCCAGTGGGAATCTTCCATTTCAACAAGGCCTTTGGCATTGCTCCCGACCCCGGTTGTGCTCTACCCTATACGCAGGTAGATGAAAATATCTACTGGTCAGGTGATGTGCGTCCCGGCATGAAATACAACGAGATGGTGGATATACGCAAATTCCCGGGCCTTGACAAAGAAGCCAGCGAGCATATAGCAGATTATACAGTGCATTATGTCTACTGCCTGAACATCAGCTACAATGAAGAGGCCACCCCTGGTGACGGTTCTGCCATTTTCCTGCATTGCCTGGCTCCTATGAAACCCTACACTGGCGGTTGTGTAGCCATTCCCCAGGACAAGATGCGCTTTGTAATGCAGACAGTACGCCCTAACTGCGTGGTGCTGATTGACTCCTTGAAAAACATCTCCCCGGCTTTGGCAGATGATTGGGGAATTTGAGGTCCACGCCGGGGACTTAATATGCAGACGACAACAGGCACTTGCAAGGGGCTGAGGCTGACAGCCAGCATAAAATCGCTCCTTTGGGAAATTTTGGCACCAGACTGTCTGTTGCCTTTCCTTTTAAATCAATCTTAAGGAGAGTACCGATGAAAAAATCATTTCGATGTCTGTTCGTTATTCTGCTTGCGGTCGCGTCATTTTTCACGGCGATTCCATGCACTAGTGCTAGCGAGCGAGCATTTTTCTTTGCCGGACAAAGAGCTTTCCGCCTATGCGGAAAAGGTTGCTTCACTGCCTTTTGTGACCAACGACGGCGTTTCCATGACCTATGGCTCCGCCATAGAAGAAATCTGCGACGTCGTACAAAAGCAAGCGCAAAAGGTAACAAGAACAGGGGCTGTTTTGTCACAGCCTCTTCTTTCTGGGATGGGAATAATTCACATAGGAGTTTTATGTTGTTTGTGTAATAATATTATAAGGGTAAATCTTACAAAAGCTATTTCAAAAATGCGTAAGGAGTCTAATTTATGTATAATTATCGAGTAGTACCTCATAGCGATGACGATATTTATGAAAGTATCTATAAATATTGCAACGCAAAAGATGAAAATGAAATAAAAATAGAGGAAGTTTTGCGACATTGCAAGCAGGATTTTGACCGTTTGTTTATGCTACACGAATGTTCTCTGTTTCACCCCCCTGCTCCATTGGATTCAAAATTATTTGATAAACTCGCAGACGAATATTATGGACTGCTCGATGATTTTGATATATATTTTCCTTCTCCAGAAATTTGCGGTCCAAAATATTCTGCTAAGAATTGCACGAAAAAAGATGAAGTATCATATGTTTATAAAAACAATCAAGATAGCAGAATAACTAAATTTATCCCGCAGTTTTTTGGTATAAATTATACGAATCCAGATAGGAATAACAACAGAGGATGGAGACCTAGCAAAAATGATAGGAAAATTATGGCAGAACACAAGAAGCTATATGACATCTTATACTCGTATTGTTATCCAGATGGAAACAGCGATAGAAGCAGTGCGAAAAACCAAAATAATAAACTGGGGAATTTAGCCAAGTATTCTATCTTCAGATTTGATGATAATTTTGAAAACAGTTATCGTTCGGCATTTGAGCATATACGAAGGGGGCTGATTTATCGCCTTTCGGAGGATACTCCCAGCAAGAAAATAAAAGCATCTATATACTTGGACAAATTTTCATCTCAAATACGTAGCGTATCATTCTCAATAGTAGATAAATTAATCAAGGAAGATTTACGTAAAAAATCATTAACAAGTCATACTGATTCTTCTATGTATGCTGACTGTTATGCTAACACATGTGATTATATCATAAAACGATGCAGTGACCTTAGACATATTACTATTAAAGAATCAGGAAAAAAAGATAGAACAATAGTTCCTATAAAGATGAATATGCAAGATGGTAATAGCGTTTTACATTATGCATATATATTCTTTACCAATCTTCCCACTATAGATTATATAGAAGAACTTAAACATTTTTTTAGTGATCCTGTTAGTGACATAAATCCTATTCTCTCTTGGTCTGAATCATATAAGATTTCTCGCGATAAATTCATACGCGATAAATTCATACAGGAACATAGTGTACAAAAATATGATAATATTGAAAAATTCATCAAGGAAAATTTTAACGCCATCATGACTTCTGTATGTATCGATGAAAAATTTACAAATAGTAACCGGATTAATTTCACTAAACGCCATAAAGATCATATGATTTCGTTTGTACACTTATACAGACGTATTCATCAAAAAATAAATGAGCGGACAATAAGCGTCAAAGTCTTACTAGATTTACTCCATCTATATACTAGATTGACATGTAGCGATATATTAATTCCTACAGCTTCTATGGGTTATAATAAGAAAACACCATCTAAGCCTGTTAAACTTAATACTGTTATGAAAAACATTAAGAGCGAATGGGATAAAATTCATGCTGGCGAAACAATATCAACAGATCTATATATGAAGAATGTTATTAGTGAAACATGGTTATCGGCAGTAATGTATATGGCTCTAAATGAAATAACCACAGATTTATTTCTAAAACGGCTCGAGGCCATTCAAGCACTATTTTACTCACTAATCCAGCGAGTTCCTGCTATATCTAAACGTGATTCCATTCCCGTTGATTTTGATAAAATAGGTTATGAGTTACTTCTTAGATTTCCACTGATTTCCTAATATTCTATGATGCAATAAAAATCAACACTTTTAGGAATTTTGGATTACGAAGGTTACTACGTGTAAAAATAATATGCATCTGAGCACATCCCAGCAGGATGTGCTTTTTCATTTTGAGGAGAATTTGTGACTTACTTACTTCATCGCCCAATCATCCTATACTTAAGCTCAGGAGGTGAGGCTATGAAGCCCTCGATTGCGCCGGAGAACAAATACTGCCTTACGGTTGAGGAGGCCGCGGCTTACTTCAATATCGGCATCAAGCGTTTGGTGTATCTGCTGGAATCGCCAGAGGGAGCCGACCTACTGCTGCTAGTTGGCGTAAAGCGCCTAGTCAAGCGAAAAAAGATGGAGGATCTCCTGGACAAAACGGCAGCAATCTAACCAAAATAGAGCCTTGGCATGGTATAATATAAGCGTGCTGAGGCTCTTCCTATACATGGAGGAGCAGATACGATGAACAGACGAGATGGTAAGAAGCGTGTGCTTCGTAAAGGTGAAGGCCAGAAAAACGATGGCCGGTATTACTACAAGTACAAAGACGTGAAAGGAGATGTACACTTCGTTTACAGCTGGAAGTTAGAACCCTATGACATCCCTCCTGCAGGAAAAGCCTCTTCCCTTTCGCTGAGGGAAATGGAAAAAAAAATTATCCACGATGTTTCGTCAGGCATCATTGGCTATGATAGCAAGGTCACTGTCCTGGAATTAGTTCAGTTGTATCTTCAACAGAAAGTAGGCGTCAGGCATAATACACTGGCTAACTATAATTTCGTGGTGAACATCCTCAAGAAGGAAACCTTTGGCTCGATGATGATTGGTCGAGTGAAGCAGTCGGATGCAAAGAGATGGCTCATCAAGATGCAGAAGAAGGACGGCCGTGGCTATAGTACCATACACACTATTCGCGGTGTGGTGCGTCCGGCTTTTCAGATGGCGGTAGAAGATGATATGTTGCTCAAAAATCCGTTTAACTTTGAGCTGGCTACTGTAGTAGTGAATGATAGCGTCATGCGAAAGGCACTTAGCCGTGAGAATCAGCGTAAGTTCTTGGACTTCGTTGCTCACGATAAGCATTTCTCTCGTTATTACGATGCGATTTATATCCTATTCAATACCGGTTTGCGTATCTCAGAGTTCGTAGGTCTGACCATCAAAGACGTTGATTTGAAGGGGAAACGACTCACGGTAGATCACCAGTTACAGCGTACTCGTAATATGGAGTATATCATTGAGCCTACCAAGACAGAAGCTGGCAATCGGATCATTCCCATCAGCAGTGATGTATGTGCTGCCTTCAAGCGTATCATTGAAAACCGCAAAGCACCTACCGTTGAGCCCGTGATAAGCGGAAAGTTTGGATTCCTCTTTCTGGATAAGAACAGTATGCCAATGGTGGCACTGCATTGGGAGAAATACTTCCAGCACATCTGTGCGAAGTATAACTCTATCTACAAGATGCAGATGCCAAGAGTAACGCCGCATGTCTGCCGCCATACTTATTGCAGCAATATGGCACATGCAGGTATGAACCCCAAGACTCTGCAATACCTCATGGGACATTCGGATATCAGCGTCACACTCAACACCTATACGCACATCAGTTTGGAGCAGGCCGAAGAGGATTTAAAAAGGCTGAGTTTGTAGTGGTTGTAATCCACCGGGAATCAGGCTGATTTGCAACTTTTTTACAACTTTTGACGGTGAAAATATGCAACTTTATGCAGATTTTTGCCAAGTCACAAGAAAATTCAAAATGACTAAAAGCCTTATATATCAATGGTTTTGAGGTGTTTTCAAATATGGAAAAAATACTTTTTGTTTGCCACGGCAATATCTGCCGCTCGCCGATGGCGGAGTATGTGATGCAGGAGCTCGTGCGGCGGGCGGGGCTTGCGGGGGAGGTCGAGGTTTGCTCGCGGGCGTGTCGGACCGATGAAATCGGCAGTGACGTCCATGCGGGGACGCGGCGCGTGCTCGAGGCGAAGGGGATTCCCTGCCCGCGGCGGGCGGCGCGTCTCGTGCGGCGGGAAGACTACGATACGTATGATGTCATCGCCGCGATGGATGAGGAGAACATGCGCGACCTCTCGCGCCTCTTTGGCGGCGATCCGGCGCGGAAATGCCGACTGCTGCTCTCGTTTGCGGGAGAGGACCGGGAGGTCGCGGACCCTTGGTATACCGGTGATTTCGAGAAGACGTATCGGGATGTCGTACGGGGGTGCGAAGCGTTGCTCGCGTTCCTATCAGTTTAGGTGAGGAACGCGTGGGGGGCACGGTTCATGCAGGCGCTGAAGGTTTCTGCTCTTGACAAATACACGCATCCTTTAGGCAAGCGGGAATTGAGTGATAAGAAGGGCACTGACACTCGGAGATAAGGGAGGAATTATCATGAAGTATGCGTATCCTGCGCTCATGTGAGAATAATCCGATCAAATATGCACGCAAGAAGGCCGGGCTCAATATCAAGAAACTATCCGAACTGCCCGGGGCGCCTTATCGTACCGTGCAGGACTGGAATGCAGGCCGCCGCATGCCGCCAGGGTGGGTGCAGCGCCTCATCGTTGAAAAGATTGAATCCGTGTAGGAGGTCTTGTCATTGCGGACAGAGGAACGACGGCGGCGGTTGCTCGCGCTGCTGCGGGCGGCTGATGGGGCGGTCACGGGCAGTGCGCTCGCCGAGCGGTTCGGCGTGAGCCGGCAGATCATCGTCGGGGATATCAGCATCCTGCGCGCAGAGGGCGCGGAGGTCCTTGCGACGCCGCGCGGGTATCTCGTGCTCCGGCAGAGGCGGAAGCGCGTGATGGCGACGCTTTCCTGCTGCCATCGGGCAGAGGAGATGCAAGACGAGCTCAACATCATGGTGGATGGCGGCGCGCGCGTGCGCGATGTCATCGTCGCCCATCCCGTCTACGGGGAGCTGCGCGCTGATCTCATGCTCGAGAGTCGGCGCGACGTGGCGGCG
>ULTB01002676.1_pt1 | contig 12686 bp, 12 predicted proteins | sample 1957251 | NCBI WGS metagenome assembly ULTB01 (sample SAMEA4835724, study PRJEB28245) | human gut metagenome | biome: gut microbiome; material: fecal sample | place: Denmark | collected 2008
GCATCGGCTTCGTATCGAGCGCGCGGTTGATGAACGTGAAATACTCCTCGTCCGTGCAGCCGTGCCAAGCGAAGACCTTGATGCCGTCCTCGACGAGCGCCGCCGCCACATCGTCCTGCGTCGAGAGGGGATTGCTGCCCGTGATGGCGACCTCCGCGCCCGCGTGCTGGAACACCTCTGCCATGTACGCCGTCTTCGCCTCGAGATGCAGCGTGATGACCATGCGGATGCCCGCGAACGGCTTCGTCCTGGAGAACTCCTCATCGACGGCGCGCATCACCGGCATGAAGTTCTTCACCCACGCGATTTTATCGTGCCCCGACGGAGCCAGCTTGATATCACGAATCATAGAATCCATGAACGATAACCTCCTCAAATGCAATCATGGCTCCATTTTACCATCAAGTCCCTCACTTTTTCAACCCGTCCTCGAGCGCGGCGTAATCCGTGAGATCCACATGCAGCGGCGTCACGGAGATCCCGCCCTGCGCGACCGTGTAGAGGTCCGTGTGCGGGCCGTCGTCGGAGTCCTTGATCTCGCCCGCAACCGTATAGAAAATGCGCCCGTCCGGGTGCACCGTCTGCTTGAACGCGTTCTCGTAGTCGCGGCGGCCGAGGCGGCTCACCTGAAACTCCGCCGCCTTGAGCTCCTGCGGGAAATTCACGTTGAGGAACACCGGCTCCCCCGCCGCCTGCTCCGCCAGCACGCCCTCGAGGAACGGCACGGCGAGCGCCGCCGCGCGCTCGTAGGAGTACGACGCCTCGATGTCTAGTGAGAGCGCCACGGCGGAAATATCGTGGAGGAATCCCTCCATCGCCGCGCCGACCGTCCCGGAATAGAGCACATCCGTCGCAAGATTCGAGCCGCGGTTGATGCCCGAGAGCACGAGGTCGATCGGGCGGTTTTCGTCCATGAGCGCCTCGAGGAACAGCTTGACGCAGTCCGTCGGCGTGCCGCCGATGCGCCAGGCTGCCATCGCGCCGAGCTCGAGCGCGACACCGGGCATCTCCTCCACCTCGATGGGGCGGCGGACGCTCAGGGCATGCGCCATGCCGCTCTGTTCATACCAGGGCGCCGCGATGTAGACCTCATGGCGCTGCGCACAGGCAGCGGCGAGCGCCCGGAGGCCATCGGATTCGATTCCGTCGTCATTTGCAATCAGGATGCGCATTCGTTTCTTTATTCTCCTTTGAGTACCGCATTGAATTTCTCAATCATCTTGACCGGCTTGTAGGACTCCTTCGCCTTGCGCAGCCCCGGCAGGCCCATATCCTCCTCGCGGTTAATGTACGTCATGTCGGACCAGGCGTGCTCGACGAATCCCTGGTTGATCGCAGGATAGGCGCCGCGCACGTTGGGGTCCGCCTTCTCGACATGGATGACCGCCGTATCGCTGTTGAGCTGCTCGCCGAACGTGAACGCGACGACGCGGCCGTCGATGCGGATGACGCCGCCCTTGAGCGCGAACGCCTCGTAATTATCGAAGATCTCATGGATGGCCGCACGCTCGTAACCGATGAAGGGGTCCTCGTCGAGCTCTGCCGCGCGCAGCTTGTACCAGCTCTCGAGCTCCTTGCGGCAGGCGGGGATAAGCTCCTGCGTGATGGGGAGGTACTCCGCCTGCGGGTAGAGCTTGTGGAACGCATTGAGATGGTTCTTCTTCGAGTGCAGCTTGCGCCCTGAAAGCGTGATGAGCTTCTCCGCGAGGTAGACGTAGTCTGCATTGTCCCGGTCGTCCGTCACATCGAACGAGGCGCCCTCATACGTGCGGAGGAACTGCGCGAAGTCCTTCTCGAGGCCCATGAACGCGAGCGGGCGTCCCTGCGCGCGGAAGTACGCGCGGAACGTCTCAACACCCTCGCGCCATTTCTCCTCCGGACCGAACGGCTGCAGCGCCGAGAGCTTCCCCTCCCATTCGTTCACCATGTAGAGCACATCCCCCTCCACGGCCCAGCGGATGTGGTACGGCGTGCGCCACATGAAGAAATTCGTGAAGTTCAGATGACTGTTCTCATAATATCTGGCACGGAAAAACCGGTCAAGCACCGGCTTGTCCTCTTTGCCAAGCTCCTTAAAATCTATGATAATCCGCCCCCTGCTGTCTCGTAAAATTCCTTTTTATTATATCAAGGGCGTCAACGCGCTTTCTGTAACAAGCTCACGAGGAAGACTGCCGCTTCGTCGCCCGGACGAGATTCTGCAGAACTTCCGGCGTCACGTTGCCGCGTTTCGCGCGACTCAGGAGCTGCGCTTCATGCAGAATCTCCTCAATCCGCTCGATATACTCGCGCTCCGCCTGTTCCATCACTTGCAGCATCGGGTGCTCAAAACCGCAGGAAAAGAGCGCGGCTGCCTCCTTTTTCAGCTGTCGCAGCGTCTTCTTCTGCGTGAGCAAAAGCCCGATATTCTCCTGCGTGACCTGTGCGAGCACCGCATCGATCTTGTCATGCAGCGCCTGCATGCGGATCGTTCCTGCCTTCATCTCCTCGAGCGCCCGCTTCTGCCGCTGCAAGCGGCGCATCTCCTCCGGCGTGAGCGGTGCATGCTCATGCGCGCAGCCACAGGGATGCGCGCTATGTACAGCCTCCCGCTGCTTCTTCTCCATTTCCATCAAATCAGGATCCCCTCCAGATGATCCATCTCATGCTGCACAATCTGAGCCGTGAAGCCTGTGAACCGCTGCGCTTTTTCCTTGAATCTCCGATCGCGATACGTGACCTCGATCCACACATGGCGGCGAACAGGGCGCACGCCGACGAGCGAAAGGCAGCCCTCCTCGGTTTCATACATCTCCGCCGACCGCGCCGTGACGACAGGATTCATCATCAGCAGATACGATTGTCCAGCCCGCACGGCGATGACGCGCTTCGCCGCCCCGATCATATTCGCCGCCATGCCGACGCAGTCCGCCGCATGTGCCCGAAGCGTATCGAGCAGATCCTCCGCCACCGCGCGATCCCTGCGCGTCACAGGCAACGCCCTCCGGGAAAGAACCGCCGTATCCCTAACAATTTCTCGAACCATCGTCTCTCCTCATTGCACCTCGTCATCACGCAATCCAAAATCTTACCTCCGGCTTGCGTTCAAATCAGCGCTTCCTTCGAGCAACCATCCATCGTATTTCCTATTTGATTTTATTCAGCCGCGCCGCAAGTGTCTCCGGCGACTCATCGCCATCGACACAGGTCATGATAGGCTGCGCGCCGAGCTTGACCGTCTGCCCGTCCACGGTTGCAGCCTCCTTGTTGTGCCCATTGTGATACGCCGCCGCGAGATTCCCCATGACGAAATACGCACGCTCCTTCGCCGACATGTCCCCCGCAGCTGCCGGCTTCACGAATTCCTGCTTGTTGACCGTTACCACGCCCTCATCCTTGTCGACAGCAACATGGTTCCCGCTGTACGCCTCGAGCTTTTTCGCGGCTGTATCGCGTCGGGAAGTATCGGAGGGATGGTCACTGCCGCCATACGCCCAATAAAGCACCTCCGGCGTCTTCGAGCCATTGCTTTTGTCTATGACGCGCTGCCAGATGGCAGCCGTTGCGCCGGGATTATAGTTGGAATGCGTGATGTACTCGAAGGCGAGCGCGTCCGCCTCCTTCTCCTGCGGCTTCGTGATCCCTTGATTGTTCCAAGCATTCGCCGCAAGCGTGCCAAGGATCGAGCCGCCCGTCGCTGCCGCAAGCACCGCAGGGCCAATGGAACGCTTCGCGCCGACGGCAGGATGATCCTTCTGCCCGTGCCCCATCTCGTGACCGAGTACGACGGCAATCTCATCGTCATTCGTGAGCACATCGAAGAGTCCCGTGTTCACGCTCATATCATGACCGAGCGTGCAGAACGCGTTGAAGGACTTTTCATTGTTGATGAAATAAAGATACGGCTTGTCGTAAATGGTAGGGTCGACAGAGGCAATCGCGCTTGTAAGATTCGACATGATGCCATCGAGCCGGGCATTGAGCGCGTAGTCTTCATTGACGCCGTACTGATCCTTGATCTGCTGCAGAAGCGCCTGCCGACCTTCCTCCGTATTATTATAATACTTGATCTGCTTATTGAGCTGTACCGAGTAGGCGGCGCCGCCAATCACAGCACCGATCACATCTCCCGCGCTGAACAGGCTTGCGTTCGCCACAGGCATAGGCGCATACGCAAATGAACCAGAAAGCAGGACGGCGCAGGTGGACAGAGCCATCGCGATCTGTTTTCCCTTTCTCTTCTTGATCATACCGGATCCCTCCTAGATCCTCATTCCATTCTTTTCTTCTATTCTAAAGCATTTTCCTTGATTTACAAGGTCTTCGCTGCGATTTTCTGGATCCTTCACGCGAAACTCCTTTCGTTGTCCAGCGCTCTTTACCCCCAGTGCTTGCATTGTCGGACAACAATTTTCGCGGTATAATGGAGAAAGAAAAAAACGTGGAGGTGTTTACCATGCAGGTTCAGGAAATCATGACCAAAGACGTGTTGACGGTGCGCCCGGAGACGACGGTGCGCGAGGTGGCGGAGATCCTCGTGAGCCACAAGATTTCCGGACTCCCCGTCGTAGATACATCGGGGAAGCTCGTTGGCATCATCAGCGAGGGCGACCTCATGAGCAAGGAGATCCTGCCGGAGCCGCCCGCGGAGTTCTGCATCCTCGGCGCCATCATCTATTACGGCGACCTCAAGGAGTACAAGAAGACCTTCGAGCGCATGGCCGCCAATACGGCGGAGCAGCTCATGACGAAGAAGGTCGTGACCGTCAAGGCGTACGATGATGTGAGCGACGTGGCGCGGCTCATGCGCGACCGTCACATCAAGCGCGTGCCCGTGCTCGACGATGAGGGACATCTCATCGGCATCGTGAGCCGTCAAGACATCGTCAAGATGCTGCTCTGAGCCGCATCGCCGAAGAACGATCCCGAAACGAGGTTTTCCTTTGCACAGCTTTCCATCCATTTCCCATGTACTGAAGATCTTCCTTTTCAGCCTGCTCATCTTGTGGCAGGCTTTTCCATGCCCGCGCGCCACCGCGGCGGAGGCGGACGACTTGCCGTCGATCACGGCGTCCTCCGCTATCCTCATCGAGGCGTCGACGGGCCGCGTCATCTACGAGAAGGACGCAGACGCGCGACGCTATCCCGCGAGCATGACGAAGATGATGACCTGCCTGCTCGCGCAGCGGACGCTCGGCCGCCATCAGGACATCCTCATCTCGCCGCGCGCCGCGCAGACGGAAGACGCGACGCTCGAGGAGTCCGCGGGCGATGTCTTCCCCGCGGATGAGCTCATCCGCGGCATGATGCTCGTCTCCGACAACGGCGCCGCCGTCGCGCTTGCCGAGGCCTCCGCCGGTTCCGTCGCCGCCTTCGTCGCGCAGATGAACGAAGAGGCGCAGGCGCTCGGCATGCACGATACGCATTTCGCCAATCCGAACGGCCTCACGGACCCCCAGCACTACTCGACGGCGCGCGACATGGCCGTGCTCGCGCGCTTTGCCATGCAGCAGGAGGCCTTCCGCGAGATCGTGGCGACGGCGCAGGCCCCCGTGCACTGGGCACTGCCCCGCGGCAAGGTCCGCGTCGAAAAGAACACGAACGAGCTGCTCGGCCACTATGCGGGCATGACGGGCATCAAGACGGGCTGGACGAGCGCAGCGGGCGGCTGCCTCGCCGCCTCCGCAAGGCGCGGCGGCCTCGAGCTTATCGCGATCGTCATGCATGCCGAGTCGCCCGAGGCACGCTTCCAGGATGCGCGCAAGCTACTCGACTACGGCTTCGCCCAGACGAAGCTCAAGCGCGGCCTCTCGAAGGACCGCCTGCGGAAATCCGTCTGGGTACGAGGCGGCAGGCAGGCGACGGTCGCCGTGCATCCCGTCTCAGATGTGAACTACCCGCTCATCGGCGGTGAGGATGCCAAGCGCTACACCGTGACGTACGACCTGCCGAAGATCGTCGATGCCCCGCTCAAGGAGGGCGCGGTCGTCGGCAGGCTCGTGCTCAACTACGACGGCCAGCCCGTCGGCGCCGTCGACCTTACGGCGGAGAAGATCGATGCGGGCTTCAGCTTCGGCTCGCTCTTCGTACACGCCTTCGGCTGGCTATTGCCGAGGCTCTGAGCGGCACGGGATGATCTCAGCGCCGCCCCCTTAAAAGGAGCTCTCCCCCAGCCGCGGATGACGCGCGGGCTTGAGGCTGCGCACCCGGATGAGGCGCAGCGCCTCCTTCATATCGACGTCGACGCGCGCCGCGGGCGTCTCATAAACGCAAAGCGGCGGCACAGCACCGACCTCGCTCGCCGGCATGTAGACGTACTCCCCGTTCACCTGATCGCCATAGATGACGCCGCCGCGCAGCTCCGCCTCGATCACCATGTCCATCTCTCCTTCCCTGTTTTCCTTATTCCCTATTCTGCAAGCGGCGGAATTTTCCTGCCGCCTGCCGCTGTTTATGATATAATGGGCGTAATTTCTTGGAAAGGAGCCTCGCCATGTCCCTTCGCCCCTATCGCACGTCCATCCTGCTCGGCGTGACGTTCACCCTGCTGCTCTCGACGTTCTGGTATCTGCCGCAGTTCGCCTTCATCATCTTCCTCTCGCTCCTTCTGAACCTCCTGCTCTCGCCCCTCGTCGAATCGCTCGAGAAGCGTCTGCCGCGCGGCCTCGCCGCCGGCCTTGCCCTGCTCCTGCTTCTCCTGGTGCTCTTCGGACTCCTCTCGCTCGTCTCGAGCTCCATCCTGCCGACGTTCACGCGCTTCGTGACGGATTTCCCCGAGATCTCCGGGAAGGTACAGGAAATGCCGCTCTTCAAAAACTCCCCCATCCTGCAAGACGAGCTCGATAGTCTCTGGATCGAGCTCAAGGACGCGAGCGTCGACGCGCTCAAGGGCTCGCTTGCCGTCTTCATCTCGCTCTTCAGCAAGGCCATCGACTTCGTCATCATCCTCTTCGTGACGTTCTACCTGCTCAAGGACGGCGAGACCATCAAGACGTATCTCGCCTCCCGCTTCCCGCGGCGCGACTACAGCCGCGTCCTGCATCTCTTCAACGAAATCTTGAAGTCCCTGCGCGCCTACATCGTGAGCCAGCTCATCATCTGCTGCATCACGGCGACCATCGTCTTCCTCTATTTCACAATGCGCGGGCTGCCGTACGCCTCCGTCTTTGCCGTCGTCTCCGGCGTCTCGGAGTTCATCCCCGTGCTCGGCCCGACCGTCGCCTCGGCGTTCGGCACGATCCTCACGGCGACCGTCTCGCCGTTCCTCGCACTGCAGACGATCGGCTTCTACCTCATCCTCACGCAGGTGAACCACAACCTCGTCTACCCGACGCTCATCGGCAGGACACTCAACCTCCACCCCATCGCCATCATCCTCGGCATCATCCTCGGCGGTGAGCTTCTCGGCCCCGCGGGCATGTTTCTCGCCGTCCCGTTTATCGTCATCTGCAAGCTCGTCATCGAGGACATCTACCACGACCGCACCTTGCAACGGGAAAAGATCAAGCGCTCCCGCTGGCTGAACCTGCGCAGCAAGGAGAAATAGCAAACGACAGCGCGCCACGCGAAAGCGGGGGCCGGCACTCACGTGCCGACCCCCGCTCTTTTGCTGTCTCGTTACTTGATGACCATAACCGGAATCGGAGACTCCTCTACCACTTTCTGGCTCACGGAGCCGATCAGCGCGCCCTTGAACAGGCCGAGGCCGCGGCTGCCCATGATGATCATGTCGCTGTGCTCCTGCGCCGCGACGCGCAGGATCGCCTTCGGGATGTTGCCCGTCTCCACATGCTTCGAGGCCTTGAGGTCCTCCGGCAGCTTCTCCCAGATACGGTCGAAGACGATATGACTCGGAATATCCTTGTTGATATTGCTTGCCACATAGACGAAATCGAGATCCGCCTTGCATTTCTCGGCAAAGAAGATTGCCTCATCCGTCGCCTTGCAGCCATTGACCGACCCATCGACCGGGACGAGAATCTTATTGATCTTTCCCATGGTAACAACCTCCTCATGATGCCAGTGATTCTCATATGCGCGTCGCAAGGCTCCATCGCCCGCGTCCGCGCGTTCCTTTTTCTTTATACTAAGAATATTCGCGATAGAATCGGAAAGTCCTCTCATCCGCGGGAATTATTTTTCAATTTGACCTTTTCCCATCCGACCGTTTCCTGTCACCAGCAGAGACGAGCTTAGTCATTGCACGGGCATTCGCGCTTGTCGAAATATTTGTGGATGATCTCCACGGCACAGTAATCGCCACACATCGAGCAGGCGCCTTCCTCCTGCGGGTTGCGCGCGCCGCGCTTCGCCCGCGCGAGCTCCGGATCGATGGCGAGGGAGAGCTGGGCTTCCCAGTCGAGTTCCTTGCGCGCCTTGGCCATCTTGAGGTCCCATTCCCGCGCGCCCGGCACGCCCTTGACGAGGTCGGCGGCATGCGCCGCGATGCGCGCCGTGATGACGCCCGTGTGCACGTCCTCGATGTCTGGCAGCGCCAGGTGCTCCGCCGGTGTCACGTAGCAGAGGAAGTCCGCGCCGGAAACGGCCGCGAGCGTGCCGCCGATCGCCGACGTGATGTGGTCGTAGCCCGGCGCAACATCCGTCACGAGCGGGCCGAGCACGTAGAAGGGAGCATTACGGCAGAGGCGTTTCTCGAGTTTCATGTTCGCCTCGATCTGGTCGTACGGCACATGTCCGGGACCCTCTACCATGACCTGCACGCCGCGCTTCCAGGCGCGGTCGACGAGGCCTCCGAGCGTGATGAGCTCCGTGAGCTGCGCGCGGTCCGTCGCGTCTGCGGTGCAGCCAGGACGCATGCCGTCGCCGAGGCTGATGGTCACGTCGTATTTCTCACAGATGTCGAGGATGTCATCGTAATGTTCGTAGAGCGGGTTCTCCTGCTCGTTGTGCAGCATCCAGCCCGCGATGAAGGAGCCGCCGCGGCTCACGATGTCCATGACGCGACCCTGCTGGCGCATGTTCTCGATCGCGGCGCGCGTGACGCCGCAGTGGAGCGTCATGAAGTCGGCACCGTCCTTCGCCTGCGCTTCGATCGTCTTCAGAATGTCATCGTCCGTCATCTCGACGACAGCGCCATGCTCCTTGATGGAGCGCACGGTCGCCTGATAGAGCGGCACCGTTCCGACCATGATAGGCGAGTGCTCGATGATGCGCTTGCGCGAGAGGTCGATGTTGTTCCCCGTCGAGAGATCCATGACGGCATCCGCGCCGCAGCGCACTGCCTCATCGAGCTTCTTGAGCTCCGGCTCGATCTCGGGGAACGTGCTCGAGGTGCCGATGTTCGCGTTCACCTTGGTCCTGAGCCCCTCGCCCACACCGCGCGGCATGAGCTTTTCGTGGTTGACATTCGCGCAGATGGCGATGCTGCCTCTCGCCACACGCTCCCGGATCGTCTCCACCGGGATGCGTTCTTCCTCCGCCACGCGCTTCATCGCGTCCGTGACCTTGCCCTCGCGGGCCAGCTGCATTTGCGTTGCCATGGAAAAGCCTCCTAGAAACAAAAATCGCCAGACGGTGGTAACCCCCGTCTGACGTCAAACGTGTGCCACTTCCCTACGCAGGTATTACCCCGACAGGTTCCAAGGGTCGGCCCACAGGCCTCTCAGCAAAAGCTCCCCTAGTGGAATCTTATGATGTTGTCTTTAGTTTAGCAAAGTACCGCGAAAAATGCAAGAAAGCGCGTTGACTTGCTTGCTGTTTTTCCTCAGAACCGATGCATATACCCCAGGGAGAACCCAACGCCGTTGTAACCGGGGTTATGATCCTTCATGCCGTTCGAGGAGTGGTGGAACATGTAGGCGAGACTGACGGCATCGCGAGACGTATAGTGATATGTGAGGCGTGGCCCGATGCGCCAGAGGAAGCCGTAGGCGCGTCCGTCGGCGGGATGGGCGTGATTGTAGAGAAGCAGCGAGCCGGTGCCGTCGATGCTGCCTGTGAATTTTCCGCCGAGCGGGCGCTCCCAGCGCAGCTGGACAGCCGGGCCGAGGCCGATGGCCTCGGAGTCGCGGTAGCTGCCGTCTTTCGTCGTAGAGCCGACGGCACGCTCGACGGTCAGACCGTAGTAGGTCTTGATGTGATGCACCGTGCGATTTTGCCAAAAGACGTGAAGGTTGTAGAGATCGATGTTGCGCTTCTTGAAGAAACGCCCTTCGAGGTAATCTAACTGGATATCGATGGTATGCTCTTCTCCTTGCGGTGCAGCCTGCTCTTTTTCCTGAGGTAGCGCCTGCTTGGATACCCCCGCCTCAGCAGATGTTTCCGTCTCAGCAGGTGCCTGCTGCGTTGCAGCCGCCGTTGCGCCTGGTGCGGCAATATGATCTGTTGCGTCCACTGGAGCCGCTGCGCTTGCCATCTCCGTGGCAAAAAGCATCTCCACTGCCAGGAGCCCCGCCATACGCATCGTACTCTTCCTCATAAAGAACGCTTCCTTTCTATATTTCTGTGCCAAATCTGTTCCCTGGTTGTCTTGCCTGTGTCAGGATCAATCCTGGTCGTCGTTCTCCCCCTGCTGCGCTGCCTCCTCGAGCAGCGGTTTGAGGAATTTTCCCGTATAGGACGCTGGAACCTTCACGATGTCCTCCGGCCTGCCGGTCGCGACGATGGTGCCACCGCCGCTGCCGCCCTCGGGGCCGAGGTCGATGATGTAGTCGGCCGTCTTGATAACGTCTAGGTTGTGCTCGATGACGACGACGGTATCGCCGCCGTCGACGAGGCGCTGCAGGATGTCGAGGAGCTTGTGGATGTCGGCGGTGTGCAGTCCCGTCGTCGGCTCATCGAGGATATAGAGCGTGCGCCCGGTCGAGCGGCGCGAGAGCTCGGTCGCGAGCTTGACGCGCTGCGCCTCGCCGCCTGAGAGCGTCGTCGCACTCTGCCCGAGCTTGATGTAGCCGAGGCCGACGTCCTGGATGACCTGTAGCTTGCGCGCGATGCGCGGCACGTTCTTGAAGAACTCGACGGCTTCGTCGATGGTCATGTCGAGGACTTCGGAGATGTTCTTCCCCTTGTAGCGTACCTCGAGCGTCTCGCGGTTGTAGCGCGCGCCCTTGCAGACCTCGCAGGGAACGTAGACGTCCGGCAGGAAGTGCATCTCGATCTTGAGGATGCCGTCGCCGCGGCATGCTTCGCAGCGGCCGCCCTTGACGTTGAAGCTGAACCTTCCCGCCTTGTAACCGCGCATTTTCGCCTCGCTCGTCTGACTGAAGAGCTCGCGGATGGCATCGAACACGCCCGTGTACGTCGCGGGATTGGAGCGCGGTGTGCGGCCAATAGGCTGCTGATCGATGTCGATGATCTTGTCGATGTTCTCGAGGCCCCGAATGGCCTTGTGCTTGCCGGGCTTTCCCTTTGCGTGGTAAAGGCGCGAGGCGATGCCCTTGTAGAGGATCTCGTTGACGAGCGTCGACTTCCCGGAGCCGGAGACACCGGTCACGAGCGTGAGTGTGCCGAGCGGGAATTTCACGCGGAGGTTCTTGAGGTTGTTCTCTTGCGCGCCGACGACCTCGAGGAACTTCCCATTGCCAGGTCGCCGCTTCGCGGGCACGGGAATGTAGCGCCGGCGCGAGAGATAGGCGCCTGTGACGGACGCGGGCACCTGCTCGATCTCCTCGGCCGTTCCCTGCGCGACGACATGCCCGCCCTGCGCGCCAGCGCCGGGACCGATGTCGATGATGCAGTCCGCCGCGCGCATGGTGTCCTCATCGTGCTCGACAACGATGAGCGTGTTGCCGAGATCGCGCAGGTGCTTGAGCGTCGCGAGCAAGCGGTTGTTGTCGCGCTGATGCAGGCCGATGCTCGGCTCATCGAGCACATAGAGCACGCCCGTGAGTCCCGAGCCGATCTGCGTCGCGAGGCGGATGCGCTGTGCCTCACCGCCCGAGAGCGTTCCCGCGGCGCGCGAGAGCGTGAGATAGTCGAGCCCGACATTGAGGAGGAACGTGAGGCGCGCATGGATCTCCTTGAGGATCTGCGCGGCGATCTTCGCCTCTCGCGGCGTGAGCTCCACACCTCCTAAGAACGCATCCGCCTCACGGATCGTCATCTGCGTGACTTCGTAGATGTTCTTCCCGCCGATGGTGACGGCGAGCGTCTCGGGCCGCAGGCGCGCACCGTGGCACGCCTTGCAGGGAATCTCCGTCATGTAGTTCTCGTACGACTCGCGCATCTCGTCGCTGTCCGTCTCGTGATAGCGGCGCGAGAGCAGCGGCAGCACGCCCTCGAACGGTACATCGTATTCCTTTCGCTCGCCGAACATGTTCGTGTAGCGGAACCGGTAGCGCTTCTCACCGGACCCGTAGAGCAGCGCTTTCTGCGTTGCCTTGTCGAGTTCCTGCCAGGGCGTGTCGACGGTGTAGCCCGCTGCAGCGAGCAGCGACGTCATCGCGCACATCGCATAGGAATGCGGATTCTTCGAGAGCGGCGCGAAGACGCCTGCAGCGACGGAGAGCGTCGGGTCCGGCAACACGAGTTCCTCGTCGAACTCCATGTGACTACCGAGACCCGTGCAGACGGGGCAGGCACCGAAAGGATTGTTGAACGAGAACATGCGCGGCGTGATCTCCGGCAGGCTGATGCCGCAGTCGACACAGGCGAAATTCTCACTGAACATCAAAAGATCGCCGCCGACGACCTGCACGTAGACGACGCCCTCGCCGAGCTTGAGCGCTGTCTCGAGCGAGTCGGCGAGC
>ULTB01046893.1_pt1 | contig 12682 bp, 7 predicted proteins | sample 1957251 | NCBI WGS metagenome assembly ULTB01 (sample SAMEA4835724, study PRJEB28245) | human gut metagenome | biome: gut microbiome; material: fecal sample | place: Denmark | collected 2008
TCGGGACGTCGAGGACGCCGTCGCCTACAATGTCGCCGAAAAAATGCACGTGCCCTCGCCTCCATTGTGTAAAGGGAGGTGGCGCGACAAAGTCGTGACGGAGGGGTTGTCGATTGAATCTCAGCAAAAACTCCGAATCATATTTTTTTCTCCGAATTCGGTTTAATAGGTATGGTCGCAGACCTCAAAAATTTTGCGGCGCAGGGCGAGAAAATCCTCGAGAGCCTGTGGCTTGTTGTTGGGATTTCTGAGCAGGGCGGCGGGGTGGAAAGTGCCCATGAAGAGGATGCCGCCTTTCTCGATGAATTCGCCGTGCTGCTTGGTGACCTTGAAATTCTTGTCGATGAGCTTCTGAGCCGAGATCCTGCCGAGGCAGACGATTATTTTCGGGCGCAGCAGCCTTGTTTGCTCGCGCAACCACTGAATGCAGCCGTCCTGCTCCTCGGGGAGCGGGTCACGGTTCTTCGGGGGGCGGCATTTTACGATATTCGCAATATAGATATTCTTTTTGCGGTCGAGGTCGACTGCGTCGAGGTATTTGTCGAGCAGCTTGCCTCCTCTGCCGACGAACGGCTCACCTTGCAGATCCTCATTCTCGCCGGGACCCTCGCCGACAAAAAGCACCTCGGCTTTCTCGTTGCCCACGCCGAAAACAAGATTTGTCCTTGTTTCGCACAGGTCGCATTTGCGGCAGCCCATGCAATCCGCTTTAAGCTGTTCCCAAGTCTCATACATTGCCGCTGTCACCTCGTTTTTCAAATATTTCTTTGGCTCGCGCAGCGTCGAGAGCGATTTGAGCGCTCAGAGCCTCGACGGAGCCGAATTTTTGCTCATCTCTTATAAAATCAAGCAGCGAGACCTTGATGACCTGACCGTAGAGATCGCCGGAGAAGCCGATGATGCAGGTCTCGCTGCGGAAATCTTCATTCTCAAAGGACGGGCGAAGCCCGATATTGGTAACGGAGGGGTAGCGAACACCGCCGACCGTTGTAAATGAGGCGTAAACGCCTTTGCGGGGTCTGACAAAATCCGACTCGAAGCGCTGATTTATCGTTGGCGCGCCGAGCAGATGACCTCGGTGATAACCGCTCACGACGGGGGCGCTGTAGCTGAATTCCCTGCCGAGCATGGCGTTTGCGAGGGGGATATCGCCCTGCTCCACGGCAAGGCGGATGCGTGAGGAGCTGATAGGCTCGCCGCCGAGGTCGACATGGTCACTGATGTGCAGCTCGACACCGAATTCATCGCACAGTTCGCTCAGTTCGCGGCAGCCGCCCTCGTTGCCCCTGCCGAAGCGATAATTCCAGCCGCAGCATACGGCGGCGGCGTTCAGCCGCATGAGCAGAATTTCCTCGAAAAATTCACGGCAGGTGAGGTTCATAATTTCCTTGAACGAAATATATTTAAATTTAACGCCCATTTCGGTGAGCAATCTTTCTCTCTCGGCGCTTTGGAGTATCTCGGGCGGCGCCTGACCCGTGAGGGCGAGCATCGGGTGCGAATCGAAAAGGAGCGCAAGAGGAACAAGCCCGCACTCCTTCATCGAAAGAGCGCAGGCTATGACTGACATATGACCTTTGTGTAGCCCGTCGAAGCTGCCGAGAGCGACGGCGGTTTTATCTTTGAAAATCATATTTTTAAGGATTCTTATTTTTTCTTGAACTGCATCTTCATGCGCTGCTCCTTGGAGAGGATGCGCTTGCGGAGCCTGAGCGACTCGGGGGTGACCTCAAGCAGCTCGTCGTCCTTGATGAATTCCATGCACTGCTCAAGACTCATCACGGTGTGCGGCACAAGGCGCAGAGCGTCGTCGGAGCCGGAGGCGCGGGTGTTGGTCAGGTGCTTCTGCTTGCAGACGTTGCAGACGACGTCCTCATTCTTGGCGCTTTCGCCGACTATCATGCCCTCATAGACTTCAACGCCCGCGGGGATGAAGAGGCGGCCTCTGTCCTGAGTGTTGAAAAGACCGTATGCGGTGCTCACGCCCGTCTCATGGACGACTATCGAGCCGCGCTCGCGGGTCTGGATATCGCCTTTATACGGCTCATAGCCGTTGAAGAGCTGATTCATGATGCCGTTGCCGTTGGTGTCGGTCAGGAATTCGGCACGGTAGCCGATGAGACCTCTTGCGGGAATCTTGAATTCAAGGTGGGTCGAGCCGCCCTGACGGGAGCCCATATTCTCAAGCTCGCCCTTGCGGGAGCCGAGCTTCTCAATGACGGCGCCGACATACTGCTCGGGCACTTCGACGATGAGCAGCTCCATAGGCTCGAGGAGCTGACCGTTCTGCTCCTTGAATATGACCTTGGGGCGGGATACCTGGAATTCATAACCCTGGCGGCGCATTGTCTCGATGAGGATGGAGAGGTGAAGCTCTCCCCTGCCCGAAACCTTGAAGGTATCGGTGCTGTCGGTCTCCTCAACTCTCATGCTCACGTTTGTCTCGACCTCTTTGAAGAGGCGGTCGCGCACGTTGCGGGAGGTGACGAATTTGCCCTCTCTGCCGGCAAACGGGCTGTCGTTGACCATGAAATTCATCGAGATGGTGGGCTCGTCTATCTTTATGAAAGGCAGCGCCTCGACCTTCTCGGGGTCGCAGGCGGTTTCGCCGATGTTGATGCCCTCGATGCCTGAGACGCAGATGATGTCGCCTGCCTCGGCCTCCTCGCATTCAACTCTGTTAAGACCCTCGAACTGATAGAGGCGTGAGATGCGGACATTCTGCACCGAGCCGTCGGTCTTGCAAAGCGAGACCTGCTGGCCTCTCTTTATCCTGCCGCGCTCGACTCTGCCGACGCCGATCCTGCCGACGTAATCGTCGTAGTCAAGGCTCGAAAAGAGCACCTGAAGCGGGCCGTCGGGGTCGCCTGTGGGCGGGTCGATATTCTTGAGAATGGCGTCAAAGAGCGGCTGCATATTGCCGCTTCTGCAATTGGGGTCGAGGCTCGAGTAGCCGTCCTTCGCGCTGGCGTAGACGACGGGAAAATCGAGCTGATCCTCCTCCGCGCCGAGGTCGATGAAGAGATCAAGCACTTCGTCGACGACCTCATAGGGGCGGGCGTTCGGGCGGTCGATCTTGTTGATAACGACAAGCACCTTTTTCTTGAGATTGAGCGCCTTTTTAAGCACGAATCTCGTCTGGGGCATACAGCCCTCAAATGCGTCGACGAGCAGCACGACGCCGTCGACCATCATTAGTATACGCTCGACCTCGCCGCCGAAATCGGCGTGACCCGGGGTGTCAACGATGTTTATCTTGGTGCCTTTGTAGTGGACTGAGGTATTCTTTGAGAGGATGGTTATGCCGCGCTCACGCTCAAGGTCGTTGGAGTCCATGACTCTCTCGGCGACCTGCTCATTCTCACGGAAGGTGCCGCTCTGCTTGAGTAATTCATCAACGAGAGTGGTCTTGCCGTGGTCAACGTGGGCGATAATGGCTACGTTTCTTAAATCTTTTTTTGCGGACAAGGGAAATTCACCTGTTTCTTTCTGTATAGGATAACCGTGCGAGGCGATCATTCGATCACGATGCCGGAATTTTTACGTTTTTCTTCAAGGGCGCTGAGCATATCCGCCTTCTCCTTGCCGGCGATCTTATAGAAGAACATCGGGATGCTGCAAAGCAGCAGGCTGACGCCGGGGACGATGGAGACGAGCGAGAACATTGCGAAATTCTGAGTCCTCGTAAGCTCGGTGGCGGCCATGATGACCTGGGAATTCAGCATATCCTCGGGCTTGAGGCCGATGAACATATACATCAGCACTATGCCGCAGGTAGCGAAGGCGTTGCCCAGCTTGTTGACGAAGCCTTGGCAGGCTGAGCCGAGGGCGTTGTCGCGGAAGCCGGTTTTAAGCTCCATATAGTCGAGGCAGTCGCCTATCATCGCATAGGATATGACGTTCAGCACGCCGAGCGGGATGCAGGAGACGAGCACGAACGGGATGCAGAGATAGAGATTGCCGCTGAACCAACCGATAAGGGTGGTGAAGATGCTCGCAACGAAGCCGAGCAGGCAGGTGGTGATGACTATCTTTTTATAGTCGAATTTCTTCATCAGCAGCGGCATGAAGAGCATTGCGCCGAACATACCGACTATGGCGCAGACCTGGAATATGGTCTTGACGCTCGAGACGCTGGCGGAGATGAGAGCGGTTTTCTCCTCAATAGGCATATCGGGGGTTATCTCGGGGCCGATATAGAAGGCATAGCGGGCGACGTGGATAGCCGCAGCTTGAACCATATATCTGCCGCTGGAGAGAACGCCCATTAGGATGACAAGCATGAGGGGCTTACACTTAAATATCCTCGTGAGCTGCGACGGCTCGCCCGGCGCGCGCTTCTTATCGGGGATAACGACTCTTTCTTTGACATGGAAATAGGAGTTGACATAGAGGACTATGCCGATAGCGACGGTGACAGCGGCGATAATGAGATAACGCTGCTTATCGTAGGCTATCGGGTCGGAGGTGTCAAGCAGCTTGGGCAGCAGGAAGCCTGCGGCGAGGAAAAGCACCTCGGGCACGGCCGAGCCTACGCCGTTTACCGTCCTGCCAAGCGAAATGACGGAGCCTCTCTCGGCTGCGTCGGGAGTCAAAACATTCGGCAGGCTCCAGAAGGGAACGTCCGCCATGGTGTATATCATGCCCCAGAACACATAGGTTATCGCCACATAGACCATCATGCCCGTCTTGCTCAGCCCGGCGGGGCTGTAATACATGAGCACGGTGAGGACGGCTATCGGAACGGCGGCAAAAAGGATATAGGGCTTCATCTTGCCCCACTTGGTGGTGTGGCGGTCGACTATCATGCCCATGAGCGGGTCGTTGATTGCGTCCCACACTCTGGCGAGGAGCATGAGAAGAAGGACAAAGAGAAGCGGCAGCTGCAAAACGTTGACATAATAGTCGCTGACATAGCTCGACATCATGGCGTATATCATGCCCTGCCCGCCTGCGCCTACGGCAAACATCCACAGCTCTTTTTTGCTGAGGTATTTCTTGCTTTCCATGCGATAACTCCTTCCGAATCCGGTATTTGTCAGGGTACGGTAACTGCTGAAATAAACACAACAATGGAGCTGCTTACTTTGATTAAATAAACAGCTCCATCTCGCTAAAAATTATTCGCCTTTCATCTCAAGGAGCTTGACCTTGCCGTCATAGGAGGCCTGGCTGACCTTGATGGAGTCGAAGATAGCAGCCTTGATATCGTCCTCGGTAGCGCCGAGCTCTTCGCTGTACTTCCTGTCGATAAAGAGGTTGAGAGCCATGATATCGGCAAGTCCGTCAACGTCGATACCGCTCTGGATGCCCTTGGCGGCGTATTCCTTCTTGACCTTGCCGAGACCCATACGCATCATCCATGCGGGGATGCTGACTATCTTTCTGTTATCGCCCATGCCTCTGGCAGCATAGACTATCTTGAGGAATTCCTTCCAGGTCATGTTATACATGCTGATGGGCCATGCCTTTGCGCCCTTGGACTTCTCGGCCGCGCCGACGATGACCTGACCGACCTGACGGACGGTGAGCATTGCGGTGCCGCCGCCCGGATACATGGTGCAGGGCAGCTTATCCATCATCTTTATCTGCTCGATAAGTATGACCCAAACGGGCTTTCTGCCGGGCTGAGTGCCGAAGATGTAGGGCAGCTCAAGCACGGAGACGTCGAAGTTGTCATCCGCGAAGGAGAATGCGACGTTCTCCTGGTCGATACGGCTTCTGATGTAAGGATGCTTCTCGGTGAGCTTCATATCGGGGCGGGTCTTCGCAAGATATGAGAAGTAGGAGCCGAGGATAACAGCCTTCTTGAGGCCGGCTTCCTTACAAAGAGGCAGGATCCTCTTGATGGGAGCAATGTTATACTTGTAGTAAGCGTCGTAGACGGGAGCGGGGAACTCGACTCTCTCATCAACGCCTGCGGCGAAGACGAAGCAATCGAAGCCCTTGATCATCTCTCTGATCTCGTCGTCGGTCTTTTCATAAATGTTGCAGAATTCGATCTCCATCTCCTTGGGGATGGGTGCTCCTTCGGGAAGGGGGGGCAGAGCAACGCTCTTGACCTCGTGGCCTCTCTCGATGAAGATTCTTGCAGCTTCGCAGCCGAGCAGGCCGGTGCCGCCGATCATGAATACTTTCATTTTTTTCCTCCTTGGCGATGAACACACCGCCGAATATAATACTCTATAATAATATAACTAAAAGGGCGATTAGTCAAGAGAAACAGCGAAAATATACCCTCAAAATCAAAAGGAAGTTTACATATCCGTGCAGATTGTAACACTTTTGTAATTGCGCTTTTTTACATAATGTGCTATACTTCTTTTAAGAAACCGATAAATAGCCGAATTTCGGCCGTAAAATCAGGGAAATATATGCGGAGAACCGCTTTTTTGAAAGGAAAATATAGATGGCGGCAAAAAATATTACATTTAAGAAAAAGCGCCCGATAAACCGCACCACCGCAGCCGCGATATGCATCATAGCGGCGGCAGTGCTCGTCGCCGTGGCGGTGATAGCCGTGCTGCACGGGCGCTCCGACGGCAATAAAGACAGCGAAAACAAGAGCTGGCAGTTCACCGTGCCCGACGGCTTCGCCAATGTCTCGGATATCAAGAGCCTCAACGAGACTATGGCGGTGTTCACCGACGCCAAGACGGGCAAAAAGGGCCTGATGACCCTCGGCGGCGAGATAACAGAGAAAGCCGAGCACAACGACTTCACCGTTTGCAGCGATCAGTGGCGCAGCTACCGCTACATTGCGGACAGCCCCCGCTCGGAGTATCCCTTGCTTGTGGACGCCGAGAGCGGCACGGTCACCAATCGGCAGTATCACGGCGTGACCTCGCCCGAGAGAGTACCCTGCTGGAGCGACGCGGGCAAGCATCTCGCGTGGACGGACGGCAAGGGCTACGCGGGTGAGATAAAGAGAAACGAATTGCCGCTTCAGCCCGGGCTTTACCCCGTCGCGTCCTCCCTTGCGGAGAGCGCAAAGTGGGGCTATGTCGGCGCGGAGCTTAAATTGGAGATACCGCTGAATTACGACGCCGCAAAGGATTTCGGCAGCGGTGTTGCGGCAGTCCGCCAAGGCGAAAAATGGGGCTATATCAATGAGAGCGGCGTTACGGTCATACCCTTTGACTTCGAGAGCGTCTCCGAGCTTGACGCAATGAGCGGCAACACGGCGTTCACATTCCGAAACGGCGTTGCGCCCGTCAAAAAGAACGGGCTTTACGGCGTTGTGAACACCACGGGCGAGACGGTCGTCGGCTTTGAATTCGCGGCGATCCTGCCCGGCGACGGCGGAGTATTCATCGCAAAATACGACGGAAAATGGGGCATCCTCACCGTAGATAAAAAATATCTTGAGCAGACCACCGAGCCCGCCACGGAGCAGACGACCGACGGCGGTGCGACCCTCGCAGCGGGCAGATATCTCGTCAAAACGGCGGGCAGCGTGCTCAATATGCGAGCCGAGGCGGCGGCAGGTTCGAGCGTCGTGGGCAAGATCCCGAACGGTACGGATGTGACCGTGGTCAGCGCCGTGCAGGGTTGGGCTTATATCGACTACAACGGGCTGAAGGGCTGGGTCAGCGCCGATTACCTCATTGAGGTGGTCGAGGCAACGACCGTGCAGACTGCGCAAATACAAACAACAACTCAAAAAAGCGTATAATTTTGCAACGGGTCAAAAAAGCAGTTGACAAATTTGATGAAATCAGTTACAATGTAATAGCGTGATACTGCATCACGCATCTGCATTTGTGAGCAACAATGTCAGAGCCATCCGATAAAAGACGGAGAACGACCTATCGTTCTCCGTCTTTTATCTCTGTGGAGTTGCGGAGCTTTGACCGACGTATGACTGCGGATATTCCCAAAAACCCGCAGTTGCTCTCGCCTCCCTCGTCAGAGGGAGCCGACTTGGCTGAGTGTTTGCAGTTTTGCAGTTATATTTGCCTTCTCCTTGAGGAGAAGGTGTCGAGCTTGCGAGACGGATGAGGTGTGCCGCAGGCGGAATGCAGCTTGATTGATTTTTTTGAAAAAACTCCCTCAGTCCTATGGACAGCTCCCTCAAGAGGGAGCCTAGGAAGCCGACAACAGGTTAGTATTGCAATAATGTGCGAAATTAGGCGGGCGAACACAGTTCGCCCCTAACGTTGCAAAACCTACATTGTAGTGTAGCTCGCGGGACGTCGAGGACGCCGTCCCCTACGATGTTTCCGAAAATTCGCAGTTGACCTCGCCTCCCTTTACACAAGGGAGCCTTTAACGTGCGTGATTTATAGTGATATTGTTTATCTAAACATTTAAGATACAAAACTACTATTCGTAAGAGCAAGGAGGAAAGATATGATAAGGCGGCTTATGAAAAGTGTAAGAGAATACAAGCGGCCGACTGTGCTGACGCTCATTTTTATCGTCGGCGAGGCGGTGATCGAGACGTTTATCCCGTTCATCACCGCGAATCTCGTCAACCGTATCAAGGCGGGCGCCGACATGAGCTATATTCTCGAGACGGGCGGAGTGCTGGCGCTGATGGCGTGCGCTTCCCTCGCCTGCGGCGGTCTGGCGGGATTCACCTGCGCCAAGGCCTCGGCGGGCTTCGCCAAAAACCTGCGCGGCGATATATTCCGCAGGGTGCAGACCTATACATTTGAGAATATCGACAAATTTTCGTCTTCATCACTCGTGACAAGGATGACCACCGACGTTGCGAACGCTCAAATGTCCTACATGATGGTGATAAGGACGGCTATCCGCAGCCCGCTGATGCTGATATTCTCCGTCGTGATGGCTTATGTGATGGGCGGCGCGCTTGCAACGGCCTTCGTCGTCGTCATCCCTGTGCTGGCTTTCGGGCTTTTGCTCATCAGCCGCAAGGCCATGCCCGCATTCCGCAGCGTATTCAGAAAGTACGACCGTCTGAATGAATCCGTCGAGGAGAATGTGCGCGCCATGCGAGTGGTCAAGGGCTTCTCGCGTGAGGAATACGAGAAGAAGAAATTCGGCGCCGCTTCGGAAGATATCCGCAAGGATTTCACCCACGCGGAGAGGATAGTTGCGCTCAATGCGCCGCTGATGCAGTTCTGTCTGAATTTCAACATGGTGTTCGTGCTCATCGTCGGCTCAAAGATGACGATAACGAGCGGCGGCACGCTGGTCGATGTCGGCCAGATTTCGGCGATGCTGACCTACGGCGTGCAGATACTCATGTCGCTGATGATGCTCTCGATGATATACGTTATCCTTACAATGTCCTCCGAGTCCTTTAAGCGTATAGGCGAGGTGCTCGGCGAGGAGCCTGCGCTCCGCACCCCCGAGAATCCCGTATTCTCCGTAGCCGACGGCTCCGTGGACTTCGACTCCGTGAGCTTCAAATATTCAAAGAAAGCCGAGAGAGATGCGCTCGAGAATGTCGACCTGCATATCCGCTCCGGCATGACCGTCGGCATTATCGGCGGCACCGGCTCGAGCAAGACTACGCTCGTGCAGCTTATCCCGAGGCTCTACGACGTGACCGCAGGCAGCGTGCGTGTGGGCGGCGTAGACGTCAGGAACTACGACATCGAGTCGCTGCGTGAAGCGGTGGCGATGGTGCTGCAAAAGAACCTGCTCTTCTCCGGCACGATAAAGGAAAATCTGCGCTGGGGCAACGAGAACGCGACCGACGAAGAGATAATCGAGGCGTGTAGGCTCGCCCAGGCGGACGATTTCGTAAGGTCGTTCCCCGACGGCTACGACACGCATATCGAGCAGGGCGGCACGAACGTCTCGGGCGGCCAGAAGCAGAGGCTCTGCATTGCCCGCGCACTGCTCAAGAAGCCGAAGATCCTTATCCTTGACGACTCGACAAGCGCCGTCGATACCAAGACGGACGCTCTGATACGGGCGGGATTCAAGGAATATATACCCGAAACGACCAAGATAATCATTGCCCAGCGCATCGCTTCCGTGCAGGAGGCTGACCTGATAGTCGTTATGGAGAACGGCAGGATAGCGGCGCTCGGCAAGCACGAGGAGCTGCTCGGCTCGAGCGAAATCTACCGTGAGGTTTATGAGCAGCAGACGAACGGAGGTGAGCGCGATGAATAAGCCGAAACCGGCAAAAGGCGTGCTCGGCAGGGTGATAAAGCTGCTGATAAGCTGCTACCCCGTGCTCGTGCCCGTGGTGACGGTCTGTATTATCCTCACCGCGGCGGCCTCGGCGATCCCCGCCGTATTCACTCAGAAAGTTATCGCAGTGATCGAAAAATGGTACAAATTCGGCGACTGGTCGGCGGCAAGCAAAGAGATATTCCCGATGATAGCGGTGCTTGTGGCGCTCTATCTCGCGGCGATAATCCTGATGACCGTCAGAGAGCAGCTCATGGCATATATCACCCAGGGCTTCCTTTGCAAGCTGCGCCGCAAGATGTTTGACGGGATGCAGAATCTGCCCATCAAATATTTTGACACGACCAAGCACGGCGACATTATGAGCTACTACACCAACGATATCGACACGCTCCGCCAGCTTGTTTCTCAGGCGCTCCCCGCCCTCATTTCGTCGGGCATTGTTGTAATGGTCGTGTTCTTCATCATGCTCTACTACAGCATTTGGATGACGATGCTGCTGCTTGTCGGCGTTGTCGCCATGACCCTTGTTTCAAAGAAGGTCGGCGGCGGCTCGGCGAAATACTTCGTGCGCCAGCAGGCTTCACTCGGCAAGGCGGAGGGCTTCATCCAGGAGATGATGAACGGACAGAAGGTCATCAAGGTATTCTGCCATGAGGAGGCGGCGACCGAGGACTTCGACAAGATAAACGAGGCGCTCTATGAGGACAGCCGCAAGGCGCACGCCTACGCCAACACCCTCGGCCCGATAATCATGAATATCGGCAACGTGCTCTATGTGCTTATTGCGACGGCGGGCGGGCTTTTCCTGACCCTCGGCGCTAAGAATTTCAGCATTTCGGGCATGGCGTTCAGCATCAGCATCATCGTGCCGTTCCTCAATATGACCAAGCAATTCACCGGCAACATCAACCAGGTCTCGCAGCAGGTCAACGCCATAGTCATGGCGATGGCGGGCGCGCAGAGGATATTCTCGCTGATGGATCAGCAGCCCGAGACGGACGACGGCTATGTGACCCTCGTCAACGCCAAGGATGAGAACGGCGAGCTGACCGAGACGAGCGAACGCACCGGCAAATGGGCGTGGAAGCATCCGCACGGTGACGGCACGCTGACTTACACCCCGCTCCGAGGCGACGTGAGGCTCTTTGACGTCGATTTTGCCTACGAAAAGGGCAAGGAGGTGCTCCACGACGTGACCGTTTACGCCGAACCGGGTCAGAAGGTGGCGTTCGTCGGCGCAACGGGCGCGGGCAAGACCACAATAACGAATCTTATCAACCGATTTTACGATATCGCCGACGGCAAGATCCGCTATGACGGCATAAATATCAACAAGATAAAGAAATCCGACCTGCGCCGCTCCCTCGGCATCGTTTTGCAGGAGACTAACCTCTTCACCGGCTCGGTGATGGAGAATATCCGCTACGGCAGGCTGGACGCAACGGACGAGGAATGCATTGAGGCAGCGAAGCTCGCGGGCGCGGACGATTTCATCACCCGACTGCCCTCGGGCTACAAAACGGAGCTGAGCAACAACGGCGCGAACCTCTCACAGGGTCAGCGCCAGCTGATAGCGATAGCAAGGGCCGCCGTCGCCGACCCGCCCGTGATGATCCTTGACGAAGCGACCTCCTCGATAGACACGAGGACGGAGGCGATAGTCCAGAGAGGCATGGATAAGCTGATGGAGGGCAGGACGGTATTCGTCATCGCCCACCGCCTCTCGACGGTAATGAATTCGGATGTGATAATGGTGCTCGACCACGGCAGGATAATCGAGCGCGGCGACCACGAGAAGCTGATAGCCGAAAAGGGCGTTTATTATCAGCTCTATACCGGCGCATTCGAGCTTGAATAATCAAAAACCGCTGATCGGGCGACCGACCGGCGGTTTTTCGCATATATAACAGGCTTTGCCCGTTGAAAGGGGAAAACCGACCGTATGGGACGTCGAGGATGCCGTCCCCTACAATGTCGTTCAAAGATTGCAGTTGCTCATGGCTCCCTTTACACAAGGGAGCCGGTTTAACTGCAAGCCGACTGCTATAGTGGCCTCCTTAGAAAAGGAGGTGGCACGGCGAAGCCGTGACGGAGGATTGATGTTTGTGGAATTAACTGCCTGCGGCACACCTCATCCGTCTCGCTGCGCTCGACACCTTCTCCTCAAGGAGAAGGCGAATTAATGCTGTCGGCTTGATAGTTTTTGCACGGGCGAACACAGTTCACCCTACCGTTGTAAAACCGACATTGCAGTGTAACTCTCGGGACGTCGAGGACGCCGTCCCCTACGATATGCGCCGAAAAATTGCAGTTGGTAGCGCCTCCCTTGTGTAAAGGGAGGTGGCGCGACGAAGTCGTGACGGAGGGATTGTAAAGAAAAATCAATAAAAACGGATTGAAGTTTGATCGGTCGATTTCCAAAAAAGAATAAGAAACAAACAACGGTTTATTGGTCAATCCCTCAGCTCTCTGGGCAGCTCCCTCGGGAGGGAGCCTAAGAGGATAGCAACAGTTTAATGTTGCGATATTGTGCAGATTTAGGCGGGCGAACGAAGTTCGCCCT
>ULTB01020161.1_pt1 | contig 12397 bp, 8 predicted proteins | sample 1957251 | NCBI WGS metagenome assembly ULTB01 (sample SAMEA4835724, study PRJEB28245) | human gut metagenome | biome: gut microbiome; material: fecal sample | place: Denmark | collected 2008
CGCGTGATGATCTCCTTGAGGCGTGCGAGCAGGAGGTCGCCGCGGCGCTGGTCGGTGCGGCGGAGCTGATCGTAGGCGGGGACATCGAGGATGATGGCGAGGTAGTCCTCTTTGTTCTGGCGGTAGTTCACCTGGTACTGTGTACCCGCCATGAGCATGCCGCGGTAGTTCATGAGGCCGGTGCCCTGGTCGATGAGCCCGAGGCTGTCCTGGAGCTCGTTCTGCGCGGCGGTATCGTCGAGATCCTCGAAGTAGCCCATGAGACCGGCGATGCTGCCGTTCTGGTAGAGGGGGAATTTTGAGGCGCGGATGGCGTGCGGCGTGCCGCGCACGAGGCAGTGGCCGAGCGCGCCGCGCACGGGCTTGCCCTCTTTGATGACAGCGCGCTCAGCCGCGTGGAACGGCGCGTCGTCGATATGCCAGCCCATTTCCTCATCCGTCTTGCCGCGGAGCTCCTCGATGGAGGAGAGGCCGTAATGATCGAGGAACGCCTGGCTCGCGCCGAGGAAGCGGCGCGAGCTGTCCTTCCAGAAGAGTTTGAGGTCGGACTGATCGACCAAGGAGTTCCAAAGGAACTCGCTCTCGAGGCTCCCGCGCAGAGAGGAACCATCCGGCAGGATGCCGTAGCTCTTCAGGATCTCGCTGAGGAGCGCCGCGCGATCCGGCTGCTGGTCGAGGGTGTCACGGCTGATGCAGAGCAGGATATCCTGCTCCTGCGTCTTGAAAAGGACGATGAAGATGAAGTTCAGCCAGCGGTAGCTGCCGTCCGGTTGGAGCATGCGGAACGGCGCGGCGACCTCAATGGAGCTGCTCTGCTGCGCGGCGCGGTAGATGTTCTCCGCCCGGGTAAAGGCGAGGTAGCGCTCGCGGTCGGCGGGATGGATGTAGTTTTTGGCAAAGTCCGCGCGGGCCGCCTCGATTCCTTCCAGGTGCCTGCTGGCAGACGTTTCCGGCAGCAAGGAGGAGATGATCTCGCAGACATCATTTTGGCAGTCCAGGTAGTAGATGCCCTCGTAGAGGTGAAAAATGGTGCGCAGGATCTGATCGAGACGGCGCGACTCATGGCCCTGTACCTCGCTGTCGTGCGTGATGTTGTAGAGCTCGGCACGGTAAATGTGCGTGGTGCCGAGATTGGCGATCGCCTGCAGGCACAGTCGCATGTACTGGCCGCTGTCCACATAGGTCAGGGATTCCTGCTTGCCGCTCTTGATGGCGCGCTGCAGGAATTTCTGGAACTTCTCCCGCAGGTGGTAGGCGGGGGAAGCGAGATTCCGGTTCACCTCATCGAGACCTTCGGTATGGATGGTCCGGAGCGTGCGCACGTAGGCATCGTTCATTTGCAGGATGCGGATCGAGGCACCGTCGTCGAGGAGGATGGCGACGGGCATCTCTGTCGTGATGTCGATGCAGCCCGCCTGTGCGAAGAGATACGCCTCCGTGCGGGACTCTGCGAACAGGTCATACTCATGGCAGTGGAGGCGGAACGTCTTGTGCTCCATAGGTTTGCCGTAGAAGAACCCCTGGAGTTTTTCACAGCCGATGGCTTTCAGGAACGCGACCTGCTCGGCGGTCTCCACGCCCTCGGCGAGCGTATGCATGCCGAGTTCCTTTGCCATGGGAACGATGGATGCGAGCAGCTTGCGGCTCGCGGAGTTGAACGAGCGCAGGAAGTCCATGTCGAGTTTGATGACGTCGAACTGGTAGTCTTTGAGGACATTGAGCGAGGAATAGCCGCTGCCGAAATCGTCAAGCCAGACCTGGTAGCCGCTCGCGCGGAACGCCTTGATGCCGTTTTTGATGAGATCATCATCCCGTACGAGCGCGTTTTCTGTGATTTCGATGCACAGCAGATCGCGCGGCAGCTCGTATTTCTGCACGATGCCCTCGACGATCTCGAGGGGATTGCCGAGGGAGAAGTCGAGCCGCGAGAGATTGACGGAGACGGGCACATCCGGACGCCCGTCGTCGCGGCGCTGGCGCAGGTGGTGACAGACGCGGTCGATGACATAGGCATCGAGCTTGTGGATGAGGTGGGTCTCCTCGAGGACGGAGATGAAATCCGCAGGCGAGAGCAGGCCGTGCATGGGGGAGTCCCAGCGCGCGAGCGCTTCGGTACCGCAGACCTTTCGGGTGAGCGTGCGGATGATGGGCTGGTAGTAGACCTTGATGTACCCTTTTTGCAGCGCCTCTTCAAAATGTTCGCGGATGTAGTGGCGGATGGCGTACTGCGCGCCCATTTCCTCGGTGTAGACCGCCCAGCAGTGGTTTGCGTCGTCCTTGATGCTGATGCAGGCGAGCTTGGCCTCGTCGAAGGCATGGGAGAAGATCTCGTCCGCGCCCTTTGCGGTGTCATAGAAACGGATGCCGGCCTTGAGCTCGATGCCGGGAGTCTGGATGTAGTTATTAAATGCCGCGCAGACCGCGCTGATGCGCGTCTGTACATCGCCGCTGCCCGCGAGCAGCGCGAAATTATCCGCGGCGAGACGCCCGATGAGTCTGTCTGGGAAATGCTCGCTGAGGAGGCGGGCAACCGTGCGCAGGCATTCGTCGCCCTGGGCGATGCCGCAGATGGTGTTCAGCCGGCGGAAATTCGTGATGTTGAAATAGACGGGAACTTCTTCGAGAAAGGTGCCGTTTTTGAGGTTTCGCTCCGCGTGCTTGACAGCGGCGCGGAAGAACGCGTGCATGCCGGGCAGTCCCGTCAGAGCGTCTGTCTCATAGGCGCTGCGGCACGTATCGGCGCCGATGAGCGTCATGTAGTAGAGCGGTCCGAGGCAGGCGTCTGTCCCTTGGCGCAGCGTGATTTCCATGCGGCGCAGGTGGCCGAGTGCGGTGCGGTACTCGTAGTTATAAAAGCGGCGGGATACATCCTTGCCAGCAGAGCGGCGCGCAAGCTCCGCGAGCGGCAGGTAGTCGTCGGGCAGCAGGAAGTGGGAGAAGGTCGTGCCGACTTTCCCGCGCAGCGTATCGAAGTTCTCGCACTGGTAGAGCGCGAGAGCGTCACGATTGGCGAAGACGAGCTCCTCCGTGCCGTCTGTGCGGAAGAGGAATATGCCCGGCAGGCTGTCGTAGGCGGCATGAAGACGGGCTTTGATTTCAGCTGTCAGGGAAACGGGCGTATTGGAAACATCGTTGTCTCGGCACATAAAAACTCCCCCTGCGTGAATGGAAAGGTTGTCATTGGATGTTGGGGTATCTCGTCAGAAGCCGGTCTCGACGCCGCCGTCCGGGTCGGTCACGAGGAGCTGCTGGCCGAGCATCGTCGTGAGGTCAGCGCGCGTGTGGCCGTAGCCGGGGCTCGTGAGGTCCTGCGCCTCCATGTAGCGGGAAGACGGCGCATTGAGGAGGCCGCTCACAGTATCGTAGAGCATGTCGTTCGTGAAATAGCGGCTGCGGTGGTAGCGGATGGCACGCGTGCGGCCGGGCAGCGCCGCGCGGTACGCATCCGAGAGGTAGATGAACATCGGGATGCGCACCATATCAAAGGAGAAGACGTCCGGGTTGTGCGAGATCGTGAGGTTCTCCCCATGGTCGGAGAAATAGAGCATCGCCTGCAGATGCAGGTTCGCCTGCGCGTAGTCGAAGATGCGCGAGAGGATGGCATCCGTATAGAGGACGCTGTTCGCGTAGGACTCCACGGACGACACCTCGCTCTCGCCGTGCCACAGGGCGAATTCCTCCGGATAGCGGTTATTGTAGTAGATGTGGCTGCCCATGATGTGCAGCACGATGAAATTATTCTGCGCCGGGTCGACGGTCTCGAGGTAGCTTAAAAGCGTCTCGTCGTATTTATCGGAGAAGTTGTACGAGTCGTCCGTCCACTCCGCGTGGTCGGCGGTCTTGGCGACGAGCGTGATGGCGCTGTCGTACTGGCCGTAGCGCCCCTGGTTGCTGAACCAGTACGTCTCGTAGCCCGCCTTTTTCGCGACGTCGAGGATGGACGTCGAGTTGAAGAACTCCCTGTCGTTGTACTGGCTCTGCTCCGTGAGCGCGCGCTGCAGCACGGGCACGGTCTGCGACCAGCAGGCGTAGACGTTCGTAAAGACGTTGAACGCGGGACTTTGCAGTTGGCTGTCGAGCCACGGCGTGTCCTCGTAGGGGAAGTCCGGCGTGTAGGCGTGCATGTAGTCGCGCGACTCCGACTCGCCGATGACGACGATGACCGTGCCGGGCGCGCGCGCCGGCAGCGTCTGCGTGCCGTCGATGTCGAGCGCCTCGTAGCGGTCTTCGTGGCCGTCGCCGTAGGCCTGAGTCTCCGATACATAGGTACGCACGTCGCTGACGAGCCCGCCAAACGACGTCTGCGGCACGTAGTAGAGCAACGTGAGGGCGGAGAGGGCGACGAGCAGGAGCGAGAGGCCCGCCTGCTCGTCCGTGCGGCGCTGCTGCATCTTCCGCAGGAAGGCGCAATTCGTGCGTGCGGCGCCGGCGAGGAAGACGGCGAAGCAGGCGATGATGAGGAGCGCCGGCCCCGTGCCGACGTTCGACTCGATGAAATCGATGCTCTCGCGCCAGTTCGTGAGGTAGAGCGCCATGAGCGAGGCGGGCGAGAGGCAGTGCCAGACGATACAGTAGTAAGCGTACTGGATGAACGGCACGACGAGCGCGGCGAAGTCGAGGAGCGCGAGCAGCGCGGCGGCGAGGCGCGTGTGCCGAGAGAACGCGAGTGCGGACGAGAGCCCCGTGAGCAGCAGGAAGATCGCCGTACCGACGACGAAGTCGAAGCAGATGAGCGACTGATACCAGACGCTCTGATACGTCCAGGCGTAGAGCAGCGGAAAGGCGGAGCACCAGCCGAGCCCTGCGAAGAGATGGAAGAGCCCCGTCCGCTCGAAGAGCGATAGCCCTGTCGCCCGCTGCGCGAGCACGAGCAGCGCGAGCACCGGGAGCGCGATGGGCAGGAAATAGTCGGCGCCCATGTCCTCGCCGATGTCGCAGTAGAAGGCGATGAGGCAGATGAAATAGATGCAGGCAGCGGTCAGCTGTCGGATCAGCGTATCCTGCTGGTCGGGGGAGATTCTCATGACGTGTTCTTCCTTTATCTTCTTATATTTATGGCAACAAAAGACAAATTTCCTATGCTATTTTACATGAAATGCCTGTATTCGTCAATTTTCCATATTGCGTTCGCGGGGATTCTCTGCTACAATATGTTCCTGTCAGACATAACTCAAACCACAATATGTTGAGAAAAGGGAGGGGAACGCCCCCATTTAGGGGCGTACGATGATGTTGAAGACAGTAACGAAGCGCACGGGGTTCACGGTCCCCTACAACCGTGAGAAGATCTACAATGCCATCCGTGGGGCCAATGAGGATGGCAAGCAGCAGATGACGGAAAAGGACATCGACGAGGTCACGAGCCAGGTCGAGTGGGATTTTAAGGACCGCGAGAACGTGAGCGTCGAGGAGATCCAGGACATGGTCGAGCAGGAGCTCATGAAGTACGACTTCTACGACATCGCGAAGCGCTACATCATGTACCGCCAGCGTCACACGGAGCGGCGCAAGGCGCAGCAGCACCTCATGGAGACGTATCAGGACATCTTCTTTGCGCCGGCGGAGGACTCCGACCTCAAGCGCGACAACGCGAACATCAACACGGATGCCTCGATGGGCATCATGCTCAAGCTCGGCGCCGAGGGCGCGAAGCACTTCGTCGATAACTACGTGCTCGACGAGCGCTTCGCGGCGGCGGATAAGGAGAACTACATCCATATCCACGACAAGGATTTCTCGCTCATCACGTTCAACTGCTGCCAGATCGATCTCTTGAAGCTCTTCCACGGCGGCTTCTCGACGGGGCACGGCTTCCTGCGTGAGCCGAATTCCATCCGCGCCTACGCGAGCCTCGCCTGCATCGCCATCCAGAGCAACCAGAACGACATGTTCGGCGGACAGAGCATCAACGCGTTCGACTACGCGATGGCGGAGGGCGTGCGCAAGTCGTTCCGCAAGGCGATCGTTGATGAGGCGCGCAAATCCGTCATCTACCGGTTCGAGGAGGAATCGTTCCTGACGGAGGAGCCGTTCAAGACGGAGTTCCTCGCGGCGATGGACATGGATGCCTGCCTCTACGCGGAGCAGGTGGACACGGAGCGCGGCAAGCGCGGCATCGAGGCGCTCGGCCGCGCGCTCACCGCGATCCTCACGCAGCACGGCAAGCCGACGCGCGACGCCTACCTCGACGCGCGCAGCATCTACCGCCTCGCCTGCGCTGACGTCGAGGAGGAGACACACCAGGCGATGGAGGCGCTCATCCACAATTTCAACACGCTTCACAGCCGCGCGGGCGCGCAGGTGCCGTTCTCTTCGATCAATTACGGCATGGACACGAGCCCGGAGGGACGCCTCGCGACGCGCGAGACGCTCAACGCCATCTGGGCGGGCCTCGGCAACGGCGAGACGGCGATCTTCCCGATTTCCGTCTTCCAGCTCAAGGCGGGCGTGAACTACAACCCGGGCGATCCGAACTACGACCTCTTCCTGCAGGCGTGCAAGACGAGCGCGAAGCGCCTCTTCCCGAACTTCGTCAACATCGACGCGCCGTACAATCTCCAGTACTATAAGCCGGGCGACTACAACAGCTGCGTCGCGACGATGGGCTGCCGCACGCGCGTGATGAGCAATGTCAACGGCCCGGAGGAGTCCGGCTCGCGCGGCAACTTCTCCTTCACGACGATCAACCTGCCGAAGCTCGCGATCGAGGCGAAGGGCGACGTGAAGAAATTCTTCGAGCTCTACGACCACTACATCACGCTCTGCCATGACTACCTGCTCGAGCGCCTGCACGTCATCGAGCAGAAGCATGTCTACAACTACCCATTCCTCATGGGGCAGGGCGTCTGGATGGGCTCGGAAAAGCTCAAGCCGACGGACACGATCAAGGACGTGCTCAAGCATGCTTCCTATTCCATCGGCTTCTGCGGTCTCGCGGAATGCCTCGTCGCGCTCACGGGCAAGCATCACGGCGAGAGCGAGGCGGCGCAGGAGCTCGGCCTCAAGATCGTCGGACACATGCGCGCGCGCACGGATGCCTACACCGAGGCGGAGCACCGCAACTGGTCGACGTTCGGCACGCCGGCGGAGAGCACAGCCGGTCAGTTCCAGCGCGCGAACAGGAAGAAATACGGCATCATCAAGGGCGTCACCGACCGCCCCTACATGACGAACAGCAGCCATGTGCCCGTCTACTATCCGATCAAGGCGATCGATAAGATCCGCATCGAGGCGCCGTACCACGCACTCGAGAACGCGGGCCACATCGCCTACATCGAGATGGACGGTGACCCGACGAAGAACGTCAAGGCATTCGAGGCTGTCGTGCGCGCGATGCACGATGCCGACATGGGCTATTTCTCCATCAACCACCCCGTCGACCGCGACCCCGTCTGCGGCTACACGGGCATCATCGAGAACGAGTGCCCGCACTGCCACCGGAAAGAGATCGAGCGCGGCCACCTCGTCGTGCCGCGCATGAAAGCGTAACCGCATGAAGAATCTCGTCGAAAAACTGCAGGCGAAGGAGGGCTTCTCGCCATCCGAGTGCATCCTCGCTGATTTCCTGCTCAAGAATTTCCGGCTGCTCGCCGGGATGTCGACGCGCCAGCTCGCGAAGGAGACGTATACGAACTCCGCGGCTATCGTGCGCTTCAGCCAGAAGCTCGGCTTCGGCGGTTATACGGAGTTCAAGGTGCAGTTCCTCGCGGAGATGATGGAGCGCATCCGCAACCCGCAGGTGACGGATTTCTCCATGACGGATCGCGATACCGTCCAGTCGCTCATGGACAAGGTGACAGGGCTCGAGGTCGAGGCGCTCCGCTCGACGCGGGGCATGCTCGACGCGGCGCAGTTCATGCGCGCGCTCGCCCTGCTTTCCAAGGCGCAGCACATCGACTTCTACGCGATGGATGAGAACCTCAATATCGCGCAGATGGCCGCCTCTGGATTCCTCATGGCGAACAAGGGAACGACGGTGCATCCGGCGATGACGATGCAGTACCTCTCTGCGGCGGGCATGCAGAAGGGCCACGTCAGTTTCTTCATCAGCCGCACGGGGGAGAACCGCATGCTCATCGACATCGCGCACCTCCTGCGCCTGCGCTCCGTGCCGCGGCTGCTGATCACATCGGCTCCCTCGAGCACGCTCGCCTCCCTCGCGGACGTGACGTTCCCCGTCGCGACCGTCAATACCATGGAGAAGCTCGGCCCGCGCATCTTCCTGCTCGGCGCGAAGTATGTGACGGATCTCCTTTTCGCCGTCCTCATGACGCGGCTCGATTTCTCCGACGCGAAGAAAAAAGAACAATGGCTCAACGGCCATTTTCATTATTGATTGTTTTTGACCAAAACGCCTCAGCGCTTGCTGGGGCGTTTTTTTGTAGCGCTGTTACAGGCGGCACTTTTCATGAAAGAAAAATGAAACAGCATTGTTTCTTATTGTTTTTCTCTTGTTGAGCGGGAAGAACGTCTTTGTTATGATGTCATTGTTCTTGAGGAGCATTGAGATCACAGACGCTTCTCGGACACATCGCCCATCTGGTACCGAATGGGAAAAAATAGGAGGGGACTATATGAATCGACAGAAACTCTTTGACAGCTTCATCGAGTTCATGGGACGATTCGCGCAGCTCAAGGCAGTTGCCGCGCTGCGTGATGGCTTTATCATGACGACGCCGTTTACGATCTGCGGCTCGGTGTTCCTGTTGTTGGCCAATCTTCCTGTGCCTGGCTACGGCGATTTCATGAGTTCGCTGTTCGGCAAGGACTGGACGGCGCCGCTCAACGCTGTGGCCGGCGGTACGTTCAGCGTACTCGCGCTCATCGTTGTATTATCTATCACCTATAAGTATGTGGAGAATGAGGGCTGTGACGCGATGATGGCAGCCATCCTCGCGCTCTCGACGTTCCTCATTCTGATGCCGCCGACCATCGTGACGAAGGAGGGCGCCGTCGTCGGCGACATCATCCCGAAGGCGTGGGCAGGCAGCAACGGCGTCATCACCGCCATCCTGATCGCGTTCTTCGTCTCGTGCGTGTTCTGCTACTTCGAGAAGCACCACATCGGCATCAAGATGCCGGACGCCGTGCCGCAGGGCGTGGCGCGCGCGTTCTCCGCGCTCGTGCCAGGCATGGTGTTCTTCACGACGGCATCTGTGCTCTACGGCCTCTGCCACTACGTTGGTGCGACGACGCTGCCGGAGCTCATCTTCAAGGTCATCCAGACGCCGCTACAGGGCCTTTCGGACTCGCTCGCGGGCGGTACGATCATCGTCAGCCTGCAGAGCATCCTCTTCTGGGCCGGCATCCACGGGCCGAACGTCGTCGGCGGCGTCGTGAGCCCGCTGCTCATCGCGAACTCGCTCGACAACCAGCATCTGCTCGACATGGGCATGTCGCTCGTCAACAACCCGCAGGCGAAGATCTTCACCTGCCAGATCAACGATGTCTTCGTCAAGAGCGGCGGCTGCGGCCTCACGCTGGGGCTGCTGATCGCGGGCATTTTCACGGCGAAGTCCGATCAGCTCAAGTCGCTGATGAAGATGGCGTTCGTGCCGGGACTCTTCAACATCAACGAGCCGATCATCTTCGGCCTGCCGATCGTCTTCAATCCGTATCTCTTGGTGCCGTTCGTGCTCGTGCCGCTCTTTGCGATGTTCATCACCTGGTTCGCGATTTCCACGGGCTTCATGGCGCCGTTCAGCGCCGTGCAGGTACCGTGGACGACGCCGCCGGTCATCGCGGGCTTCCTGCTCGACGGCTGGCAGGGTGCGGTCATCCAGATCGTGAACCTGGCCATGGCGACGGTGATCTACTTCCCGTTCCTGAAAGCACAGGATAGAGCATTCCTGAAAGAAGAGCAGGAGAACGAAGCAGAGCAAGCCTAACAATATAGAAGAAATCTGTACAGGGGATTCATGAAGAAGTGAAAGGGAGGATGGGTACTATGAAGAAGAAACTCGAAAAGACGTTGGCCATGAGCGTACTGCTGGCCCTCGGCAGCACGGGCTGCGTCTTTGCCGCGCCGGCGGCGGAGGACACGGACGCCCGCATCGCGGCTCTCGAGCAGCAGCAGCAGGAACTCGCGAAGGAGCTCAAGGCCCTCAAGAGTGAGAACAAGGAGCTCAAAAACCAGAGCAATAGCCAGAAGAAGCAGATCACGGGCATGAAGAACAGCGTCAATGAGGCGCTGAACCGCTTTTCGCTGCATGGCTTTGGCCGCGTTTCCTGGGATAATGACAACATCAAGGGATATATTGATAAGAACGATAATAGCCGCTACTACCTTGATTTAGAGGGAAAATTCCAGGTCAACAAGGACTGGAGCTTCCATTTCCAGAGTGAGACAAATCACCGCTACAAACACCTCGTGCAAGAGGATGGTACAACTCAATATCATCAGGGACATGATGATTCCGATGGTGTGATCCAGCGCATTTGGGCAGAGGGAAAGGTCGGCGTTATCAATGTGGATATTGGCCGTCGTTGGCGCGGACTCGGTTTCCAGAACGTGCTGCTCGGCAACGAGACGGACGGCATCGTGCTCAGCACGCCGATTCCCGGCAGCAAACTGACGGGCAAGGCGTTCGTGCTGACGCCGACGGATGCAGGATATGATTTCACGCTCATGGGTGTAGGCGCCCAGGGCCAGGTCGGGCATGGGCTCCAGGTCTCTGTGGCAGCCGTCAAGACGGATATCAACAGGAATGACAGGATGGGAGAAAATGTCTATGATGGTAAAACTCCCCATGATCCGCGTCACAATACGGCAGGCTCTTTTGGTTATGTACTCAGTGCGATGTGGAATCCGCTGAAGAATATCTTCCTCATCGGCGACTATGCGCGCACGAATATGAAGCCTTACGATAAGGCTTGGGATTCTTGGTTGCCCGCAGAACAGCAGCATCGCGTAAGACAGGGCAATGACTACATGACGTTCCGCGTGAACTATCGCTGGTCGAACATCAATGATCCGGGATCGTTCCAGCTTTATAGCCGTTATTACAATTATTCGAGTAACGAAAACGATCTGGTCGGTATGTTCGGTGACAAGGAATGGGGTCTCCTGCGGCCGGGTTCGCACGGCTGGGTCTTTGGGTTTAAGTATGTACCCGCTAGGAATATCGAGTGGGAAACGATGTACGAGTATGCGACAGCGCATAATGGGATTTGGAATAAGACGGATACAACGTACCATCGCCATTTCCTGCGCACCCAGATCGACTATCATTTCTGAGTCTGTCTGATGCCGCCCCGCGCGGCGCGACGCATGTATCCTTGCGAAAAGATCAGCAGCGCTCGATGCTTTGAATTTCATTTATCCAATAAGGAGTGTTCCTCAATGAAAAAAATTGTGTTGCTTTGTGCCTCCGGCATGTCGACGAGTATTCTCGTGAAAAAGATGAAGGAGGCTGCTGCTGCCGCTGGCAAGGACTACGAGATCGCCGCTTACTCCGCCTCGGAGGCGGCCACGAAGGCTGCGGACGCCGACGCGGTGCTGCTCGGTCCCCAGATCCGTTTCTCCAAGGACAAGATCGCCGCGGAGCTGCCAGGCGTGCCGGTCGAGGCCATCGACATGCGCATGTACGGCCGCATGGACGGCAAGGGCACGGTGGAACTCGCTGAGAAGATCATGAAGGGGTGAGCGACATGGGGGATTTAGAGCAGATTGCTTTCCAGATCATCTCGATGGTCGGTACGGCGCGCAGCTCCTACATTGAGGCCATCCAGGCCGCGAAGCAGGGCGACTACGCCAAGGCGGAGCAGCTCATCAAGGAAGGCGACGAGGCATTCGTCGAGGGGCATGACGCGCACACGAGCCTGTTGACGCGCGAGGCGTCGGGCGAGAAGAACATCGTGAGCCTGCTCATTCTCCACGCGGAGGATCAGCTCATGAGCGCGGAGGCCTTCAAGACCATCGCGCTGGAGTTCATCAGCGTCTATCAGCGTCTGGACGGCAAGGAGGAGACAGTATGAGCTTTCCGAAAGGATTTCTTTGGGGCGGTGCGGTCGCCGCGCATCAGCTCGAGGGCGCGTGGCAGGCAGGCGGTAAGGGACCATCGGTCGCTGACGTCATGACGGTCGGCGGCCCCGGCGTGCCTCGCGAGATCACGGATGGCGTCCTGCCCGGGAAGTACTATCCGAACCACGAGGCGATCGACTTCTATCACCACTACAAGGAGGATATCGCGCTGCTCGCGCAGCTCGGTTTCAAATGCTTCCGCACCTCGATCGCCTGGACGCGCATTTTCCCGAACGGCGATGAGGAGACGCCAAATGAGGCCGGTCTCAAGTTCTACGACGACCTCTTTGATGAGATGCATAAGTACGGCATGGAGCCGGTCATCACGCTCTCGCATTTCGAACTGCCGTATCATCTGGTGACAGAGTACGGCGG
>ULTB01023696.1_pt1 | contig 12382 bp, 14 predicted proteins | sample 1957251 | NCBI WGS metagenome assembly ULTB01 (sample SAMEA4835724, study PRJEB28245) | human gut metagenome | biome: gut microbiome; material: fecal sample | place: Denmark | collected 2008
GGACATGACGGCGCTGGAGCTCTTGATGGCGACGGCGCGCACGGGCGTCCGACTGTTCCGGCAGCACATCGATGAGATCCTCGCGGGAACGTACCCGCGCAGGCGCATCACGGCGCCGGGGCGCCTCTACCTATCCCGCGAGGTCCCCAACGACGGTTGGCTCGACCCGACATGGTCGATGACGAAGGCCTACGCCTTCCTGCGTGCGCTGGACTACGGGGGTCTCCCCATCCTGCCGCCGCCGAAACTGCGCCTGGGAGAGGGGGTCTATGAGATTGAAGATTATCAGATTGGCGGATGTCCAATCGGGGGGGGGCATCTGTATCATACCGTCCCGAGCGCGGATGGCAGATCAGCTCTCCTCTGCCGCCTGAGGAAACTGCCGCCGCCTGGGAGGTGAAGGACTCGCAAGAGGTTCTCTTTGCTTTTACCTTCCTGCGAAGTCAAGCGAAAGATTGGCGGACGGATTACTTCCTTTCCCCGGAGGAGTTGGAGAAGAAACTCCAGGCGGGGAAGGTGCGGGCAGTCCTTTCCCGTACCGCCTTCCTCTTGATCGAAACGAGGACATCCTATGAGCGCCTTTACTATGGGAGCACATGCGCTGGCGCTCTAACGGAGCTCTTACGAAGCGCCCTTCCAGGCGGTACGCTGCCGCTCGTGGTGGACCTGATCGCTGATAAAGACGAAGGTGGGCGCGTGCAGCTCGTAGATGGATTCACGCATTGCGGCTTTCAGCAGCAGTTCCGCTTGCGGCGTATGACGCGCATACAGAAGCGTCTCCAGGACTTAGCCGTTCCTGCAGATAAGTTTGCCCGACCGTCGGAGACAGATGAAATCACGCGCCTCTTGCAGCGGAATTTCGATGTCATGACGGAGAACGTTCCATCGTGCGAAGAGATCAGGGCAGCTATTCAGCGGCGTGAGATATTCGCGGCGCGTCGTGACGGTCGTGTCGTCGCTGTCTTTTGGCTCGCACGACATGGGAAACGGGGGGAAGCCAGGTATTGGCTCGCGGACCCGGCGTATCGCGGTCATGGCGATTTCCCGGGTGTTGCCGTCTACTGGGACGCCCTGCGGCTGATGAAAGGGCTGCGCGTCGTGACGCTATTCGTAAAGGAAGAAAATGCGCCTGTGATCAAGATGCATATTGCCAATGGCTTTCGTTTTGATGGGCTGGAAGATATGGTTTTCACGAAGAAGGGAATGGCAGAAGATGACGAGAGAAAAGATTGACCAGATCGTGGAGCAGGTCGTCCGCGACTACTGTGAGGAAAATGATATCAAGGCGGAGGTAACGCAGAATACGCACCTCATCGGAGCAAGCTCCATCATGGATTCGGTGGGACTCGTGAGTACGGTTGTCGATATCGAGAGCGCGCTCTTGGAAGAGGGAGTAGATATCTCCCTGACGTCTGAGACAGCGATGTCCGCGCGTATCAGCCCTTTTCGGACCATCGGTTCTCTGTGCAGTTTCATCGAGCGTGAATTGGAGGATGGAAAAGCATGAGCCGCGTTATGATCATCACGGGCACGCGCAAGGGAATCGGCCGCTTTTTGGCGGAATCGTACCTCGCGGCAGGCGATGTTGTTTACGGCTGCTCTCGGCGTGCTTCAGATTTGGAGCATCCGCATTACCACCATACATGCCTCAATGTTGCCGATGAAAAGGCGGTGACAACATTCGTACGGGATGTCTATAAAAAAGAGCACAGAATCGACGCCTTGATCAATAATGCGGGAGCGGCGTCCATGAATGCCTTCGTCTTGACCCCGTATGCGACAGCCAAGCGCGTCATGGAGACGAATTTCGCTGGCACGTTTCTTTTCTCGCGGGAAGTCAGCAAGTACATGATCAAAGCGCGGAAAGGGCGCATCGTGAATTATTCGACCGTCGCCGTCGCCCTGCAGTTGGAGGGGGAACTCATCTATTCGGCTTCCAAGGCGGCTGTGGAACAGCTGACGCATGTCCTGGCGAAGGAAATCGGCACGTTCGGTATTACGGTCAATGCGATTGGACCGACGCCGATCGATACGGATTTGATCAAGAATGTGCCGAAGGAGAAAATTGCCAATCTGATGAACCAGCAGTGCATCAAGCGGCTGGGGATGTTCCAGGATGTGAAAAATGCAATCGACTTTTATCTGAGGCCGGAAAGCGATTTCATTACGGGACAAGTACTCTATCTAGGTGGGGTGAATTGAATTGCATCCGTTTATTGAGAAGTTCCAGGGCGCTCAGCATCGCATAGCCGTGGTCGATCGTGGTGCGACGTATACCTATCAGGATCTCTATCAGGAAATCGAGAAGCAGTATCATTGGCTGTCGGGAAGAGTCCCGGAGGGCGCTGTCGTCGCGCTCTGCATGGACTATTCCTTTTCGGCGATCTCCTTGTTCCTGGCCATGATGGAAAATAAGAATGTGATCATCCCCATCGCAACGACCGTTCCGGAAGAGATCGAGAGCCGCCTCTCCGAGGTTCCCTGTGCGTATCGATTGATCCAGGAGCCAGGAGGAACGCTGCGTCTCCTGTCGGGGACTGAAAGGCATGATTCCCCGGTGCTCCTGCAGAAATTGCAGGAGCGGGGGCACGCTGGACTGGTCCTTTTCAGCAGCGGCTCGACAGGGAAACCGAAAGCAATGGTACACGATCTGACGCAGCTGATCGCACATTATGAGGGAAAACGCGAGCGCAAGCGTAATATGACGTTCCTGATTTTTCTGATGTTCGATCATATCGGCGGCATCAATACGTTGCTGAATTCGCTCGCCATGCATATCACGATGGTTCTGCCGGAGCGAAGGGAACCGGAGTATATCGCCTCGCTGGTAGAGCGCTACCACGTGGCGGTCCTGCCGTCCTCGCCGACGTTCCTGAATCTGCTGCTACTCAGTGGTGCAGCCGAGAAATACGACCTTTCCAGCCTGCGCATGATCACCTACGGGACAGAGCCCATGCCGTCCTCGCTGCTGTTGAAGCTGAAAGCAGCGTTCCCTCATGTGCGCTTCCTGCAGACCTTCGGGACGAGCGAGACGGGCATCATTTCCACGGTGAGCAAGTCCTCTACGAGTACCTTCCTGAAATTCGATGATCCCGATACGGAGTATAAAGTCGTCGATGGAGAATTGTGGCTGCGGACAAAAACGCAAGTGATGGGCTATCTCAATGCCAAAGCAGAGCGCTTTACAGAAGACGGCTGGTTCCGTACAGGGGACTTCGTCGAGGAGAAAGATGGTTTCCTGCGCATCGTCGGGCGCAACTCCGATATGATCAATGTCGGCGGCGAAAAGGTGATGCCGGAGGAAGTGGAGACAGTACTGCTCCAGATGCCAGGGGTGGAGGACGTTACCGTCTACGGAGAGTCCAATCCCATCACAGGGCAGGCGGTCGCCTGCAAGATCAAGCATCGGGATGCCGCGGTGACACCGCTAGAGATCAAGAAAGAAGTGCGCAAGTTCTGCAAGACGCGGCTGGCATCCTATAAGATTCCGGTGCGGGTGGTCCTCATGGAGCAGGTGGAGTATACCAAGCGATTCAAGAAGAAGCGCTAAACGATAAGGAGGAGTTTTTATGGAGCAAAAGATACGAGAAATCTTGGCGGACTTGCGCCCGGAGTTCGATTTCACCGAGGATGTGGATTTCATCGAGGAAGGGTATCTCGATTCCTTCGACATCGTCCAGCTCGTGGCGGCGCTTGAGAAGGAGTATGGGGTGAAGATCAAGGGGATCGATATCGTGCCGGAGAATTTTTCTTCGGTGGTGGCGATGGAGCGGCTCCTCAAGAAGAGTGGGGCGAAGTAATGCAGCTGGCATATCGGAACAAGAGAATCACCGGTGTCCTGACGGTCATCCCGAAGAACTGCAAGACGTTCGATGAGGAGATGAAAAACTACCAGGCGGACAAGAAGCGCTCGCGGCGGCTCAAGCTCGTGATGGGCTATGACCGGCATCATTTCGTGGAGCCGGGGGTCTGCGCGTCGGACCTCGCCGTTTTCGGCGTGGAGACGCTCCTGCACGAGGGGAAGCTCCGTAAGGAGGAGATCGATGCCATCGTCACGGTCACGCAGTCGCCGGACTATTTCATGCCGACGACGGGCGCCGTGATCCACGGGCGGCTCGGGCTCGATTCGCACGTCTACTGCGTGGATATCAGCCAGGGCTGCACCGGCTATCTTACGGGGCTCATGGAGGCGTTCTCCCTGCTCGACCAGCCGCAGACGCGGAAAGTCCTCCTCATCAACGTAGATGTCCTGAGCCACAAAGTCTCAAAGGAGGACCGCAACAGCTATCCGCTCATCGGCGATGCCGCCTCGGTGACGGTCGTCGAGCGGACGGAGGAGGAGACGCGCATCGACGGCGAGATCCGCATGGATGGCAGCCGCCACGATGCGCTGATGATCCCGGCGGGAGGCTTCCGACAGCCCTCGACGCCGGAGACCGCTGTGCTTCACGAGGACAGCGAGGGGAACCGCCGCAGCCTCGATAACCTCGTGATGAAGGGCGCCGATGTCTTCAACTTCGTGCAGACGGAGATGCCGCCGCTCCTCGCATCGCTCTTCGCGCGGCTCGGTGTAAAGAAGGAGGAGATCGATTGGTTCCTCTTCCACCAGCCGAATAAGTTCATGGTGGAAAAGCTCGCGCAGGCTATCGACGTGCCGCTCGAGAAAATGCCAAGCAATATCGTCACGTATTTCGGCAACGCGAGCGGCGTCACCATCCCGACGAATATCTGCTACAACGTCGGGGAGAAGCTGCTGGGCCACACCTATAAAGTCTGCCTCGCCGGCTTCGGCGTCGGCCTCACCTGGGGGGCGATGGTGCTCGAGCTGGGGCAGCTGGATTTCTGTGAGATGGTGGAGTTTTGAGTATGGAGACGAAAAAGGAATTCACCTTAGTGACAGGCGCAACTTCCGGTTTAGGCTTGGAGCTCGTTCGAGAACTCTGCGGACAGGGGGAGTCGGTGATCGCCTGCGGGCGAACGTTCAATCATTTTCTTGATTTATCGGAATTCGGGGGGGGGTATAACAAAAACTTATGCCTTTGACCTGCGCAACGTGTCGGAAATAGCGACATCATTGCGTACCTATCTCGAAGAGAATGAAATCAGAGTGAAGGGATTCGTTCACTGTGCCGGCGTGTCGCCCATCTCGCCGCTGCGGCTTATGGATGCCGCGGCGATCCGAGACGTGCTTGCAGTCAATGTGTGTTCCTGTCTGGAAATCCTGCGCGTGCTGACGGCGAGGCGCGTCAATCATAGTGCACTCAAAAGTGTGGTGCTGATCTCGAGCATCGCGAGTGTCCGCGGTACGAGCGGCATGAGCGCGTATTGCGCCTCGAAGGGGGCGCTCGACGCGGCGGCGCGGGCGCTCGCGGTAGAGATGGCGCCGCATGTGCGCATCAATACCGTCCGTCCTGGGGCACTGCCCACAGAGATCTTGGAGAAGGCCGGTGTCTCGCCGGAGATTGCGCAGGATTTCCGAGAGCATCCTGAGGCACACGGCAGCCTGCTGGGCTGTGCGCGGCTTTCGGATGTGACGGCGCTCATCCGCTATCTATTATCGGAGGAGGCCCGTTTCATCACAGGGCAGTGCTTTACGGTGGATGGGGGTGTGACGGCACACTAGGAGTCCCTTTTCTCGGAAAGAGGGATATATGGAATTTTCTCAAACAAGGGTGCTCGTCACGGGCGCTTCCTCTGGTATCGGTAGGGCGACTGCTGTCCGTCTTGCGAAGGAGAGGGAAGTCACCTTAATCCTCAGCGGCAGGGACGAGGCGCGTCTGCGCGAGACATGGACGCTTTGCGGAGAACGTGCGGAGGATGTACTCTGGCCGCGGGAACTCGACAATGCCTGGGCGGCGGGGGAGGCGCTCCAGGAGTTCCTCCAGGCGCGGCAGCTTTCTGTGCAGGCATTCGTCCACTGTGCTGGTATGGCACCGCTCCTGCCGCTGCGGCTCGCGGACGCGGAAACGGCACACCGCATTATGGAGGTCAATTTCTTCTCCGCGGCAGCGTTGCTCGAGACGCTCATCAGTCGGCGCGTCAACCGGAAAGAGTTGACACGCGTCGTCCTGATATCGAGTGTGCAGAGTCAGATCGGTGCGAAAGGGCAGGGGTTCTACTGCGCCTCGAAGGCGGCGCTTGAGGGCTTCCTGCGGGCGATGGCAGAGGAGCTCGGACCGCGGGTGCGGGTGAACGCCATCCGCCCGGGCGCCGTTCCGTCCCGCATGGCGGATGAGCTGACCGCGCGGGCGGATCTCTTGACGAAAGATGTGGCAGAGGGATATACGCTCGGTCTTGGCATGCCGGAAGACATCGCATCGATGGTGGCGTTCCTGCTCTCGGAGGAGGCGCGCTGGATCACGGGACAGTGTTTCACGGTTGATGGCGGTAGGATGGCACATTAGGAGGAGATTCCATGGCAGAACAGGTTTTGTTTCAGGATGCAAGCGGACAGCTGGTGACGCGATCGACACTGCGTGCGGCGCTCGAGGCGTGTGGGGCGGCGGATGCGGACGTTTTATTCATCCATTCGGATCTGACGTTTGGTCAGCCGAATCTCAGTCTCGGCAGGCGCGGCATCATGGCGGGCGTCCTCGATGCCGTGCGCTCGCTTGGCGTTGGGACGCTCATCGTGCCGACGTTCACCTTCAGTTTTCCCAATGGCAGAGATTACGATGTACAGAAGAGCAAGACGAAGATGGGCGCGTTCAACGAGTATTTCCGCCGCCAACCGGAGGCCGTCCGCTCCCTCGACCCGATGATGTCCGTCGCGGCGATGGGGGAGAAAAGGTATTTGGCGACAGACGTTGGACATGAGTCCATCGGCAAGGGATGCACCTTCGACCTCCTCCATCAGGAGGCACGCGTCAAGTTCCTCTTCCTTGGCGTTCGTCCCGCGATGTGCTTTACGTATACGCACTACATCGAGTATGCGCTTCATGTCCCCTATCGCTATAACCGCGCGTTTACGGGCAAGGTTACGGCAGCGGACGGCACGACGCGAGAGGAAACGTACGAGCTCTTCGTCCGCTATGCGGGTGTAGAGCCGACGGATCGGGATGATTTCGAGCAGGCGCTGCTCCATACAGGCGCGGCAAAGAAGGTGTCCTGCGGCGATAGTTTCCTCTATGTCGTAGAGGAAAAGGCGAGCTATGCGCTGCTCGTCGAGAAGATTAGGCTGGACCCGCTCTATATGCTCGCGCATGATTACCCGCGACCGCTCGATGACCGATTTGAAGTCACTGGCGAGATGGTCGCCTTATAGATAAGGAGATGATATCTATGCATTCGTCGATCTTTGATGAGGATGTCTATGGCATGGCCTATCGTGGCAAGGAAATCGATTTGCGTCCCGGTGCGCGGCGTGTCACAAGGGATACGCCCCTTCTGCTCGTCGGGGAGGCAAAGGATTTCCCGAAAGCGGAGGGCTTCTTTGCCCAGCATGGCATGACGAGATGCTCACGGTTTGTGCTTTCGGGGGGGGCAGACGTTCTCTCTTTACGCACAGCATTGTGTGAGCAAGGGGATGGCATCGTCTTCTTGCTGAAGGACAGATATGAGAAGCCCTTCCAAACGGCATTTAACGGTCAGTCCTATCAGTTGTTTTCACGATACCGCGCGTATTTCAAGTTTATGCAGCCGGCATTGCGGCAGGTCTATGATCTGTTGGAGGACGAGGTCTCCCGCGAAACCTTTACGCGCGTCTTGAACGTGCGTTTCAAGCTCGCTGACGATGCGGAAGTCTTCTCTGTGTTTCAGCCGAATCAGTATTTCACTCCGCCGGAGATGAATCGCTTTACGCCGGACAGCGTTTTCGTGGATTGTGGAGCCTTCGTCGGTGATACGATCGAGAAATATATCTGGCACAGTCAAGGGATTTTCCGTCGTATATACGGATTTGAGCCTGGGATGAAGCAGAGGACAGCTCTGGAGCATCGAAAAGCGAGACTCGTGGAGGAATGGGCGCTCGATGACGATCAGATTTCCATCGTGCCGGCTGGCGTTGGCGAGGCTACGCAGGATATGGCGCTTGTCAAAGGCGTGATGAGCGACCTTGCCATCGGTACGAAACTTGTGCCGGAGGCAGAGGCCGACGAGGCGTCAATCATCGATCGCGTACATGTCGTTTCGCTCGATGAGTATTTCCGCGATAGGGAGCCTAGAATCGATATGATCAAGGCGGATGTGGAGGGATCGGAATTGGCGCTTTTGCAGGGCGCGCAGGAGATTATCCGCCGCGATCGCCCGAACCTCGCCATCTCGCTTTATCACAAGCTGACGGATTACTTCGAGCTGCCGCTGTATATCAAGTCGCTCGTCCCCGAATATCATCTCAGGATTTGTCACCACGCAACGAATTTTACAGAAACTGTCGTTTATGCTTATGTGGATTGAATCAGGAAAGGAAGAGTACACGATGACGGAACAGGAATTTCTCGATATTTTGACGGATCTCCTCGATACGGAGGAGGATTTAACGATGGAGACGCAGTTGGAGAGCCTGGAGGAGTGGGATTCCCTATCCAAGCTGATGTTCCAGTCCAAGATGATGGAGAAGGCGAAGGGAAAGCTGGCTGCTACGGATATCGCAGCGGCGAAAATCGTGGCGGACCTCTATCAACTGTTGCAGTGAGTGACGAGAAAGGATGGTATTGCAAATGACGAAAGAGCAATTCATGGAAGAAATGGCCTATGTATTAGATTTAGATGAAAATGGGGGGGGGTACTTAGTTTAGAGCAGTCGCTTGACGAGATCGAGGAGTGGGATTCTCTCAGTTATGTGGCGTTTCTTGCAATGGCGAATAAGGCGTCGGGGAAGCGCATCCTGCCGGCACAGGTGAAGGCTGCGAAGACGATGCGCGATCTTTTTGTCCTTGCGGGAGGCAGTGAGGAATGATTGCAAAGACATCGGGGATTCGTTTAGAGTATGTCGCGGGCGTCATCTCGCATCAAGTATTGCCTGTGTGTGATTACCTGAAGGATGTGCTGACAGAGAAAAAACTGCAGCGGCTGCAGAAGGGGACGGGCTTTCGTGCGCTCAGCATCGCCTCGCCTGGGGAATGCACATCGGATTATTGTGTGCAGGCGGCGGAGCAGATTTTCGCCCAGGGGGTTGAGCGGGCATCGGTCGGAGCTTTGCTGTTCGTGACGCAGACACCGGATTACACCGCGCCGTCAACGGCATACGCGATGCAGGATCGTTTGGGCTTAGCCAAGGATCTCGTGGCGTTTGATATCAATCTAGGCTGCTCGGGATTCGTATATGGGCTCTATCTCGCCGCCTCGATTTTGCCAACCCTCAACGGCAAAAAGGTGCTCCTCTGCTGTGGCGATGTCGCTACTCCGTTGATTTCTCCGCATGAGCCTGGTGTGCGTGCCATCACAGGAGATGCAGGGACATGTACGTTGATTGGGGGGGACGAAGGCACGGAGACGCTCTTCAATATCACGAGCTACGGGGAGCGCTATCGGGCATTGATCCGCCCCAACGGCGGTGCACGTCATCCCCTGTCGTACAAGGACAGTCACCTTGATACGGAGGATGCAGGGAATTACTCCAATATGGACGGTATGGGTGTCCTTGATTTTACGATGCAGGATGTGCCGGTGAATTTGCGCGAGTTGATGAATGCCGCAGGTGTCTGTGATGAAGACCTCGGCGCGTATCTCTTCCATCAGCCGAATCGCATCCTCATCCGTTCGATGAGTGAGCAGATTGCGGCGACGCCAGAGAAGGTCATATCAAATTCGGCGCAGATCGGCAACACGAGTTCGGCGACCATCCCCTTGCTTCTCACGGAGATGGGGGAGGAATGGAAGCGGCGTGAAAACCATCTTTCCCTGCTTTCTGGCTTTGGCATCGGCTTGTCGATCGCATCGACAATCATCAATCTCAAGGATACGAATTGTCTGCCGACACAGCATTTTCACTCGTGACATGATGGTCGGGGGAATATTGGATGAGCAATGTAGCATTTGATTTTCATGGGAAGAATTTCGTGGTGACCGGAGCTTCGTCAGGTATGGGAAAACAGGTCGCGCTGGAACTCGTCGAGTCGGGTGCCAGCGTCCTGGCTCTTGCGCGGCGTAGGGAGAACCTTTCAGCACTTGCAGAGGAGTCCGCGGAGGGAATCTATCCCGCTGCTTGCGATGTGCGCGAGCCGAAAGAGATGGAAGCGGCAGTGAAGGCCTTTGTCAAAGCGCATGGGAAAATCGATGGCGGCGTCCATGCTGCAGGGATTGGCGGACTCATGACGCTTCGTTTTTATGATGAAGCGAAGGCACATGATATCGTCAATACGAGCTTTTGGGGTGCTGTGAATTTCATGCATACGTGCGCGAGGGCGAGCATCTCTCATACTGCGGCGAGTTTCGTTCTGTTTTCCTCGGTGGCAGCTGTAGAGGGACTTAAGGGAGGCTTCGCCTATAGTGCGGCCAAAGCGGCGGTCGATGCGGCTTCGCATTCCTTTGCGAAGGAACTTGCACGTAGGAAGCAGCGTGTGAATACGATTCAGTCTGGCTGGGTTGATACGGAGATGACGCGCGAAGGGGGAGAAATGCTTCCTGATGGTCATTTGCAGCCCATCCTTGACCGGGAACTTTTGGGCGCAGGACGTGCGCAGGATGTGGCGGGTGCCGTTCTTTTCATGTTGAGTGATCGCGCGTCGTGGATGACAGGAGCGCAGATCCCCGTCGATGGTGGGTATTTGGCGTGAACTTGTCGCTGTACGTGCGCTGGGAATCGCTGTGGAGAAAGAGAGAATGTCATGAAGAAATTGATCATCGTTGGTTGTGGCGGCTTTGCTAGAGAACTGTACTGGCATGCACAGGACTCGCTGGGCTATCTCGAAACGTGGGAACTCAAAGGATTCCTCGATGGAGATGTGCGTTTGCCGGAAGCAGAGTATGAGAAGCTCGAACTCCCAGTCGTCGGCGATATTGCGTCGTATGAGATTCAGCCGGACGACGTTTTCGTCTGTGCGGTTGGCACGCCCGCAGTGCGCAAGAAAATGAGCGAGGCACTAAGGGCGCGCGGGGGCAAGTTCTTTACGCTCATTCACAGGACGGCCATCGTTCATGGAACTGCACAGATCGGCGAGGGGACGATCCTCTGTCCACGCGTATCGATTCATGATCATGCCGTAATCGGCAAGGATGTTCTTTTCAATGGCAATTCCGGTGCTGGGCACGATGTTACAGTCGGTGATCATTCCTGCTTCATGGGCGGCTGCAGCCTCTGTGGCTATGCGCAGATCGGCCGGGAGACGTACTGGGGTGACGGGGCTTGTGCGCTGCCGCATAGTCGGGTCGATGACGGAGCTTTTGTCGGGGCGCGGAGCGTGGTGTTCAAGCATGTGCGCGCGGGGCAGAAGGTGTTTGGGAATCCGGCGATGCCGATTTGAGGAAACACTGATTCATTTGGCACTCCGTCTTCACACGTCTGCGCTGTCCTCTCGTCGTCGACAAATTCTCAGCTAGCTCGCTACCTTTTCGTCTTGTCTCCTGAAGAGATACAGCGCATCCACGCAAATCCAGAACGCCTTATTTAATCGACTTATAAGTAAAATAAAATTAGGATAGCAGAAAAGAATGGTGCATGAATTCTACGGAAGTAGATGAATGACATACAATCAAATTTATTTCATGGGAACTGGGCGTGTGGGAGGAGCGTGCTTGTGGATTCTTGCGTAAGCTTGCGTTTCAGTACCCATTACTTGCCTTTCAGTAGAGCAGTACGCGATTCCTACCGTAGAGAATCAATGCCGACAGATGGGGATTCCCTATTTGAGGATGCCCCCGAAGGAATTGAGTCTGTTTTTATCACAGCAAGAAGCAAAGATCTTGTTGTTGAGTGCGCATAATTCCTATATTTTCCCGAAAGAAATTGTAGAAAAAGAAAATTTTACGATCATCATATCGCGCTTATATAGAAGAAAATCGCAATGCAAAGCGTTTCCTGCTTTGGGTGCGGGATGATAATCATACAGCAAAATCCATGTATCAGGCGTATGGAATGAGATTTGATCATTTGCAGGATGAGGTTATGGTGTATGAGGCGAGCCGTGAGCAGAGAAAAATTAAGGAAAGGCTATAAGGATCACTTACGCGTTAAAACTTGTGAAGTTGCTGTCTGTATAAAGGTGTGCCAAGATGTTTACACATGTTGGCGCACCTTTTTGTAGTGATACGGTCAGAATGTCGTTTCTTATGGAAAGGCTGATCCATTTGCGATAGGAAAAGCATCCCTGCTTGTCGAAGAATAGAAGAATATGAGATGAATACGGAAAAAATAGGAAGGCAGCATTTGCCCGCCAATATATAAAGGAAGAGAAAATGAAAAAAGTCCCCGAATTGCAATAATAAGTTGAACACCCGGCGAACC
>ULTB01029396.1_pt1 | contig 12348 bp, 8 predicted proteins | sample 1957251 | NCBI WGS metagenome assembly ULTB01 (sample SAMEA4835724, study PRJEB28245) | human gut metagenome | biome: gut microbiome; material: fecal sample | place: Denmark | collected 2008
TGAGATCCGCCGCAGAACCCGCGTGGTGGGGACGTTCCCCGATGGCAACTCCGCCCTGATGCTAGTCTGCGCTCGGCTCCGCCATGTGGCGGGCACCCAGTGGGGCAGCAAGAAATACATGAACATGAAGCATCTGGAGGCGGCCATGGACGATGCCTCTATTGCCGGCTGACTTCATTCAACCGGAGCCTGCAAATAAATTTGCGCATAATTCTTGACAGTACCTATCCTTTGGCGCTGGGGACCGAACTGTGGGCTGATGGATTCAAGTGTGGATTTTACCAGGAACAAAAACAGACAGCACCTACCTCGTTGGTAAGTGCTGCCCGATCTCTTACTCGCCGTGGTCCATCTTTTTCTCAATCAACATCTCTTTGACAATTCTGACACACTCATCGAGATTGGAGCGTATATCGCTTTCCCAAATCCGTATGACCGTCCAGCCTTGAGCTTTCAGAGTCCGATTGACTTCTGTATCCCTTTCAATATTTCGCAGGATTTTTGACCGCCAAAATTCAGAATAGCCAGCAAGTTCCTCTTCCAATGAACCCAAACCACGGATAGCCCAATTGTGTCCGTGCCAGTAGTCCCCATCACAAAACACAACAACATGATATTTCGTAAAGACAATATCTGGCTTTCCAGGTAATTTTCTATAATTGACTCGGTAACGCAGGTTCTCTTTCCACAAGGCTTTTCTGAGCATTAGCTCTGGCTCAGTATCCTTTGAGGGAATCGCAGACATGATCTTGTGGGTCACCTTGGGGTCTCGCTCTTTTACTGCCATAACCGCGCCTTATGAACCACAGAATGTGGCTTTTACCCCTGCAGCAGCCAAAGCTGTTCTGATTAGTTTTTTGTCTGCGTCAGTAAGAGACTGACCAGCCAAAGATAACTTTAAGCAGAGGGATGGAACCTTTTCGTCAATCGTTAGGTTGGGTTCGTTTGCAATAACTTCCAGCCCTTTTCGAAGCGCGGTCTCCCATTTTAGAAAGGTTCCTTCGCTAACAATGTAGATATTACCTGCCTCAGACCGGAGAACATGGCAATCGTATGCCGTTCCTTTAATCCTCTGAATGACATTCGCATCTTCGCCATACTCCTCTTGTATGGTTTGCTCGGGAGTTTTTGAAGACAGCGTCTTGCTCGTCGCATCTTTTGTGTAACGATTAAGAATCGTGTCCTTGATATAGGTGCGTATACGTTCTTTTTGCATATACTGCCGTAAAACGCCGCCCACATCAGGGTCTTCCACAAGTATGTCCATAAATTGGCCATTTTTTACCCTATCGCACTCCATGTATGCGAACTCATCAGCTTTCCTATAAACAATACAAATTATCTTTTCCCTAACCTGCTGCGGTAACCTACTCGCCATATCAAAAGCCCTCCGGAAACTTTAGTTTCACTTCGTCGTCGGAACCGCTGAGATCCGCCACATCCTCTAACCACACATTCACAAAGCGCTCAACGCGCGCGTCTGAGAAGGATACAAAGCCTTCCCGCAGATACACAACCTCATGCTCTGCGCCTTTCGCTTTTCCTTCGTTGTTCATTTCTATCATCTCCGCCATACGTCGTATGTCGGAAACAAAATCCAGAACAATGACCTTCTCCTTTCCCTCGGATAATCTCAATCCTCGACCTAACTGCTGGACAAAAATCCGTCTGGAATGAGTTGCTCTGAGGAACACCAGAATGTTGACGTTGGGTATATCGATGCCTTCATTCATTACATCAACAGCGCAAACAGCCCGATAAGTTCCAGAAGCAAAAGCCAATAGACGACGTCGCCTTTCAGCTTTGTCTACTTTAGAAAGCGCGGCGCATGGTATCCCTGCCGCCGATAGCATATCCGCAAAACGATTGCTGTGTTCTATGGATGGAGAGAAGATTGCAACCCTCGGATTGTCTACTTCACGCATAGTTTTCTTCAATTCTGAAATAACGGCCTCATCGCGTTGTGGCAGGAACAACCGCTTATTCAGATCGCGAATAGAAAGATTCTGTTCGCTTACGCGCTGCATATTGTCCCAGTCGACATTATCACAGAGTATCCTGTAGTCGACTTTGGAAAGGTACCCCATCGCCATTCCATCGACCAGAGACACCTTGGCAATCGGATCTCCGAACATCGTCGTAAGGCTTTGACCATCGCCTCTCCAAGGCGTTGCGGTCATTCCAACAAGAAACCGAGGCTGTAAATGTTTCAGACAGGTTCTGAATCCATGAGCTAAAGCGTGATGCGCTTCATCCACAATCACCACATCAAATTGATCTGGATCAATTCCCGGAAGATAACCGTAAAGACTTTGGTACAACCCAAAGGATATCCCTTCCGTGTTTCGTGGCGGTAGACCATCAAAGAATACGGATGTCGGTACCTCCTTTGTTATTTGCGGCCAGAACCCTTGTTCAAGTTGGAGTGCCAAATCAGTCGCGTGACACAATACCAAAATCCTGCGACAGCCTCTTTCCCAAAGAAGCCTTGCTATTGTCGCGGCAATCACAGTCTTACCGAGGCCTGTCGCCACAATGTAGAACGCTCTCTTATTACCTACGTCAAAGGAAGCGATGACCTTTTCAACGATATCATTCTGATAGGGTCTCAGCTTTCGGAAGCCCGCATGATTGTCAGGCATCTGATCAATAAGACTTCTCAAAAAAGCACCATTCCACAGCTTGAGCGTATATCCGTTGGCCGCCAATTGTTCCTGACGCTGTCGTGCGGTCCTTGTGAATTCTCCGTTTGTAGCAACTGCCGCGACATTCGTCTCATAGAAAGACAATGCGTTAATTGCCTCGTTCAAGGCTTGGGGCCCAACATAGCGATCTCCAGTTACCGCTTTCGACTGTACGACCCACGATTTAACTTGATTTCCTTCAGCGCGAGTAGCAAGAACATCTCCGCCTTTATCGCCAGCGCCACCAATCACATTTATATCTCTCCACCCGAGATGCTCCATCATTCTGGCGATGGTGCGTTCCAGTCCCTTCCAGTTATATCCGTTTGAAATATCTTCTGTGTAGAAATTCATAGCTCAAGTTCCCTGACAAGAAAATCCACACTAAGGGATGCTCTTGTTAATTCGTCCTTTTGAACACGCTGCCCATACCCAGAGACGATGCGCAAGGCGTCTTTGATAAACGATAGAATCCGATCTTTCGAGGCTTCTCTTGCGCGCTGGGTAGCGTTTTCGTCTGTCAAGTTAATAGCCAAATATGGTGTAGAAAAAGCCTTTCCATCAAAGACCTCTTCTGGGAACCGCTCCACCAATCGGTAGAGCGTTTTGGGAGGAACAAATTCAATAGCGTCAAATCCGGCTGCCGTTGCATTTTGGAATGGCATAAGTAAAACAGGATTAGAGTTTATTATGTTCGCTATGGTTTCCTCCACCTCGCCTGTAGACTCATGAATACACTTCACCACATCGTCCGCTCTTGAATGCAGCGCCTGAGTTAATTTCACGCGCATCAGTTCAAAAGCACTACTCGATCTGTCCACCAATGCCTGACGATCAATTCTGGCATCTTCCATTGAAACAGAGACAAGAGCCGAATACACCGAAATTATATCCGGGAGTACATCCCGCGCCTTAAGCCTCTCCGCCATATAAATAAGCAGGAGCATCTTGGGCGTAATTGGGTACTGCGCCAAAAGTGGATGCGATGGATCATAAATAAAATCGCAATCAATACCGTCTGCGTTAAAATGGCATGGCTTCCTCTCGCCATTCTGTTTTATTTCCCCTCTGGTCAGCTCATATGCTCTGATATTTAGGGAACCAGTCCTGCCGAACGGATAATGACGTCCCGAAAGCTGTTGGATGGGGACAGAACGCTGGAGCAAGTCGTCCATTGTGGAAGTCTCCGGAGCGGATATCGCGGTGCCACTTGACGCAGGACGAGTCGTGGTAGAAGCTATTCCCGCCGACGAGCCCGTACCTGTACCAGCAGAAGTGCTATCTCCGGCAATAGATGCTCCAGTTTGCCCTCCACCGCCAAGGTACGCACCAATATCATCTGACGGAGTAGCGCCAGTATTTACATCGGTTGACGCTGCGCCAGAGCCGTTCTTCTGGTCTTCTTCCTGCGCGGCTTTCCACCATTTAGTGTCATCAAGGTAATCACGAGTGCCTTTTTTGAACTCGGTGGCATATCTCTTTGCCAAATCATTTGGAGCGAACAAGCACTTTGTGCCTTTGTCCACACGGCGATAAGCGTTTACGAGCAAGCATAACGGCGAGATATTGTCTTCATGGAAGCCCATCGCTTTACGGGCTTTAGGCAGGAAGGGACCTACACCGCAGATTGCCTCGCGGGTCTGTTCCCAAGAAGTGTCAGCCCTGTCAAAGTCATTTTTTTGATATGTCGGAATAAGATAGTCGACATGAAGCTCGCCGACAATGCGCCCGCCAATAGATGTACCAAGTTCGACAGGGTATTGAAGCTCCTTCTGCAATGTCAGTGGATTTTCATATTGGAAAAATGTTTTATCTGAAATCAGGATTTTTCTTCCGTTACGAATAAAATCAATACCGAAATCATTTGGGTCAGCATATCTCTGTATTCCCAGCCAACCGGTCAGGCGCTTTTCTCGTTCCACAATATGTGTGGGAAACACCGCTCCCTCCTGCAGGGCAGCAAAATACTCCTCCGCTTCGTCTGGACGCAGATAACAGTTACGACTAACATCAAATAGTGCGGATCCAAAACTGCGATCAATCGTAATCCTCGCGGCAACATTCTGGTTGTTATAGCGTACATATCTCGACTCAGACCAAACACAGTAATTCTTCGCCCGGAGCTGCTTGCCTTTCACGGTTATGGTTATATCATGCTCACTGAGAAGAGGAGTATAAATCAGTTCGAGGCGCTGCCTGATTTCTGATTCCTTGTTCGACAACTCTCCCAGGATACCAGTCTTGAGCTTAGATATGGTAATCCGTGTGCCGTTCTCCTCCGGGTTGGATTTTGCCTTCCGAATAATCGGAGCATCGAATTTTTTAGAATCAATCAGTTTTTGAAAGTCGATCTTGACGCCAACCCAATCAGCATCCCCGCTTCTCGTGGAGAGGATTGTGGTTTCCTCGCCTAATCTCGCTGTCGCGATATTAAAGCCCATTCCAAACAATCCCAAGTTGCCGATGGGGTCATTACTGGTATAGCCTGCGCGCACAGCGTTTTGAAGCTGGTCAATTGACATTCCAGCAGCGTTGTCACTCACTTCCAGTGTCCTATCAGCCGCGCCAACAGAGTCCGATGACCATGTAACCGTTATTCTTTGCTCCCGATCTTCAAGTCCGGTGTTCGACAGAAAAGCATCTATGGAATTATCAACAAGTTCGGCGATGCACTGCCAAGTCTGAAAAGGAATCTCACCAAGGGTACGTAAGATTCGCGGGGTCGGCGTTATATCGAGAGTGTTAAGGCTCATTTCTCCACTCCTCCAATCTTGTCAAGATACTGCTTGACTCTCTGGGCGACCAAATATGCCATAATCGGTGGCACAGCGTTTCCAATTTGGGAAATGTTCACTGTCTTGGAAAACTTAAAACTGAAATCATCAGGGAAAGTTTGAATACGGGCGCATTCGCGTACCGTCAACCTACGATCCAAAGAGTAATGAAATTGTACTCGTGACTTCGGGTTAGCCCTTATTGTATAGGCTGGCATATCCTTCTTATTGCTCTCGTCTCCCTGCCCGTTTCCTTTCTTCGCCTTTGACGCTCCAAAGTAATCGCCCTGATTGGGGATAACAGAGTTGTCTGTTACATCTACCAAGTCGCCTATAGCCCATTCAATACTTCTATGCCTATCTTTGAAGCGGGCTTCTGGCTCTTCCGGGAAACCATACTTATCAAAGATATCCTTGCGAACACACATAATAATCAAACGCGTTCTGCGTTGTGGAATACCATAATCCGGGGCGAACATTTTCCAAACTTTTACCGCATACCCGGCTGCGGCAAGGTCCTTCTTGATTGTTTTTAGCACCTCTCCCTTTTCCATACGTTCAAGGTTGATTACATTCTCGCCCACGACAATTTTAGGCTTGTGCGTGTTCATATACGCGATAAGGGTTCGATACAGCCGCCCACGCTCAGATTCAAGCCCACCGAGCGGTCCGCAAGAAGAGAACTCCTGGCAAGGGAATCCTCCAATAAGAATGTCCGCTTTTGACACATCCTCTGGCTTGACTGTCGCGAGGTCTTTGACAGTGGCGTGACCAGCCCCAAAATAGTCATTATACGTTTCAATGCAACGAGGCTCGTTATCATAAGCCTCAAGAATATTGAATGGTAGTGCCGGGTAGTCCTCGTCATGGTATTTGAAACCACCGCGGAAGCCCAAATCCAAACCACCGCATCCGCAGAAGTAGGACACTACGGAATAAGGCGCTTTTTCTTTGTTCGCAGCCATGTCCAATACCTTCCTTTCTTTCTCTTTTTGTATTTATGACCTATCTCGCTTTCTCAGCTAAATCGGTCAAAGAAATTATGCCCCTTTGGTCTTTGCTTATCAAGTAAATTATTCAAGCATTCTCTCGCGGCGCCATACTCTTTTTTTAACGAGAAAGAGTCATCATCCAGCGCAGCCAGCATGTCTTTGTGCAGGAATCGTTTTTCTCTTAATTTTCCAATATCTACCTCATACAGCCATCCCACTTCATCCGACATACCATACTCTTGCTGATATTCGTATGATATTTCCCCAATCTCTACTAAAGACTGATCCCCATCGGATTCCTCAACATATGCGTATCGCTCCCGAATAAACGCATCCTCTCGCGGAAGAGAACCGAAGTCATACAGTTCATCAAAAAAGGTTGACCGGATAAACTCGTAGATAAACGACGCTGGCGACACTTCAGCCTCATATTCAGTGTCACCACTGGTAAACTCAATCTGCGGATACATCGTTTCCAGGAAGGTCCAATATCCATCTCCAGCGTCGCATTCTTCAAACAGTTTTTTCAAATACGGTATAAAGACGTATTCATCTATTTTCCCAGGAATCATGTCGTAGAGCATTGAAAAAGTCTTGTCGCCGTAGTTGCGAGATCGCGGGTTATCGAAGAAATCGCCAATTCCTTCCAAGGTACGGTCTTTCTGCTTCGAAAAAAACAGTGCGCAAAAGTATTCTTGAAAAGACCGATGCGTGAAATGATATTTACCGCTTTCGAAGTACATAAGGCACAAGTTATCACAGAGATCATCTCTGAAGGCCTTAGCCATAATTTGCTTGTCAGGTCGTTTCGCGTGCTGAGTCAGACTGTTGAAATACTCCGTGAATTCGTATTCCGTGAACTCATATTTTTCATCGTAGTATGTGCGTGCGCAGAATTCCGAAAACCACTCGGCGAACTCATCGGATGTAAGCCCTGTCTCCGACTGACGCTTAAGACCTTTTAACGCATCATGATTTTTTGATAAAGCGTCATAGGCATCCCGATAGAAGAGATGCATCTTCGACGGCACGTCCCTAAACAACTCATAGGTCATGTACATGATCGTTAAGAGCAATGGATTCTCCGCAAACTGGTGGTGGGTATCGTAGAGTACGGAATCCAACCTTGCCCGAAATTCTTCTTTGATTGAAGAATCGTCCTCGCTGCACTCCAATTTGTCAATCAGGGCAAGTGCCTGATTTTTGGTAAATGGTCTAATTTTAAGTATAGTAAAACGTGAATAAGCGGAAAAAGTCCGATGCGGTCGCGATGAAACAACATACTGGTTGTTAGGAAATCTATCAATAAACTCTTCCAGCTTCTTCTCGAATGTATCCGCCTGCTTTGTACCCACTTCATCCAAGCCGTCCAACAGAAGAAGGCAGCGGCCTTCATCAAGTAGGGAGGTTAATTGTTCCGTGTTTATCCCCGGACTGAAATTGTGTATTTTGGCGACCAGATACTCAAAAAGCGAACTGCCGCTAACATCGTAGTCCTTGAGCATTAGGAAAATCGGCACTATACCATCTTCCGAATAATGCTCGATAGCGTCCAGTAGAAGATGACGGATCATCATTGATTTTCCGATGCCACCCGTTCCGATTATTATTACGAAGTTGGAACATGCAGCCAAATCTTGGGCACTGGCATTGTGAATAAACTTGACAGCGTATGTGTTTCGGACTCGACCGGGTACGAGAATGTTCTGAACTATGTCATTACATACATAAATATTCCGTACTGGAGTTTGCTGATACGGGTTTAATAGTGTGCGAACCGTGCCGTATTTTTGACCAATCTTCTCCAAATACAACCTGATGTCCTCATTATCAGTTTCAACGCCATCCTCAGAAGGGTCAACGATTCCCTCTTCGAGGAGAAAAATTCCGTTCTTATATAAGGCCAAATCCGGTGCAGTATCAGCACGGTTCGTAATGATTGCGGCACCCATCCGTTCCTCTGTCGAGTCCTCGGATGATGTGGCCCCACCTGCTTCCGGCAGTCTACTATAAACACGGAGCGGAGAGATACTACTTCCTATGTCACTTTTGAGCTTCCACTCAGCGTTCTTTGAACTCTGGGTGTACCAGCTTTCAAATGTGGCTCTGCCAGATTCAGCGTCCGGGCTGTTAAGAAGGATATAGTGAAGAACGCTAATCAAAAAAGGTTCAAGCACTACGTTGGAAACATAGGGCAAATCATCTGCGCAAACGACCGTATCGTAATCGATTAGGAACTCCTCATTCTCTTGGATGTCCTCGTCCATGTGAATTGTCTCAATCAATGCGCGGACAAGCCATTCACACCGCTCCAAGTTCAAATAACTACTAATAAACTCTGACATTCGTATTAGGAGGTCAGGGTTTTTCGTTTTTACCGCAGCGTCAAAAGCGGCAATTGTTACCCTCTCCGTAAAAGGGACATAGACTCCTGAGCCCGCTTGACATGTTTTGTATAAAGTACACGCCTTGCTGATTGTTCTGCCCGCAGCCGAAATATCATCTCCTGTTACGACTTGAATGAGCCCCGCATAAACATCAACAGCCGATAAATGATCCGTGCCGCCTTCTAATTTGTTTCTGGCCTTTCTGCGAGCGCATCGTGCTTCCAAAAGCAAACCGAACAGGATTCCACCGCACAGATGAGGGATTTTTTCTGTTGGCATTATCAACCCTCCCAAAGTAGTAACTCAAAGAAACACAGCGAAGCACCTGGAAACAGCGCTATCCCGTTGACAACAACCATATCTACAATAGGTTTGGAGGTGAAGTCATAGGACAGGATTGCGTGTTTCGGCAGCAGTAGACTTCAAGGCAGAAGTGCTTTGGCACCATAAAACTACCCAATTATGTATTTTACCACAATTCTTCGCCGTTTTCTACTGTCAAAACCGTTAAACCACACAGCAAATCGCCTTTGACTTTCAGCGTGATCCATGGCCGACGGGTCAAGAACCAACGCTTCAGCACTGCCATCGCCTGCGGCGGGGCATCGGGTCATGAACCGATGTTTGCACGTTCGACGCAGGTGATGCCAAAGAACACAAGCCAGTCTCCGTGCAAAGGCTGGCCACCAACGAGGAACGGAGTAATCCCGTAAGGTGGCCGAATGAGACAGAAACTTCATAGCCATTGGACTTTGCTTCGTTCTGTGACAAACGGAAGGAGTAAAACTCAATGGCAAATCGCAAGAAGGTCACGCTTGAGACCGAATTCAAGCACAATTCTACCGTCGAAGCTGATGGCAGGATTCTGTACACCTGTCCGGTGGAAATCAAGAGTCAGGCAGACTTGGACAACTACAGCATCACCTGGGATGACTGCCAGACGTTGAACTTCCGTGGCAGCGAAAAGGTCACGGTCTACTTCATGAAAGTGGAGAGTCGCGCTCTCTCCGAATATCAGTGGAGCTATTTGAACAGCAAGCACAGCTGCAAATTTAACAGTGCGATGTGCATGATTCCCAAAAAACGGAAGCAACGGACAAGATGCCCGGACTCCGTTTTCTGTGCCAAGTGCCCTCACAATGCAGATTGCAAGCCGCCCGTCATCTCGTGGGATAAGCTCATCTCTACGGGTTACGAGCCGGTGGACGGAGCCTCCCTGGACGAGCAGGCTATGGCCAAGCTGGAATACCAAGCTATCCGCGACTTGATGGATGCCGAAGATGTCCGCATTGCGCGGTCGTTCGAAATGAAGGAGCTTATGGGGTACGACGTGAAAGAGATCGCCGCCGAGCTCGGCGTTTCCGAGCCGTGCATTTACCAGTTGCTCAACCGTGTCCGCGAAATCGGCAAGGCTTACCGCGAAAAGAATCATTAAAGCCGAAAACGGCGGTGCTGGGAACGCCATATCCCCAGTACCGCCAATTTCCGCATTCAAACAATCAATCGGTCATCACTTGACTGGGAACCCTTCCCACCAACAGCTGCCAGTACGGCGCTCAAACTTCCTCCAATTTTCAACATAAAAAGCAGAGCACTCATCCTGCAAATACCTTGGCTCAAGCGGCTTTCGTCCCAGGTTGGCCTTCACTTTCTTGTATCAGATAGAGCAACTTATCTCCTCCGTATCAATATACAAAAAATGCGCTGCCGCTTGGCAGAGCATTCGGTCTATTGCAGCCATACTGCCAAGGCCTATTCCAACACTTGACAGCGTTGTTTATAATGGTAGCACATTTGGGCAGGAAAAGCAAGAAAATGATAAATCCGCACGAATTCAGGCTCTATTGGATTTCTTTTCGAGCTGCAAAAGAAACGGTTGAACCTCCGGGCAGTCAGAGCTACAATGCCAACACCTCATCACGAGGACAAACTGATTGGAGGTCAAATGATGAATTATGAAGCAAACCCGTTTCAGGACTACGAATCGATCACCATTGATGAGCTGAAGGATCAAGCTAACAGTCTACTGAATCTGGTAACGGAAGAACAGCGACCGCTGCGCGTATGTATGAATAATAGCAAGGAGTTTCTGCTGTTCCCTCAGGATCTGCTCGCCCCAATCTGCGACTCTGACTTTCGCTTGATTCTGCTGTCGGCAATGCGGTATGCGATGGGCAGGAATACTTGTATGCCCATGGTAGTCGCTGATTATATCAAGCGTCACATTCAGCTTCTGGATGATAAGTTTCTCGTACTGGCTGCCGATGATATCCGGCGGCACCTTGAAGACTACGCAGAGCATGAACCGAATCTGAATCTTTGGCAGAACCTTTTATGTGCGCTTGAGACAGAGCAGAGAGCGCGTGCCACTCGTCAGGCAAGGAAGATCAGACCGTGCCCCGCCTGTGGAAAGCCATTGGAAGTCATGAGCATTACCGACAACGGGCATTCACCCGGTGGGTTCGATGTGATTGCTCATTGCCGAAACTGTCTCGCTAACTACGAATGGTTCTGCGATAAAGATGGCAGTGTCTCAGATATGAAGCAGTATTTCTTCTGGTAAGGCGAGTGTATGTTTTTCGGCAGGGACTTTGGGTGTATTCCTTGTCTATAGCGGCTCAACCTTTGAACTGTACGCCAACTTCCGTGAAGTGACTAAACGGGCCGCACCTGCTCATATAAACAGGCGCGGCCCTCTAAAAAGTTGCTCGTATTGAAGGATATCTAATTCAGTCTGAAATAGCAGGTATTTTTCCCACGGCCTTCTTTTTTCAGTTCACCGGCTGCAACCAGCTTGCGGAGGGCGCCCTCAATGGAACTGTCGCTGAGCGTCGGACAAAGCTCCCGGATGTCCTGCTTATTGAACCGCCCGATTCTATTCTTGCTTGCTCTGCGCACCATTTCCAGTGCGGGCAGCTTGATTTCCACAAGCACCATGCGATCCTCGAAGTCTTTGTAGGCGGCAAGGATCGTCCCGAGCAGGTACTTGATGAAGGGCACTACATCCTCGATTCCTTCGTGCCAGCCGGTTTGCGCCTGTGCAAGTGCATCGTAGTACAGATCCTTGTTCTTGGCGATTTTGGCTTCCAAGGAGATATACTTTCCAACATAAAAACCGTTTCGGTACAGAAGCAGCGTTGTGAGCAAGCGGCTCATTCTTCCGTTTCCGTCATTGAAGGGGTGGATGCACAGGAAGTCATGGATGAAAATCGGGATTGCGATCAACGGCTCCAGTTCCATATTTCCAATCACACGGTTGTATTCCTCGCAGATTCTGTCCAGCGCTTCCGGCGTTTCATAAGGGGCAAGCGGCGTGAACAGCGTTTCCACATGACCGTCCGGATAGGTGGCAGTGATATAGTTCTGCGTAGCTTTGGTGCGACCCGCAAGCGGGTTATTCATGTGGCTGTAGAGGATTTTGTGAAGCTGCAGGATGTAGTTCTGCGTAATTGGAATCGCGTCAAAGCTCTCGTGAATGATACTCAGCACATCGCGGTATCCAGCGATCTCC
>ULTB01014466.1_pt1 | contig 12340 bp, 9 predicted proteins | sample 1957251 | NCBI WGS metagenome assembly ULTB01 (sample SAMEA4835724, study PRJEB28245) | human gut metagenome | biome: gut microbiome; material: fecal sample | place: Denmark | collected 2008
TTCTCACCCTCGTCTTTTGGATTAATCCTTCTTTTTGATTCAGATTTCATTATATTACGCTTTTTCCAAAATGTACACCCCAAACTTTCATGAAATACACACAAATTGAACCGATGTTGAATTGTTAATTCGAGCGAAATCTTTTAGAAATACTTTTGTAATTTATTTTTGAAATTCTGTTGAATTCTACAACATTTTAACTTGCATACACCTCTTTCTTCCTATATAATTGCACTGTACCCTCAGTTATGAAACACAACAATATGTTTCGTATCTGGGGGTATGATACGGAAAAGAATGATATATGATATACAAAAGAGCATTTTATACGCACTTTTTGTATACCTTATTGATACAAACGAAAGGAGTTTTAGATATATTATGAGCGGTTCAACATTTGGCACTTTATTTCGAGTCACTACCTGGGGCGAGTCCCACGGTCCCGGAGTTGGTGTAGTTATAGATGGATGCCCTGCCGGCATCCCTTTATCTGAACAGGATATTCAACAATTTTTAGATCGCCGCAAACCGGGACAGAGTAAATATACAACGAAGCGGAATGAATCTGACTCTGTCGAGATTCTGTCCGGAGTCTTTGAAGGAACTACAACCGGAACTCCTATTTCTCTTCTCGTGCGGAATCAGGATCAGCGTTCCAGAGATTATGGGAATATTGCGACATCTTATCGTCCGGGACACGCAGATTACTGCTTTGATCAGAAATATGGTTTCCGTGATTACCGTGGCGGTGGACGTTCTTCCGGCCGTGAGACGATCGGCCGTGTTGCTGCCGGTGCAATTGCTTCAAAATTACTTGGCGAATTAGGGATTGTGCTGACAACTTATGCAAAATCCATCGGTCCTGTCACTGTAGATGAAGCTGATTATGATTTTACTGAGATTACAAATAACAGTTTTTATCTGCCGAATAAAGATGCTGCCAAAAAGGCTGCTGAATATGTTTCTACTCTTATGGAGCAGATGGATTCCTGCGGCGGTCTGATTGAATGCCGTGTTGACCATCTTCCAGCCGGTCTCGGTGAACCGGTCTTCGATAAACTGGACGCTTTACTTGCACAGGCAATCATGTCTATCGGAGCCGTAAAAGGTGTCGAAATCGGCGACGGCTTTCAGAGTGCCTCTTCTACCGGAAGCACAAACAATGATCCTTTCTGCATGCAACAAGGACAGGTTATGAAAACTTCGAATCATTCCGGCGGAACTTTGGGTGGCATGAGTGATGGTTCTCAATTAATCTTAAGAGCTGCGATCAAGCCAACACCTTCGATCTCTCAGATGCAGCACACTGTAACTAATTCAGGCGAAGAAATCGAACTGTCTATTCACGGACGTCATGATCCAATCATCGTACCGCGCGCAGTTGTTGTTGTGGAAGCAATGACCGCACTCACTCTCGCTGATCTGCTCTTGCGTAATGCAGTCAGCCGGATGAATCAGATAAAACAATTATATACGGAGGATAAAAATGTCTAATAAACTGATCGATATCATAGATATTACCAAATCCTATGACGAAAATGTAATTCTGGATAAATTAAATCTTTATATCCGTGAGAAGGAATTTCTCACACTCCTTGGTCCTAGTGGGTGTGGAAAAACAACACTATTACGTATTCTCGGTGGATTTGAGACACCGGACTCCGGTAATATTATTTTTGATGGAAAAAATATCAACAGTCTTCCGCCAAACCGTCGTCAGCTGAATACCGTATTCCAGAAATATGCCCTCTTCTCTCATATGTCCATTGCAGAAAATATTGCTTTCGGATTGAAGATCAAAGGTAAATCTAAAGGCTATATCCGCGATAAAATTCATTATGCCTTAAAGCTTGTCAATCTGGAAGGATACGGGGATCGTTCTCCTGACTCCTTAAGTGGTGGTCAGCAGCAGCGAATCGCAATCGCACGTGCGATTGTAAATGAACCAAAGGTTCTTCTTCTTGATGAACCACTTGGTGCATTGGATTTAAAACTTCGCCAGGATATGCAATATGAACTGATCCGATTAAAAAATGAACTTGGAATTACATTTGTCTATGTAACGCACGATCAGGAAGAAGCTCTTACAATGTCTGATACAATTGTCGTTATGAATCAGGGATACATCCAGCAGATCGGCACCCCGGAAGATATTTATAACGAACCACAAAATGCATTCGTAGCTGATTTTATCGGAGACAGTAATATTATTGCTGCAACCATGCTCGAAGACAAAGTTGTCCGTATGCTCGGTGCTGTCTGGAAATGTGTAGACGTAGGATTTGGTCATAACCGTCCGGTCGATGCTGTAATCCGTCCGGAAGATATTGATCTTGTCAAACCTGGAGAAGGTGTTATTGACGGAATTGTAACAAACTTGATCTTTAAGGGCGTTCACTACGAGATGGAAGTTCTTGCCAACAACTATGAACTTCTCGTACATAGCACAGATATGTTCCCTGTAGGAACTGAAGTCGGAATCAAAGTAGATCCTTTTGACATCCAGATTATGAAAAAACCAGAATCTGAAGATGAGGAGGCACCTGCTGTTGAAGAATAGAAAATTACTTGCCGGGCCTTATCTTTTCTGGTCCGTGTCATTTATTATTATCCCACTGCTCATGATCTTTTATTATGGTCTGACAGATAAAGAAGGGACTTTTACCTGGTCTAACATTGCAATGATGGCTTCGCCTGAGAATCTGAAAGCACTCGGACTTGCACTGCTGCTTTCCCTGGTCAGCACACTGATCTGCCTGGTTCTTGCATATCCTCTTGCAATGATTTTATCTGAAAAAAACATGAACCAGACAAGTCTTATCGTACTGATTTTTATTCTTCCTATGTGGATGAACTTTCTTCTGCGTACACTCGCCTGGCAGACACTGCTTGAAAAAAATGGTGTGATCAACAGCATTCTTGCATTCTTCCATCTGCCACAGCAGTCTATCATCAATACACCGGGAGCTATTGTATTAGGTATGGTATATAACTTCCTGCCTTTTATGGTGCTTCCCATTTATAATGTATTGGCAAAGATTGATAAAGATGTCATTTACGCAGCAAGAGATCTTGGAGCCAATGAATTTCAGACATTTACACAGATCATCTTTCCTTTGAGCATTCCTGGAATTATCAGTGGTATCACTATGGTCTTCGTACCTGCGCTGACGACCTTTGTTATTTCCGACCTTCTCGGTGGAAGCAAGATTCTTCTGATTGGAAACGTGATCGAGCAGGAATTCAAACAGGGAAGCAACTGGCATACCGGTTCCGGTTTATCCCTGGTGCTGATGATCTTCATCATCGCAAGTATGGCTGTGATCGCCAAATATGATAAAAACGGGGAGGGGACAGCATTTTAATGAAAACTATAGCAAAAAAGATCTATCTGGCACTGATCTGCATTATTCTGTATGCACCGATCGTGACTTTGATGGTCCTCTCCTTTAACAATACTAAAACACGTTCCAAATGGGGCGGATTCACCGGAAAATGGTATGTGTCTCTTTTCCAAAACAAAGAGATTATGAATGCATTGTACACAACACTGATCATTGCATTGCTCTCTGCACTGATTGCAACATTGATCGGTACTTGTGCCGCACTTGGCATGCAGGCAATGAATTCAAGAATGCGTACTCTTTTTATGGGAATTACAAACATCCCTATGCTGAATGCCGATATCGTAACAGGAGTATCCCTGATGCTTCTCTTCATTGCATTCCGCTTCACACTTGGATTCAAAACAATCCTTTTGGCACATATTACATTCAACATACCTTATGTCATCTTAAGTGTAATGCCAAAATTAAAACAGACGAACCGTAGAACTTATGAAGCTGCACTGGACCTTGGAGCTTCTCCGGCCTATGCATTCTTCAAAGTAGTACTTCCAGATATTATGCCTGGAATTTTCTCCGGTTTCCTGCTTTCCTTTACAATGTCTCTGGATGACTTTGTGATCACGCATTTCACAAAAGGTCCTGGTATTGATACACTCTCAACCAAGATTTACAGTGAAGTCCGTAAAGGAATCAAGCCTGAAATGTATGCACTTTCAACCATTATGTTTGTTACAGTGCTGTTACTTTTGATCCTGATCAATATGTCACCTGCCGAAAAGAAAAAAATAGTAAAAATAAAGCGTTTCGGAAAAGCACAAAAATTTGGAAGATTTTTCTTCCAACGTCTGGTACCTGTTGCTATGGCTGTGCTTATTATCATCGGTGGTTTTATTTATGGAAAGAACGATGTTATCTCCTCACAAGGCCAGGTAATTGTTTATAACTGGGGTGATTATATTGATCCTGATGTTATTGATATGTTTGAAGAAGAAACCGGTATTGATGTAGTATATGAAGAATTTGAGACAAACGAAATCATGTATCCAAAAATTCAGTCGGGAGCGATTGCATACGATGTCGTATGTCCATCTGATTATATGATTCAGAGAATGATTGAGAATAATCTTTTGGAAGAGATTAATTATGACAACATCCCAAATTTGAAATATATCGATCAGAAATATATGGATCTTGCCAAAGGATTTGATCCTGATAATAAATATTCTGTCCCTTATCTTTGGGGGACTGTCGGAATCCTTTATAACAAGAAAATGGTAGATGAACCAATTGACAGCTGGGGTGTTCTGTGGGATGAAAAATATAAAGATAGCATCCTCATGCAGGACAGTGTAAGAGATGCCTTTGGTGTCGCTTTAAAATACCTGGGCTATTCATTAAATTCAACAGACTTAGATGAACTTCAGGCTGCCAAAAATCTGCTGATTGAACAGAAACCTCTTGTGCAGGCATATGTTATCGACCAGGTACGTGATAAAATGATTGGAAATGAAGCAGCTCTCGGAGTAATTTATTCCGGCGAAGCACTCTACTGCCAGCAGGAGAATCCAAATCTCGATTACGTGATTCCTAAGGAAGGTTCTAATCTTTGGATTGATTCCTGGGTTATTCCAAAAAATGCAGAGAATAAGGAACATGCAGAAGAATTCATCAACTTCCTCTGTAGACCGGATATTGCAAAAATGAATTTTGAATACATCACTTACTCCATCCCTAACTCTGCCGGACAGGCATTGATCGAGGATGACTACATGAGAAACAGCACGATTGCATTCCCTGATATTGATCAGTTGAAAAACTGTGAGACGTTTAATTTCCTCGGAGATGAAAATGAGGCGCTGTATAACGAATTGTGGAGAGAAGTGAAGTCAAAATAAATTTGTATTTGTCTGTCTGATTCTCCATATTGAAGCAAAGGATTTGGTGGTGAATAAGGCCGCAAGGATGATGCTATATTGCATCGGACACCGGCCCGCTCTACCTCATCCCCTTGAACGAATTCAACACTTGAATACAGAATTCTGGACGGAAGTAAAAAAGGGAACGCTATCGACTATATGACACAACTTGTGCCAATTTGTAAATTTTAGTCAATAGCGTTCCCTTTTCATATCCCTTCTGATTTGCATTTCGATAAGAATAATCTGCATTTAAATCATTTCTGATCTGATGAACCTGAGTGTTTGGATGGACTCTTGCATAAGATATGCATTTGGCGTAAGAGTGTACGAAGACATTTTGCGCGGATTGTTAGAAGAAGCGAGATACAAACCACACACGGTGCATATCTCGCTTCTTTGTTACAATCCCTCAAAAGGCTGAGGGAACGGGCCCTGCATATCGTTGCAAGAGACCGTCCAAACACGCCCTTCTTCATTCATTTAAATTTTGAACCAGCCAATATTCTTATTGCTAAATACAAATTTATACCACAAAATTCATCTTCTGATCGTCGTACTGCACGGAAAATCCTTTTGCTTTGAGATATTCTTCTACTACTTGATACATCTCATCATATCGTCCTTCGCAGGCACAATTACCAAGTGGTTCGATCCAGAAGGATTGCCTTCCACAAGTGTCCCTGAGATGAATTCGGAAATTCAGACCTTTATCTTTAAGAATTCCATTTAATTCTATCACATCATTAAAAGATACATAACTCATTTTAATTCTCCTCTTCTTTACCTAATAAAATGTGTTGCAATTCGTTCTTCTTTCTCCGGAAGTCCAAACTTTTCTTTACCCAAGGCAATACTCTTCATAAGAAATGTCATGTTTTTGGCGAGGACTCTCATAGTCTGCATTCCTTCTCCATCCTGCTCTGCTTCTCCTGGTATTCTTCCATGAATACTATTCCAATACTGACTGGAAGCAACTGGCATTCCAGAAATTGTAAAGTATTTGTTTAACTCGTCAAATGTTGCTGAACATCCACCGCGCCTTGCACAGACAACACTTGCTCCTACTTTCATAGTCTTATCAAATGGTGTGCTGTAGAACAAGCGGTCAAGACAGGCGATCAATGTTGCATTTGCGGATGCATAATAGACTGGACTTGCGATAACCAGTCCGTCTGCTTTCTCGAATTTCAAAGCCAGTTCGTTAACTACATCATCATAAACACATTTTTGCTTGGAAGCACATCCTCCACAGGCAACACATCCACGGACAGGTTTATTTCCAACAACTACTGTCTCTACTTCTACTCCATTTTCCTGAAAAATCTTTTCCATTTCTTTTAGTCCTACACTAGTATTTCCGTTTGCTCTTGGACTTCCATTAATCATAAGTACTCTTAATTTTTCTGCCATTGTTTCTCCTCCTACAAACATTATTGTCTTATCTTCAAAGTTCTCAGATACTCTTTTTGTTCCGGCGTGATCCGATAGCTTTCGATTGCCTTCTGGATTGTCTTATTATGTGTCCATACGTCCATCTTCTGTTCTTCTAGAAATGGAAGAACCTGATCATACTTTTTGGCAAGTGCTGTTGCGAAATACCATGCCCTGGCCATATTTACATAATACTCTTCTGAACGGATTGCGGCAACCTTCCCCGGATATTCTAACTTAAATTCTTCTTCCAGATAATAGCGCATCAGCATATTGATTCCAAATCGGATCGTATATATATGCTCTGATTCCAGCCATCGATCTATCTTTTTGATATAAGAATTCAGATGATTCTTCACTGTTCTGACGGCCAGAAGATCACAGGTTGCCCAGTTATCTATATGGGGCAGAAAGCGCTCCAGTTCTTCTATACAGAGTTCATAATCTTTAATCTGCTCGATCAGAAGCCCATGCAGATTATTCTCTTCATAATATTGATGTGGCAGGATCTTAAGAAACTGCTTCGCCTCTTCTGTCTTCCCGAATTTCTTTGCATAAGTTCGAAGTACAGGAACTCTCACTCCTATCACTGATTCTTTCTCTACTGTTGGCATCAGTTTTGCGTGAAAATCCCGATATTTTAGATCCTGCATTGTAAAAAGGTCCTGCTGCACTTTTGGTATTACTTCTTTTGGAGTCATCTTTATTCACCTGCTTTCTGTTAATTTGCAGTATAACACACACTTTATGCCACTGCAAGTATATAGAACAAATGTTCTTCTGTATTTTATTTCTTTTTTTTGCTATACTTATCTACGTATAAAGTTGCTGCTCACACCCACTATGAACAGTAACTAAAAATTCTCTGACTCTTTTGCTGTTACTGCTCACACTATATATTACCAGCAACACAGATTCGTCAGAGAATATAAGGGAGATAAAAATATGCTGACAGTAATGAAATTTGGCGGAAGCTCCGTGGCCGATTTGGAGCACATCCGCAACGTAGCAAACCGCTGTATCGCAAAGCAGCGCGAAGGCAGCCAGGTTGTTGTTGTCCTGTCTGCTATGGGAAAGACTACAGATAATCTGATCGCAACAGCAAAACAGATCACAGAGCAGCCTTCCCGCAGGGAATTAGATATGCTTCTCACAACCGGTGAACAGGTTTCTGTATCCTTAATGGCAATGACTCTGATTTCCATGGGCGTCAGTGCAGTGTCACTGAATGCATGGCAGGTTCCAATGCATACAACTTCAAATTATCAAAATGCACGATTCAAGAGAATTGATTCCGAGCGTATCCGTAAAGAGCTTGATGCGAACAAGATCGTCATCGTAACCGGATTCCAGGGAATCAATAAGTATGAAGATATCACAACTCTTGGCCGCGGCGGCTCTGACACAACAGCGGTTGCTCTTGCTGCTGAACTCCATGCCGATGTCTGTGAAATTTACACAGATGTAGACGGAGTATATACCGCCGATCCACGCGTTGTTCCAAACGCTCATAAAATGACGGAGATCACTTATGATGAGATGCTTGAGATGGCCTCTCTTGGTGCGAAAGTCCTTCACAGCAGATGTGTAGAAATTGCAAAAAAATACGGTGTAGAACTTCTGGTATGTTCTAGCTTAAACCACAATTCAGGAACAATTGTAAGGGAGAAAACGAAAATGGAAAAAATGTTAATCAGTGGTGTGGCAGCCGATAAAAATGTAGCCAAAATCCGTGTTGCCGGTCTCGGGAACGAGCCTAGTAGCACATTCCGTCTTTTAAATCTTTTAGATAAGAATAAACTGAACATTGACGTCATGATCCAGTCCCTTGGTAAAGACGGTACAAAATCTGTATCCTTCACTGTTGCAAAATCGGACATGCTCCGTGCTTTGGATCTGTTAAATGAAAGCAAAGACTATCTTGGCATTAAGAAACTGGATTCTGATGAAAATGTTGCCAAAGTTTCTGTCATTGGTGCCGGTATTCGTTCTCATTCAGGTGTTGCTGCAAAGATGTTCGGTGCACTCGCAAGTATTGATGTCAACACAGAGATGGTTACTACATCTGAGATTCGCATCACTGCTCTGATCGATGAAGCCTATGCAGATCTTGCAGTACGTAAACTGCATGAAACTTTCTTTGATTGATTCTTTATACAGAATAATTGACCAGCTACATAATCAACTTAATCGATTGCAAACTATAAGAATGTAATGTAAAAAGTAAAGCAGAATCAAGCGACAGTAAGGATTAATAATTCCCTTCTGCCGCTTGATTTTTATCTTATTTTTGTTTTGAATAATTACATTTGTTTTTTATTTTTCACTGCACATTATGCTTCTTCCTCTAACGACGTTTTTCCGCGCAAACGTCTGTAATAGAATCTTCCTTTTCCAAGAAGAATCGTAAGATAACGAAGTACCGGCTCTGTTGCGATCGCAAATACAACAAAAAGCATGATACACTTTGTTGTCATTCCACTAATCGCAAACAGCTGATTCAAATAAATACTACAGAATAATAATCCTGCGATACATCCGCCAAGAATCCCTGCACGAAGCTTATTCATCGGTGCACTGATCTTATAGAGGATCATAAATCCTACAATTGCCAGAAGCATCGTTGCTGCTGTTGAGATATCCTGCTCTCCTACTCCAAATGTCTTTCCAAAGACAACCAGTGCCCCAACCGCCAATGCATCTGTAAGTGCTGCCGGGAGTGCTTTCAGGAATACATTCGTCAGGAAATGTCCTTTAATGATATTCTTGTTCGGCTCAAGTGCAAGGAAGAACGCCGGAATACCGATTGTAAACATACTGATCAGTGATACCTGTGATGGTTCCAGTGGATAAGTAAACATAAATACTACCGAGAAAAGACTCAGCAGGAAAGAGAATATATTCTTAACCAGGAACAGGCTCGCCGAACGCTGGATATTATTGACTACTCTTCTTCCTTCTAATACAACCTGCGGCATACAAGAGAAATCTGACTCCAGAAGTACGATTTGAGAAGCCTGTGCCGCTGCCTCGCTTCCTGATGCCATTGCAATACTGCAGTCTGCATCCTTCAAAGCAAGGACATCATTTACTCCATCTCCTGTCATAGCAACTGTTTTTCCAGCCTCTTTAAGTGCCTGAACAAACTGTCGTTTCTGGTTTGGAGTTACACGTCCAAACACTGTCTTCTCAAGAATCGCTTTCTTAATATCTTCTTCTGTCTCAAGACTTGATGCATCCACATAATTCTCAGCATTTTTAATACCTGCTGTTTTTGCAACTTTGGAAACTGTAACCGGATTATCTCCGGAAATAACTTTCACTTCGACTCCCTGCTCTGCAAAGTACTGGAATGTTTCTTTTGCCGCCTCACGGATTGGATTCGCAAGTAAGATATAGCCCAACGGTGTTACCGGCTCTGTCAGTGCTTTTCCATCAATCTCCGCTGCATAAGTACCAAATACAAGAACACGGGCACCTGTAGATGCAAGCTCTGTGATTTTTTCCTTATGTTGCTCGTAATCATCCAGAAGTACAAATTCCGGCGCTCCAAGAACATATGTCTTATCTTCAAATGTAGCACTGCTGTACTTTGTCGCAGATGAAAATCCTGTCTTGGAAATTGCTTTTGCGCCTGAAGAATGTGTAAAATATTCTTTCATTGCAGCCATTGTGATATTATCGTTTGTCATAGCTGAAACAAAATCTCCGACCATAAGACGAAGAGATCCCATCTTTTCCGTATCGTACTGCTCCGTTGGAATAAGTTCCTGTACTTTCATCGTATTTTCTGTGATCGTACCCGTCTTATCTACACAAAGTACATCAACACGCGCAAGTGTCTCAATACATTTCATATCATGAAGCAATACTTTCTGCTGTGCAAGCCGGATTGAACTGACAGCAAGTGCAACGCTTGCAAGAAGGTAAAGTCCCTCTGGAATCATTCCGATCACAGCCGCTACCATTGACGTAATACTTGAATGGAATGATGCATTCTGGAATACCAGAGACTGTGCAACGAGTATGATTCCAATCGGAATGATTGCCACACCGACGCATTTAACCAATTTATCCAGCGAGCGGATCATCTCTGACTGCTCACCATTCTGCATTTCTTTTGCTTCCAGTGTAAGTTTTGAAATATAAGAATCTTCACCGACTTTATCAAGTCTTGCATGACATTGACCGGAAATAATAAAACTTCCTGACATCAGCTGATCTCCGGCATGTTTTGTAATCTCATCAGACTCACCTGTCAGCAGGGATTCATTTACCTGTACTTCACCTGCACAAACCTGTGCATCCGCACATACCTGCGCGCCGGCTTTAAATATGACAATATCATCAACTACCAACTCTTCTGCATCAATCAACGATCTTTTACCATCTCGCACTACAGTCGCTTTCGGTGCATTTAGCATGGTCAGATTATCCAGCACTTTTTTGGCACGCACTTCCTGTATAATACCGATCAACGTATTTGCAATAATAACCGGAAGAAAGGTCAGATCCCGGAAGGATCCAACCAGACATAACAAAATAGCCAGAACAAGAAAGATTAAGTTAAAGTAAGTAAATACATTCTCATGTATAATCTCTTTCGTTGTCTTCGACGGAGGATCGACGGCCCTGTTTACCCAGCCATGAAGTCTGTGTTCCTGCACCTGCTGTGCTGTCAATCCGACTTTATAATCCGGATTGTAACGGGTTGTCGGTATCCGCTTCTCTATTTCTTCTTCAATCTCTGTTTTCTTGTTTCTGCTTCTTGCCATCTGTTACTTCCCTTCTGCTTCTTCCAACGTCTCCGTTCTCGTCAAAATCTGCATAAATTCTTCTCCTGTAATTGTTTCTTTCTCATACAGGTATTTTGCAAGCTCATGAAGTTTCTTCTGGTTTTTCTCCAAAAGTTCCATCGCTGTATCATATCCGTGTTTTACGGTATCTACAACCATCTGATCAATATCTGCTGCTGTCTGTGGGGAACAACTTAAACTGCTGTCTCCTCCCAGATATGGATTGTTCTGCGTCTCAAGAGCAACCATACCAAACCGGTCACTCATTCCATAACGCGTGATCATTGCTCTTGCAAGCTTTGTTGCCTGCTCGATATCATTCGATGCGCCTGTTGTGATAGAATTAAAAATCAGTTTTTCTGCGCATCTTCCTCCGGTCAGTGTCGCGATCTTGTTGATCAGCTCTTCCTGTGTCATCAGATTCCGTTCTTCTGATTCAACCTGCATTGTATATCCCAAGGCACCTGATGTACGCGGAATGATCGTGATCTTTGTAACCGGTGCTGAATTCGTCTGTAATGCTGCTACCAACGCATGACCGATTTCATGATAAGAAACAATTAATTTTTCCTTGGAAGAAAGTACCTGATTCTTCTTCTGATATCCAGCGATAACAGTTTCAATACTTTCTTCAAGATCTGCCTGCGTTACATATTTACGATTCTCTCTGACTGCGCGCAGTGCCGCTTCATTTACCATATTTGCAAGCTCTGCTCCTGATGCTCCTGATGCAGCTCTTGCGATTGCATTAAAGTCAATGTCATCTCCAAGTCTTACTTTCTTCGCGTGAACTTTCAGAATCTCTTCACGCCCTTTAAGATCCGGAAGTTCCACCGGAATACGGCGG